>Ga0247815_10000070_pt1 | contig 76475 bp, 77 predicted proteins | sample UWRJL194509B1_FD_181014 | JGI IMG/M metagenome (GOLD analysis project Ga0247815, IMG submission 181014) | Plant litter microbial communities from Arlington Agricultural Research Station in Wisconsin, United States - UWRJ-L194-509B-1 | ecosystem: Environmental > Terrestrial > Plant litter >... | reverse complement strand
CACGTCGATCACGGTAAAACCACTTTGGTTGATAAAATTATGTATCACTGTCAATTATTTCGTGACAACGAAAACACAGGTGATTTAATTCTTGATAATAACGATTTAGAGCGCGAGAGAGGTATTACTATTACTTCAAAGAACGTATCAGTTCAATATAAAGGAACAAAAATCAACATTATCGATACTCCAGGTCACGCCGATTTTGGAGGAGAAGTAGAACGTGTATTAAACATGGCCGATGGTGTATGTTTGCTAGTCGATGCTTTTGAAGGTCCAATGCCACAAACGCGTTTTGTATTGCAAAAAGCGATTGACCTTGGTTTAAAACCTTGTGTAGTTATCAACAAAGTTGATAAAGAAAACTGTACTCCTGAAGAAGTTCATGAGAAAGTTTTTGACTTAATGTTTGAATTAGGTGCTTCTGAGGAACAATTAGATTTCCCAACTGTTTATGGTTCTGCTAAAAACAACTGGATGTCTGACGATTGGAAAAACCAAACTGACAACATTGAGCCTTTATTAGACATGGTAATCAAAAACGTACCAGCTCCTAAAGTATCTGAAGGAACTCCTCAAATGTTAATTACATCTTTAGATTTCTCTGCATTTACAGGTCGTATTGCTATTGGTCGTCTTGAAAGAGGTGTGTTGAATGAAGGAATGCCAATTTCTTTGGTAAAAAGAGACGGTAAAATTATAAAATCACGTATTAAGGAATTACATACTTTTGAAGGTTTAGGCCGTAAAAAAGTACAACAAGTAATTGCTGGTGATATTTGTGCTATTATTGGAGTTGAAGGTTTTGAAATTGGTGATACAATCGCTGATTCTGAAAATCCTGAAGCTTCACAAACTATCGCAATTGATGAGCCAACAATGAGTATGTTGTTTACAATTAACGATTCACCTTTCTTTGGTAAAGAAGGTAAATTTGTAACTTCTCGCCATATTAGAGAAAGATTAACAAAAGAATTAGAGAAAAACTTAGCTATGAAGTTAGGTGAAACTGATTCTGCTGATAAATTCATGGTTTTTGGTCGTGGAGTACTTCACTTATCTGTTCTTATTGAAACAATGAGAAGAGAAGGGTATGAGTTACAAATTGGTCAGCCACAAGTTATCATCAAAGAAATTGATGGTAAAAAATGTGAACCAATTGAGGAATTAACAATCGATTTACCAGAAAATCTTTCAGGTAGAGCAGTTGAATTCGTTACAATGCGTAAGGGAGAAATGCTTTCTATGGAAACTAAAGGGGAACGTATGATTGTAAAATTCAATATTCCATCTCGTGGAATTATTGGATTGCGTAACCAATTACTTACTGCAACAGCTGGTGAGGCTATTATGGCACACCGTTTTATTGGATATGAGCCTTACAAAGGAGAAATTGCAGGACGTAACAAAGGTTCATTGATTTCTATGGAAAAAGGAAAAGCTATTCCTTATTCTATCGATAAATTACAAGATCGTGGTAAGTTTTTTGTTGAACCAAATGCTGAAATCTACGAAGGTCAGGTAATTGGAGAAAACTCTCGTGCAGATGATATGTGTGTAAACGTAACGAAAGAGAAAAAACAATCTAACGTTCGTTCTTCTGGAAATGATGAAAAAGCAAGAATCATTCCACCAATCATTTTCTCATTAGAGGAAGCTTTAGAGTACATTCAAAAAGATGAATATGTAGAGGTAACTCCAAAATCTATTCGTTTGAGAAAAATCTACTTGACAGAAACTGATAGAAAAAGATTTAAAATCTAAGGTTTTAAATTTCAATATAAAAAATCCCAAATTCCAATTTTTACGGAGTTTGGGATTTTTTTATTCTAACAACCTTTTATAATTTATAATTTGTAACTTGAAGTTTAAATTTGATACTTGAAATTTATTATAATTACCAAGTATTGAAATTTTAAGATTGAAATTATTTTTATCTTTTTAAACTAAAATGACCTTTTACAATTTTGCCATCAACAAATTGCAGGGTAAACCAATAATCATCTGCGGGTAATTGTTGGCCGTTATAAATTCCGTTCCATCCGGCACTATTTTGGTTCATTTCTTTGAGTAATTTTCCGTAACGATCGAAAATAAAAATTTTGTAATCAGGTAAGTGATCTACATTGGTAATAAACCATAAATCATTATAGCCATCTCCGTTAGGAGTAAAGAATCTTGGATAATCTACGACATATAGTAAAAATGAATTAGACAATCCGCAACCGTTTTTATCTCTGGCAATTGCATTATAAATTCCTGCTCTGACACCAGTAAACAAAGCATCGTCTTGAAAAAAATTTCCGTCTAATGAAAATTCATAATTACCAACTCCTGTATATTTTATTAATACAGAATTGTCAATTCCTGAAAAATCTTTAACAACAGCTTCGGTTATAAATGCTGGTTCAGATAAAATTACTTTGAATTTCTTTGTTTTTTCACAACCATTTTCATCTGTAACAACTACTGAATAATCTCTCGCAGTGTTAACTTCTATAGAGGTATTGGTGCTTCCGGTATTCCATAGATAACTTACAAAACCAGTAGCAACACTTAATGTGATCTCTTCTCCCTTGCATAAAATTTTTGGTTCATCCTGAAAATCAGGAGGATCAAAAGTATTTACAACAAGCGTAATAGGAACAATATCAAAACAGTCAGCTCCGTTTGTAGCTTTAGCATAAATAATTTGGCTATTAGCGACAGTATTCTTAAAAATATTAGGGAGTTTATTGGTATCATTTAATGCATCATTAACATTTAGATAATAATTAAATACTAATGTGGCAGGTAAGCCAGTAGAGACTTGTGGTGTTACTTCTGTAGCAAGATCAAACTGATACAATCCGTCCTGGTTGTCATCTCCATCACAAGTTTCAATAGGGTTTTGATCTGGAATTGTAGTGCTCGAAATTTTTAATGTTACTGGGGCAGTTGAAAAACATCCGTATTCATTTTCAATTCTTGCAAAAACAACTTGATCAACGATTTTGTTAGTGTATTGCTCAGGCTTTAAAATCGGGTTTGTTTTAGCTTCTGCATCTGCCAATGATTCGTAATATCCTTCATTTACTATTCCAGAAACATTATTTTTTACAATGTTATTAACTTTTGTAAGGTTGAAGACAGTAATTCCGTCTGTATCATCATCACATTGCAATAAATCGGTTCCTGTTGCTATAATTTCTGCGGCATATTCAATTTTAATTTGCCCCGTCGATACGCAAGTTGAGCCCTTTATGATAGCCTCAACTTTATAGTTTCCTGCCGATTGAACATTGTATGTAGCACTTGTCTCTGAAGGAATTTCTACAAAATTATTAGAGGCATCTTGCTTAAACCATTTAAAGTCATATTGGGTATTGTCTAATTGAGTATTTAAAGTAATGGTTTCACCAAAACATGCAGGATTGTTATTGGCAATAGTTCTGTCTGCGCCAAAATCAACTAAAGAAAGAAAACTTCCTCCTTCTATAAAAACAGCTGAATTATATTCTCTGGTATCATCATCAGCAATGACCAATTTCAGATGATATTTTTTATTGGGAATTACCTGAGCTCTCGCATTCATTACTTTAGTTTGTCCTGCATAATTTATAGGACTAGTGGCAGTATTATATCTGTCAAAGAAATCTTCATTTTGTGCTGGACAGCCAGGAGAAGATATGGTGCCATCTGAATAGGGCTCTATTGCATTATGGACAGTTGTAGAAGAAACAGGTGTTGTACCATTGGGTAATACTGCTAAATTTTTGTACTCCTCTGTACTTTCCGCTTCTTTTATTAAGAAAGCGAATCCATCAGAATATTTACAGGGAAAATAAATTTGGTACTCATTTGAAGCGAAAATATAATTAAAACTTATAACGTTTGTCGATGCTACAAAGTCAAATTCTAAAACAGTGGCTTGAGTACTTTGAGTCGTATTTAGCGCCTTTTCTAAATCATCATCACCAGCCCATCCTTTCGTTTGAATACCTTTTGAGTTAGCTTCTATGTAAGGTCCTTCAGCATTTTTACTGGCTGATGTACTTAAAACAATCCCACCGGAAAAAGGAAAATCACTAGTTCCTGAATTGAAAGAAGCATAGCTACTTCCACTACTGGTTGGATTTCCGGAAGACTTAATATTAGATGTATTTATACAGGAACTATTTATTAATACATTTTTCACGAGTGATTCAGGTGTTTTCGAATCATCTACAGTAATATTCTGCGCCTTTATCTTTGCGGATAGTAAGCACAGAAAGAAAACTAGTAAAAAGCTTTTAATAAAATTCATAGTATTACAAATATACTATAAATCTCTTTTTTTAAGCAATTTGTAAGAAAAAAGCATAAATAAAAATGTCCATACCAAAACAATTACAATCGAAAGAAAATGTACACTATAATCTTTAGTATTTTCGACCCCAATTTGCGTTCCGATACTTTTTATTACCGATAATCTTGAAACGGGTTCAACAATTAAATTTGACATCGCTTCTAAAGGTAAAAACTGCGTAATCGTATAACCTATATTGCTTTCCGGGAAAATTTGAAATACTAAAAGGCCTTTTATGATTGATTCAATAAAAATCCATACCAATAAAAATCCCAATGCAAAGGCAGATCGTTTTACTAATATTCCTAAAAATAAACAGAAAGAAAAGAATCCTAACAACTTTACGAAAAAGGCAAGGAGATATTCTAAATCACTAAAAACAATACCAAATTCAGTATAAGATGAAAAAGAATATCCGAGGATTAAGGTCATGATAAAAACAAAAAGAGTAGAGCCTAATGCGAAAAGTACAACGGTTAAGAATTTAGATAAAATAAATTCTTTTTTACTTAAACCATCAATTAAATTTTGTTTTAAAGTACCGTAACTGTATTCATTTGCCATCATTGATACAATAACAATGGCCAGGAAAAATTTTAACCACGCAGCAAAATAAGTATTGAAATGCCATATAAAAGGAAAATTAAAAATCCCCATTTCTGACGGATCAATGTGAATTGGTCCTAAATCAAATTTTATAGAAGCAATTAATGCAATGAACGAAAGTAAAATGAAGTAAGTTAAAGTAAGGACACGACTGGCTTTGTTTTTCCAGATTTTTTGTAATTCTATAGAGATAAGTCTGTTCATGGTTTAGTTGTTTTGAGTAATGGCATTTTTTGTTAATTCTAAAAATTGAGCTTCTAAACTGTTTTTGCGTTTTACTAAATGGCTCAACGTAATGTTTTTAGAAAATAAAAACTGATTCAGTTCCGTTGCTGATAAATCTGATTTTAAATAAACCAAAATTTTTCCATCCTCTTCTGTAATTCGGTCTATTGACGAATGTGTTGCCAAAATATTTTTTAGTGCGGTATTATCATCAGCCATAATTTCAAAGAAACCTTCGTTAGCTGACATTTCATCCACCGAACCTGAATATAAAATTTCGCCTTTGCGCAAAACAATAACATGCGAACACACTTTTTCGACTTCATCTAATAAGTGCGAGGCCAGTAAAATAGTAGTGCCCTGCGAAGCAATTTTTTTGATAATATCACGAATCTGATGAATTCCCTGAGGATCTAAACCATTTGTAGGCTCGTCTAAAATTAAAATTTCAGGATCGTTTAAAAGTGCCGACGCAATAGCCAAACGCTGCTTCATTCCTAACGAAAAAGCACTAAACTTGCTGTCTTTTCTCTCGGTTAAACCTACTAAATCCAGCTTTTCGCTGATTTTAGAATAATTGATACTTTTTATTTTACAAACCAATTTCAGGTTTTCTTCAGCCGTCATGTACGGGTAAAAGTTAGGCCTTTCTATAATGGCGCCTACCTTTTTTAAGGCTTCATGTGTCTGAACCTTTCCTCCAAACCAGCTGTAGTTTCCAGATGTACGGTTTACAACATTCAGTACAATTCCCAGAGTAGTCGATTTTCCACTTCCGTTAGGGCCCAAAATGCCGTAAACACGACCTTTTTGTATTTCAAAAGAAACATTTTTTAAGGCCTGAATACGCCCGTATCTTTTATGCAGATTCTCAATAGTAAGTATGGTTTCCAAATTTATTCGGTTTTAGTTTTAAGTATGACGATTCAACTCGTTTATTGTTACGCTAAATTTTATTTAATGTAAATTTGTAATAAAGATATTCAAAATGAGCGAACCTTTAATGGTTTTAAAAAAACCATCGTACCCTTTGACACCAGCTCTTTTAAGTTATTTAGACCGATATGAACGTATTTCGAAAGTATCTGTGTTCTATGATGATTTATTGCGATTTTCAGGTGCTATAAATTTATATGATAAAAACGGAGTAGATACTTTGTGGACTCGTGTTTATTATGGAGAGTTTGACCGCGAAGAAATTGATTTGAATTTAAAAAAGATTTATTCGCTGTTGCATTCAGACGGAAATAATGATATCATTCAGTACCTAAATGTCGATGCTATCGATTTTTGCACCTTTGGAAACTCAAAGCCTTTTAGGGTAAAAGTACGTAATATTCTCAATGATAATTATGTTCATTTTTATATAAAAAAAGCCGATGCTTCGAGAATTTACGGATTAGAACTTGAAGATATTTTATCACCGGATAAAATAAATTTTTTGGTTTTTGGCGATACTTTGATCGAAGAACATATTGTGGGAATTCCGGGTGATATTTTTATGGAAACTTTACTGCATACGTCTACCGAAACCGAAAAATCTCAAATAGCAAAAGAGTTTGTCAAATTTAATGAGCGTTGTATGATCAGGCTTTTGGGCGATATGCGTTCGTACAATTATGTAATTGTCCCAATTCATGATTTTGACCAGGTAGTCTATAGAATTCGTGCCATAGATTTTGACCAGCAATGTTATGAGGGGAATTTTAAAGTTTATCGTCCGCAGTTTTTTAAGGAGAATTTTCAAATGATGAAGCTTATTAAAGAAAAGTTAGAAGACCGTTCTGTTATTCAGTATAAAGATGAAGAAAGAGCCATTTTGGCCAAACGAATTCATTCTGCCGAAGCCAGGATTACAAAATTATTGAATATCATGTGTCACGATACCATTTCGACAGTAGATCATTTAAATCAACTAAAAATGGAATTGTACCGTTATACCAACGATATGAAGTTTAAAAATGCCAAATCGATGGGGCACATTATGTTTGCAGCATTTGAATTTATTACACGCAATTTTAAAAACACACATTTAATTTAATACATAATCTTGTCGTCCTTTGTTGCTTAGGATTACAATACTGTGACTAGATAAAAATAATAATATTATGAAAAAGTTTTTTTTACTTGGAGTTTCTCTCGCCTTGCTGGCTTGTCAGCAACAATCTACGGCTGAATTTAAGACACTTTATTCGCTTCCTAAAAAGTTAAAAGAGGTTTCAGGGATAACTTATTTCCCAGAAACAAATCTGCTTTATATTTTAGAAGACAGTGGTAATAAAAATGCAATCTATGCCCTAAATTCAGAAGGTAAAGTAGCTAAAACAATAACTATTACCAACGCTACAAACGTAGATTGGGAAGATATTACCAAAGATAAAACCGGAAATATCTATATCGGCGATTTTGGAAATAATGATAATGAACGTAAAGATTTGTGTATTTACAAAGTCAATAAAAACCAATTGAATAAAGATTTGGCTGTAGCCGAATATAAAGTTTCATTTTCGTATCCGGAACAAACCGAGTTTCCTCCAAAGAAAAAAGAACTATTCTATGATGTTGAAGGTTTTTTTGAACACGGAAATTACTTTTACCTTTTTACAAAAAACAGAAGTAAAGGTTTCGACGGAACAGCTTTTATCTATAAAATTCCAAACGCTCCGGGAACTCAAAAAGCAACTAAAATAGGTGAATTTAAAACCTGTGATAATTACAATCATTGTGTACTGACAAGCGCCACAATTAGTCCTGACGGAAAAAAAGTTGTTTTGTTAAGTCATGATAAAATTATTTTATTTAAAGATTTTAAAGGAGACTTATTTCATAAAGGATCCCAAACCGAAATAAAGCTAAATCACTTTTCGCAAAAAGAAGCCATAGTTTTCAAAGACAATAATACGTTACTAATTGCAGATGAAAAAGCAAATAAAACAGGAGGGAATGTATATGAGTTTAAACTGAAATAAGTTGCTAAGATTCTGAGGTGCTAAGTTTCTAAGTTTAAAATAAGAAAGCATCTCATCAAAAAAATTAGCCATGAATTCACGAATTATTTATAATAAAAATTCGTGAATTCGTGGCTTTGTCCCTTTGAAACTTTGAACCTAAGAAAAAAAACTTAGAAACTTAGTCACTCAGAACCTTAGTATCTTCCTAAAAACTATATGCCGCTCCAAAAATAACCCTTCCTACTTCATCAGGAGATTTAAAATAAGAGACTCTTGCTGTTAAAACATTGATGGCATTTATCCAGACTCCTCCACCGTAATCCTGATGCCATTTTTTAGAATCTTCGCCATCAAGCCAAACTCTTCCGTAGTCAAAACCACCCAGAATTCCGTAGGTTAACGGAGCAATTGTTTTTTGAATTTTACCTATGCTGAATCTTAAATCACTACTTTGAGAGAAATAAGAACTTCCTAAAAAGCGTTCATTTCTATACCCTCTTAAATCAGTATCTCCACCTAAAGAAGCTCCGTGATAAAAATCGAAATTATTATTTAAAACTGCTTTTCCTTTAAAAATAGTCGCTAAAACTAATTTTCCGTTAGGATCAATTTTGTGCGTAAACCCTAAAAAGCTTTCAATCACAGGAAAGTTTTGTTTCGTATTATCTAAATTAGTAAGCCATGTTGCCGAAGCCATAAAAGCTACCCCTAACGTTGGTTTTGCTGCAAAATCAGCATTTTTGAAAAGGTATTTTACTTTTAAACCACCATAATTTTGATTATCAAAAACATTTGGATTTACAATATTTGGCGTGTCAATAAATCTGTTTTCAGTTTCCTCAACAGTCATTCTTTGAAAAATAGGCTGTACGCTAAATTCGCTTCCATAACGGCCAACGTGTCTGATGGCACCCGAAAGATTAAATTTTCTAATGCGTACACGATTATAATCCATATCGACATCGTCATCATCGTATTTAGATTCGTTTCCGTAGCCAAAATAATTCATCGCAAAGTTTGGAGTCGTATATTGCGATTCAACATCAATCACCCATTTACCTAACAAACCGGGAAAGTGCGCGACATAATTAAACTCTAAACCTCCCGTTGCGAAATAATAGAAAGCGTTTAAAACGTGTCGTTGCGTATAAGGATTTTGTTTGAAATTGTTAACGGTGTAATTTAAATTAATACCCACTTTTACACCATCATCAGGGTTAAAACCAATGTTTGGCAGTCCGGATACTACATTATATTTAGGTCTTTCGTAATTGTATAAATTCACATCATAATCATCTGTTAATTGCGTTCTGGTTTTAGCATCCAGATTATAGGTGTTTTCTTTAGATTTAAAATCATAAACAATTACTTTTTTCCCGTTTTCGATGTTGTATGTGTCATTGTTCTGACCGCCAATCAAACGAATTTTAATGTTTGATTTCTGATTTCCTTTTACTTCAAAAACATCATTGTCATCTAAACCGTAAATCCATAGATTTTTAGTTTTAGAATCCGTTACCGTTTTCGTATAAACTAATTCATCGCCTTCTTTTTTAACTCTGAAAACCTGAATTTCGATGCTTTTTTTAGCATTATGATTGATAACGAATTTGTCTTTTTTATCAGTTCCCGCAATCATTACTGTATGACTTAAAACATCAAAATACTCCGAAGCATACTTTTGAAGATCTTTCTTTCTGTTTTTTAATTTTTTCTTGATCTCTTCAATCGTGGCATCCTGAACTTCTTTTGGTAAATTTTTAAAAGCTTTATCGATATCACTATCCGATAAGTTTTCCTGAATATATTTGGCCTGAGCGATCCAGTCTTTTTCTTCAGCAGTTCTTAAAAATGCTAAATCCATAGGATAAGGTTCTCTGTTAAGCCACTTTACATTATCAATTTTGTTTTTGAAAGATCTCATGTGGCGAAGCGCCGGAATATTCATTAAAAGCGAAAGTAAAGTTCCATCGTATTTCACAAAAGCCTGATCACGGTCACGAGGAATTGGCTCATAAATCACTTTGCCATCTTTTTTATGTTCTGCCCAACGCCATTGATCGCTGTGTCTGTCCCAATCGCCAATAAGCATATCAAACAAACGCGCTTTCATATAAGCATCTTCATCAACGCTGTATTTTTCGTCTTTATGAAGATTTTTCATCATATCCTCAGTACTAATAATATCAGTTGGATTACCAAAATTTTTAGCATCCAAATGATTATCGGCAGGTCTTTCTTCGACCATATAAAGCTGATCTCCAAAATTCGAGTTAAACTCTTTTAAGCCATTTTGTTTTGGTATGTAATACAAAACAGGATTGGTATGTGCTAAACCAATTTGGTCTGACATGCTGCCAATTGCAAATGTCGTGTAAGGATGAGAAGTGGTGTAGAAATCAAACAGGAAGTTCTCAGCATAAGTATCTTCAAAATCATTAACAACATATTGATCCTTAAAAGCTACCGATTGTAGAAATACGGTGGCACTTTTTTTCAAGGCACGCATTACATATTCTCTTCCTTTAGGATCTGATACTCTTAATGATACAGATTGATGACCTCCGCCTTCGCGAATAGGTTTCAGACCGCCCATTAAAGTATCTAAAGTAGCCGTTTTAGCTTCTATTGGTAAGCTGTAATACTTTCTGTAATGATTTCCGAATAAGAATTTATGAAAAATACTTTTCTTCGTCATTTTTGCAGAATAAATAGAAGTAGTAACTGTTGCAGGAAATTTATTGTCTACAGTAGCAGCCCAATTAATCTCTTTTGCTTTTATGATTTCATGTTCGAAAAGTAATTTTTCTTTATTGTTTTCATTTCCAAAAAACGAAACTTTAGCATCACCGCTTTTAAACAAAGTTAAAGTTACGTAACCATTTCCGCCATAAGAGAATTCAGTAGGATTTATAGCTCTTGCCGCTTCAGATTTTGATCCCGCGCCACTAATAATTTGCTGAATGTTTTCTTTGTTTACATACTGAAGATTGTGATCATGTCCGGAAACAACAATTACATTTTTTTGCTTTTGCAAAAGAGTTTTAATTCGCTTTGCATAAATTGTATATTGCTTGTTCTGAATATCCTGCGGACTTACTCCGGATGTTTTGCGTAACAAGTTGATAAAAGAACCAATTATAGGCAATGGTATTTTTTGTTCTAACGGAAAAAGTTGTTTTTCTAAAGAAAACTGTCCGCCGTGAGTTCCGTTGCTCATCAAAGGATGGTGAATAGCCAGAACAACTGTTTTTTCCTGATTTTTATTTAAGAGATTTTCTAATTGATCAAAAAAATCTTCTCTCGTCTTAATGTCACAATCGTCATTGATAGTAGGGTGATTATCCCAGTCTTCCAGAAACCATTCGCTGTCAACAGTAATTAATGTCGTAGTACTGTCAATTTTTACATCTTCGATCGCGCAGCTTTTTCTAGGTAAAAAAGCCTTCTTGTCGTTTAAATATTTTGTTACAAAACTGGCTTGACGTTCCAGCCCTTTTATACCATTATACCAGTCATGATTACCCGGAATAACAATTGTTTTTCCTTTAAAACCTTTAGTAAGTTTCAATTGATTGGTCAATTTCGTTTCAGCCAAAGCTTTCTCTGCAGCATTATCATCGCTGGGAAAACCTTTAGGATAAATATTATCACCTAAAAAAAGTAAGGTGGCTTTTTTATTCGATTTTTTTAATTTTTGATGCAATAGTTCCAGCGTTTGCTGTGCCTGTTCTTCATCAGCATTTCCGGCATCTCCAACTAAATAAATTGTATGTGCAATTTTTATAGTATCAGTTGCGTTTTCCGTTTCGTTAGCACTAACATTTTTTCCATATTGCGCTTTATGCGTCGCACAGGAATAAACCAGTAGCAATGCAACTATTGCCAAAGACCGGTTTTTAATTTTAGTAATAAAATGATTATCCAAAAACAATTTCATAATTTAGTGGTATAAAAACAATTCTCCATGAATCTAATAGAACAATCCGAAGATTTCGTCAGTAATTTACTCAAAGATAAACTTTCTAATTTATATTCTTACCATAATTTTAACCATACTTTCACCGTAGTAAATGCGGTAAAAGAACTATGCAAAAAGGAAGATGTGAGTAGTGATGATAAAGAAATGCTTCTGGTGGCAGCTTGGTTTCATGACACAGGTTATATTGATGGTTATGAAAACCATGAAGAGGAGAGTGTGAAAATTGCTACAGCTTTTTTGAAAGAAAAAGGACAATCGGATGAATTTATAGCGACTGTTTCTAGTTTGATTATGGCAACAGTAAAAGAATATGTTCCCAAAACACATTTAGAAAAAATAATTAAAGACGCAGATTTTGCCCATCTTGTTGGAGTAGAGTACGAAACAACTTGCGAATTGTTGCGAATTGAACTAAAAAATACATGGAAGCTGGATTTTTCTAATGTAGAATGGGCAAAGGAAAATTTGAATTTTTTAATGAACAAACATCGTTTTTATACCGATTATGCGCTTAGGAAATGGCAGCCACTAAAAGAGAAGAATTTACTGCTTGTTCAGAAAAGATTTGAAAAACAAAAAAAGAAAGAAGCAGATAAAATAGAAGAAGAAATTAAAAAGAAAGATAAAATCGAAAAACCGGATCGTGGTGTCGATACTTTGTTTCGTGTTACTTTAGGAAATCACACGCGTTTAAGCGGAATTGCGGATAGTAAAGCTAATATTTTATTGTCTGTAAATGCGATTATTATTTCGATTGCACTTTCGTCGATTATTCCAAAATTAGATAGTCCTAAGAATGCACATTTAGTGATTCCAACCTTTATAATGCTGATGTCGAGTGTTATTACGATAATTTTTGCCATTCTTTCGACCAGACCAAAAGTTACTTCAGGAGTTTTTACCAGAGAAGATATCGAGAACAAAAAGATTAACCTGTTGTTTTTTGGAAATTTCTATAAGATGCCTCTGGAAGAATACGACTGGGCAATGAATGAAATGATGAAAGATCGTGATTATCTCTATTCGAACATGATCAAGGATTTATATTATCTTGGATTGGTTTTGCAGCGTAAATACAACTTATTGCGAATTGCCTACAACTTTTTCATGATAGGAATCATAATTACAGTGGTTGCTTTTGTAATCGCATTCAAATCAATTTAAACTTTTAGTTGAGTAAAATAAAAGCTTTGTCAAAATTTCAAACTTTGACAAAGCTTTATTCGGGTATTCAATCAAAGAAAAGTTCAGGTTAATTAAGCTCATCTAATAAATCCTGATACGTAATTTTTTTTGCTGTTGGACTTGCGGTATTGTTAATCACTTTTACACGAATCGCTCTCAAGCCCGAAACTCCCTGAAGATCTTCAACTTCAAATTGTTCAATTGAAGGTTCAAGAATTTTCTTATGCTGTAAGTATTTAATGTATTTTAAATATTCGGCTTCTTCGCTGTTTTGCGAATAAACGATTGTAATTTTTTCTTTTTCTGTAATACGTTCTTTGGTTCCTTTAATGTTCGATTTGTCGATTCGTTTTTTAACCACCTCATATCTTGCGTTGTACGTTCCGTCAACATCAAAACGTTTTTCATCCATTCTAAAACGAATGGAAAGCGGCTGGCTAAATACCAAAATCAGCGAAGTAACATCCAACTCGTAAGGCAAAGATTCTTTAAGCTGATGATGTTCTAATTCCATTTCGCATAAGGTTTGCAATTGCCATAGACGCAAATTGTGCAAATACATGATGTCAAACGGCTTAGTAGGCGAAATTGAAGCACCAATATATAAATTGTGTTCAACACCATCTGTTTTAAATCGTTCGTAATAATGCGGATAAATTTGCTGTGCTTCAATTTGCTTCCTGTCTAAAACAGAAGCAAGTCTTTTATTGATAATCGACATGGCATTGTCAAACTTCTTTCTTTCCTGATAAAACATTCCTGTTTTTTCATCCAGCGTAGAAAAATATAATTCTTCTAATTTTTGATTCGTAGCGTTGTCCTTTGTGTTTTTTAATATTGGATGAATTTCTTCTTCAATGTAACGCTGAATATGTTGCTCTGTATCTGCTTTTAGAGGAAAATCCAATTCATTTCGCATCGATTCCAGTTCAAATTTTCTTTGTTCCAAAAGCACCAGATTGGAGTTTGGTTTTTGATTTTCAAAAATTTCCAATAAAGCAGAAAGCTGATTTTTTAAATCAATTTTTACAGTTTCATTTCGATGTTCAGATGAACCTTTGATATCGATTTGTCCGTATAACGGAAATACATTTTTAAAGACAATTTCCTTAAAAATATAATCCTTTGTATGATTAGTGTTTTGAAAGTAATTCTGAGATTCTTTTTTGAATTTCCAGTAAACACTTGGATGAATTGTCGTGTATTCACGCTGAATAATTGCTTCAATCTGATGTTGCATATCCGTATTGTAACGATCAATTGTGTCCGTTAAATACGGTAAAACCAATTCTAGTTTTGTCGCATTCACGCTGTTTAAATCCCTGGCATTTTCAGAAACCAATTCAACAACACCCAATAAATGTCCGGCTTTGATAACAGGTGCAAAAATACAGCTATTGATATTTTGTTTTAATAAATGTTCACCAAGTCTTTTGTTGGTAGATTCTTCTGTAAATTTAGCAACATTAGAAATAACAAACGGTTCTTTTTTGTCCAGTAAATTTTCGAAAGAGCATCCAAAAAAAGCATTTTTACAATCAACTTCCTGATCTGCAGCAAGTAAAAAGCTTTTCAGCTGAGTTTCATATTTTAAGGGTCTTATAAATTTTTCTTCCTCAGGATTATAGATTATAAATCCAACTTTTAAGTTAGGAAGACTGAAAATAGACTGAAAAATATTTGATATTTCCTGATCTGATGTAACTGTTTTTACACCAGGTTTCAATAAATTGCTTTTCAATGTCGAAATAGCACTTTCTGTCGTGGCATCAAACAAAGAAACAATTCCAAAACCTTTTAACTGCCAGCTTCCGGGAGGAAATTTAGATTTCCATAATTCAATATCATTATAATTATCTATTAAAATATCAATGTCGCTTTGAGTCAATGCTATAGATTTTTCTGTTGGAGAAATTTCCATAAAGTCAGCATTATACAAAATGCGATAATGTTTTTCTACGCCGCTTTCGTCTGGAATATCATAGAAAAAAGGTTTATTGAAATCAATATGTTCCTTATAATAATTGCTTAAAATCAAGCAACAATTACTAATATAGAACTGATGTTCATCAAAATCACGAATTTCCATATAAAATTCGTCACCTGCATTGCGTAAAATTTTCTTGAAACGTTCTGTATAATTGAAAGATAAATTTTGAAAAGGAATTGTAATTGCCTTTATTTCATTATGAGTCAAAGCCGTTGGGAATAAATCGGCAACCAAATTCTTAATTAAAGCTTCATTATTTTTAATGGTGCTGTATTCGCGAATTCCGGTTCTGAATTCCGGATAAGCTTCAACTTCTTTAAGAATGGCTTTGGCGTAATTAGATCGGTAGTCAACATCTGATAAAGCAATTTGTTCAAAAGACTCAATTAGTTTATGAAATGAGATTATCGTTTCGAAAGGACTTTCGTTGTGTAAAAGACGATCCATCTGTTTTTTGTTTTTAGACTACAAAATTAAGCAAATATTAAGAATCTACGACATTTTATTATTTCTTTCGTCTATAGTTCTATAGGTTTTAGTTGCTGTGAATCAGTGTTTTCAAGGCTGTTTATTATTTTAACTAAATATTAACTTTAATAATAACGGAACGATCGTTCCGTTATTATATCTTTGTACCATAATAATTGAATAATCAATAATTTAAAAAATAATAAAAATGAAAAATTTAGAAAACAAAGTAGCGATCGTAACTGGTGGAAACAGCGGAATTGGATATGCTGCAGCAGCAGAATTTAAAGCACAAGGTGCAAAAGTAATTGTAACCGGAAGAAACAAAGAAGCTTTGGCTCAAGCCGAAAAAGAATTAGATGTAACAGGAATTGTTGCTGATCAATCTGATCTAAAATCTATTGATAGTTTAATAGAACAAGTAAAATCTCAATTCGGAAAAGTTGATATCTTATTTTTAAATGCTGGAACGGCTTCTTTTGCTCCGGTAGAATCAGCTTCAGAAGCGCATTATGACAGCATTATGAATGTCAATGTAAAAGGAGTTTATTTTACCGTTCAAAAAGTATTACCAATCCTGAATGATGGTGGATCTATTATTTTTAATACTTCGATTAATGCTCATGTTGGTATGCCAAACTCGAGTGTTTATGCAGCAAGTAAAGCAGCCGTATTATCGCTAAACAAAGTATTTGCTACAGAATTAGCGCCAAGAAAAATCAGAGTAAATGCTGTTTCTCCTGGTCCTGTTGAAACTCCATTGTATGGAAAGTTAGGTTTAGAAAAAGCAGAAGTAGAAGGTTTTGGAGCTGTTCTGGCAGAAAAAATTCTGTTGAAACGTTTTGGGCAATCTTCAGAAATTGCTAAAACGGTTAGTTTCCTTGCCTCAGATGATGCATCATTTATTACAGGAGCAGAAATTGTTGTTGATGGCGGACTTATTGTAAATGCTGTAGTATGATTTTTTTTAAACAAATTCAGGAACGATTGTTCCGTTTTTTGTATCTTTGTAATGTAATTTAATATTGAAATTATGGCTAGAACGAAAGAATTTAATGAAGATCAGGCTTTAGATAAAGCCATCGAAATTTTTTGGCACAAAGGTTATAACGGAACATCGGCTCAGGATTTGGTAACACATTTGGGTTTAAGCCGTTCTAGTTTGTATGATACTTTTGGCGATAAACAAAAACTGTTTGCTCAGTCTTTGCAGCGCTATCAAAAAAATGCACAAAATCAGATCGTAGAGCTTTTTGATCAATCAACAAATATCAAAGAGACTTTGCAGGATATTTTTAAACAAGCTGTTATCGAAAGTTTAGAAGACCGAATTACTAAAGGATGTTTTATGGTAAATTCTTCTGTAGAACTTGCCATGCATGACGAAGAGATTGCAAAAATTGTAAAAAACAACAGTCAGATAATGGAAGAAGTTTTTACAAAAGCAGTTTTAAAAGGGCAAAATGAAGGACATATTTCTAAAGCTATTGATGCGAAAGTCTTAGCAAGGTTTATCTTTAATAATTATTCCGGAATCAGGGTTTTGGCAAGAACCGGCGAAAGAGACAAACAAGTTTATGATGATATTGTAAAAGCGTTGTTTTCTATATTATAATTTGTAATTTAGAAAAAAGAGAAAAGAGAAAAGAAAAAAGAAAAAAGAAAAAAGAAGAATTAAATAGGTAATTACTAGTAGTTATTTTACCGCAGAGAACGCCAAGATTTTAATCTAAGAATATCTTTAAAAAGTACAAAGTTCGCAAAGCTAAATCAATACTAAGCTTTGCGAACTTTGCCTTTTTTATAAAAGCTAAGTGTAAAAACTTGGGGTTCTCTGCGTTAATTTTTTTTCTCTACACAGGTCTTAGTATAAATCTAATTAGCAAATAAAAAAACGGCAATTACTAATGTAGTTGCCGTTTTTTGTTTTAAGTAAGTAATAGAAAATGAATAACTCTTAGCTTTTTTCTTCTTTATTGAAATAAACTAAGTAGTAATACATTTGTTTTTCTTCATCCCAGCCTTTTTCAACAAATTTTTCTGCGCTTTCAGGATTGATAAAATCCATTTTAATCTGAATGTGAGTATCCAGGTTAATAACGTTTTTAATCGATTTTCTGGCGTCAGAAACTGCTGCGTTGGCGATAGGGAATGAGGTTACATCTTCGATGCTGTATTTTTCTCCTTTATCAACTTTATAGTTTTTGAATTCAGGAATCAAGTCAGGATTGTCTAATACTTCATTCAAAAAGTTTTGTTCTTCGAACTGATCATTTTTAGCGAAATAATTCACAGATCTGTTCATAAACATTACTTCTTCTTTTTTGTCTTCTGCTGGCAAAACAACATCTTTTGCGAAGTTTTGACAGAATTTCAAGTATTTTTTAGTGATGAAGTTTTCGTCTTCAAAAGCATCAACAGATAAAAAGTGCTCTAACCAATAACGCGCATCATAACGGTTACTGTCTACAGTTAGAATTTTGTATCCTTCTTCTTTTTTATAATTAAAAATCAAACAACCTTTATCTAATTTGCTCAAGTTGATACCTTGCTGCAAGATCATCTCCAGGTTACTGTTTTTTTCTTCAAACTGTAAAAAGTCAGCTTGTAACTCACTTTTAAAAATTCCGATCGCATCAACAACATTATTGTCGATACTTAAATTGGTTAAATACGTTACGTAAACCTCTCCGTTTTTAATGTGTGGATGATTTGATTGCTCAAATAAATGCGTAGTGATTCTTTTAGAAATCTCCTGCAAATTATTCGGATTATCGAAAATCTCCGTAGCATATTTAAACATGTCGTTGTAATCCAAATCGACTTCGTGCGCAAACTGATAATAGTTTTCTTCTTTTTCTCTAAAAGGCTTAAAAAAGTACTCTTTTATTAAAGGCACAATTTCATCATTCAAATTAAAAGGCTGTTCCGATAAAAAAATCGCTTCGTTTCTGCTTTTGTTTCCTACGCGGTGTATCGCAAGCGTCTCGATGTGGGTGTTGAAAAGGTTGATCATATTTTGAGTTACTGAGATTCTAAGTCTCTAAGATTCTAAGTTTTCTAAATAGTGTCTTTTAATTTTTTAATAAATGACACTAACATTCTTTCGATCTCTCGACTATCCTCGTATAAATTGTTAAATTCTTCTTCTTTTATATAAATGATATTTTTTGCAATTTCTAGCTGAGTCTGCATTTCAAATATAGAACCCATAGAAATATATAAAAAACGCAAAAAATCTTTAGTACTTTCTCTGCCAGATCCTTCGGCAATATTGCTAGGAATAGAAACTGAACTTCGGCGTATTTGAGAAGTTAATCCAAACATCTCTTCTCTTGGAAAAGTGCTTGTTGCTTTGTAAATTTTGGTGACTAATGAAATTGATTTCTGCCAAACTAAGATTTTTCTAAAATGACTCATTATTTTATTTTTAAATTATTTTTTAAAAATAAGAAAATTCCTTCGATATTAAAACTTAGAATCTTAGAACCTTAGTATCTTAGAAACTTAGATCAATTCCAATTCTCCTCAAATCCAAAATCTTCAAAGCTGTCGTCTCCTTCGAACATGTCAAGATCGTCTTCGTCAAGATCATCTTCAAATTCTCCGTAGATATCGTCGTGCATATCGGCTTCAAAGCTTTTTTCTGTGGCTTCGTCAGGCATTTCTCCGTGAGAGAATAACGTTTCCGGGTAAGGAACTCCTGCAATTTGATCTTCGATAGCGGCCAATTCAACTAAGAAAGTCCACATATTGATGAAATCATATACATAGATAATTTTAGTATTTTGCTCATCTAAGAGATCAGATAATTTATAATCGCTCATGGTTCTTTGTTCTCCGGGAACATCGCCAGTATCAAAAAGTGCAATTTCATCTTCCTGATTCCAAGTTTCATCGCAGGTATAAAACGAAGCTACTTCCATTCCGTCAAAACCAAAAGCGTTGAAGATCGCATTGTGTAAATCTTCAAGCGTATCGTCTTCAAGAATTGCAATGTCTCTAAAAATATCTTCTTCGGCGTCTAGAATTACTCTAAATTTATAAACCATAATCTTTGTTTTTATTGAGAGGTCAAAGGTAAAATATAAAAAAGGATTTATGAATTAGGAATTGAGATTTGTTGAAAAGATTTTTTAGTTGTCAGGTTGAGCACATTCCTATTGTCAGGCTGAGCGGAGTCGAAGCCCACGTTCCAATTGCAGCGCCCTTCGACTCCGCTCAGGGTGACGACTGTATTTGATGTAAAATTTTATCTCCCGACCAATCGTTTTCTAATTTTATGATAACGCTTGTGATAAGAGCTATGACTGGGATAACTTCTGCCTGAAGTCATATTATTAAAAATCAAGGCAGTTAAAAGTAAAATCAAAGTTCCAACCAAAACCGGAGAAATCACATACATATATCCCAGAGCTTTTACTTTTTCTGTACCAATAACAGCGATTAAAGCGGTTGCGCCTCCGGGAGGGTGAAGTGTTTTTGTAATTTGCATGGAGATTATGGCAAGCGAAACTGCCAATGGAGCAGCAATCCAGATAATATCCGGTGCGAGTTTATGAACTGTAACACCTATAAAAGCAGATATCACGTGTCCGCCAACTAAATTTCGGGGTTGTGAAAACGGACTCTGAATAATTCCGTAAACCAATACACTCGAAGCTCCAAAGGAACCAATTAAATAAACGGCATCATTTCCTGAAAAGTGAATTGACTGTACATAAGCCAGAATTCCAATCCCAATAAATGAACCAATAAATGACCAAAAATGTTCTTTAGTGTCAATTAAAGTTTCTTTGTAAAGAATATATCGTGTTTTGCGGTAGCTTCTTTTAATTTTTGGAGTGGGCATAATTGTGGTATTTTGCTTGAAAAGAGTTAAGATTAGTAATTAACCTATTTAGTCAGGCTTGGGGCATAACTGTATACAGTAAAAGGATAAATCATTTTTGCGGTATATTTTGATATTAAACAAACGACCAAAATGGGTAAAAACAAAGTGTAGTCATTTGTTAATCCGCATACTAAAAATATGGCTGTAAAAGGTGCATGAATACTGGCACTTAAAACAGCGGCCATCCCGATAATCATAAAGTTAACCGGAAGTACGTGCACATGAAAAAATGTGTTTAGGACAGAAGCCAATAGCAACCCTAAAAAAGCACCAATGAAAAGGCTAGGAGCAAAAACTCCTCCGTCTCCGCCCGAAGCTAATGTTATAGAGGTTACAATTGGTTTTAAAAGTAAGACTCCAACAAAAGTAAAAGCTAAAGTAAGCGTTAACGGAATTTCGGCCGAATTGCCAAAAATGCCTTTTATAGCGTGATAACCTTCACCATATAATTGAGGGAAAACAAATAACGAAACACTTAAAACTACAGAACCAATTAAGATTTTATAATAATGGGTATCGATTCTCCCAAATTGAGATTTAAAGAATAAAACACAACGAGTTAAATAAACCGAATTGATTCCGGATAAAATGCCTAAAAGGATAAAATACGGAATCGCTTTGAGATGCCAGGTTGTAATAGAAACGGCAAATAAAGGTTCTTCTTTTAATATCGTTAATAATCCAAAAGCAACTGAAACTGCAATGATGTTCGAAATCACAAATGCTCGGGTCACTTTTCTGGAAATTACTTCGAGAGCAAACAAAATTCCGGCAATTGGGCTACTGAATAAAGCCGTAACTCCGGCAGCAACTCCGGCACAAATTAACTCAGTTTTGTATTTGCGAAATACGTTTTCTTTTTGCTGGGCCACAGATCCTATTGTGGCCGTGGCAACAACAGTCGACACTTCGATTCCGGTTGAACCTCCAAAAGCGACAGTTAATAATCCGTTGATAAAGTGAGATGGTATTTTGTATGAAGGTAAATTTTTTGAAGTTGATTTGGTACTTTCAAAAACTTCTTTTATGCCTTTGTTTTCTTTTTTCTTGAATAAATATTGTCGTAGAAAATAAATTACAGATAGTCCGAAAACGGGGAAAAGAATATAAAATAAAGGGTTTACAGATACTTGATGAAAAAATATTTCTTCGTAATACTCTGTAATTTTTTTGAGAGATATTCCTAAAAAGGCCGAAAGAAAGCCAATTAAAACAGAAACAATAACTAATTTTTGAAGGACAATAAATTGATGATTTTTTTTGATTTTCGCCGTTTTGTTCATCAGATGTGGATTTATAAAATCGCAATATTTTTATGCGGATTACAAAATTAGCTAATCAAATTCGTTTTTTAATACAAATCACTCATTATATTGTGTTAAAGTTATAAAAGAAAGAAAAATCTTTCGGTAAAAAAGAGGGTGCAATAAAGACATTATTGCACAATTTTTTTTCTCATTTATGTCAATTTCGACGAGGAGAAATCACATTAGAAACTCGGCAAAGATTGGCGATTTTGTTTGCGGAGTTACGAGTGTGATTCTTCGTTCCTCAGAATGACAAACAATACGTTTCGTCATCTTAATCTTAAAAAAAACTTGGCGTCTTCGTGCCTTAGCGGCAAAAAAGAAACTTATCTCTCATAAAACTCAATAGGCAACAAATCAGGATCAGCAATAAATGTAAATCGCTTTTCTGTCGTTTCATCAATTCTTATGGGTTCTGATTCGATATTTTTGGTATCTAAAAATGCAATTGTTTCTTCCAGATTAATTACTTCGAATGCTAAATGACGCAATCCTACTGCTTCAGGTCTTGAAGGACGTTGCGGCGGATTTGGAAACGAAAACAATTCGATGATATAACTTCCGTTTAAAGCCAAATCGAGTTTATAAGATTGGCGTTCTTCGCGATAGATTTCCCTAATAATCGTTAATCCCAAAACTTCGGTATAAAAAGTTTTCGATTTTTGATAATCAGAACATAAAATGGCGATATGATGAACTTTATTTAAGGTAAGCATTTATTTAGATTCAGGTTCTTGATTTAATTTTCGAATTACTTTTGCCGGATTTCCAACAGCTAATGAATTGTCTGGAATATCTTTTGTCACCACCGATCCTGCACCAATAACACATCCTTTACCAATAGTTACACCTGGACAAATAACAGAATTTCCGCCAATCCAGCAATCATCACCAATAGAAATAGGTAATGCATTTTCGAGTGTTTTTCTTAATTCGGCGTCAAGCGGATGAGTGGCAGTATAAATTTGAACGTTTGGTGCAAAAAACACATTCGAACCAATATTTACAGGAGCACAATCCAAAACAACACAATTTACATTGAAATAAACGTTGTCGCCACAAAAAATATTATAACCATAATCGCAATGAAAAGGAGGCTCGATATAAAAACTCTTTCCCGCATTAGGAATTAATTCTTCTAAAATTAGTTTGGCTTTTTTCGTTAGACGATATTCGGTTACGTTTAATCGGTGTAATAAATTTTTGGCTTTTCGGCGATCTTTTACTAAAACAGGGTCTCCTGCAACATAATATTCTCCCTCAATCATTTTTTCTTTTTCTGTTTTCATAAGAATTTAAAATTTAGTTTGCTTATTTGTAAGCATATCGTTCGCGATCAGAACCCAATCTTGTCATTCCGAGGAACGAGGAATCTCCGTAAGAAACTCCGCAAAGAAAGTGCAAATCTTTGCCGATTCTGCAACGAGGATTCCTATTGCGAATGATGGATTAAAATCCATCCCTACAATATATTTTGTTCCTACGGAACTCCTCAAAAAAATTCCGGAGGAATGCTTTATATTGTAGCAACGGATTTTAATCCGTTGAAAGGATCATTTTTTTTATATTATTAATTAAAGCAACTTCTTCAAAATCACAATCTGTCCTAAATGATAAACATCGTGCTGAATAATACCGTGAATATCTTCATAAAAATTATGATTATTATTTTGATCTATTTTTTCGAAATCAGCATCATTAAAATCGCTCAGACAAGCGTTCCACATTTCCTGAGATTTTGCCAGACTTTGCAGTGATTGTTCCCACGAAGCTTCAGAAGAATCTAAAATTGGCACAAAATAATTATGATCAGGAGTTGTAATTATTTCTCCCTGAACACGCCTTAATATGTTTCTTCTCCATTGTATCAGATGATTGACAATTTCCCAAATCGTGTTTAAATTTGGATTAATTTTTCTGTAAGCCTGCTCAGCCGTTATATTTTCTAAAGTATTTGCCAAAGTAACCTCCAGCCATGGATTTCCATTATAAATGGACTGATATAAATTCGAAACTCTTTTGCTTTCTGACATAACTGCTATGGTTTATTTGTTTTATTTTAAAAAATTAAACTTTCGGTCTTATTGATTATCAAAGATATAAAATCAATTTCTAGATAATCTGTTTTACAACTTTTTCAGTGTCAGTATTAAAAATGATTATACCTTCGTTTTTGTTGTCAAGCTGGTCGGCTAAATTTCCTTCTTTTGTCCAGACAGCACTGTAGCCAACACTTACAAAATTATCGCATTCCCCAATACAATTAGCCATTAGAACCGGCATAGTGTATTTTTTAGCAATGTTAGGATAATGCACAAACGCTTTTTCTATTCCGTTTTGAGATTTTGCAACACTGGCGAGATAAATTTCACCTCCAAGTTCACTTGCTTTTTGTGCATGTTCCGTTTGCAGGCTTTCATAACATATAGCCGGAATAATTTTTTGATTATCAATTTCGATTATTTTCTGGCCTTTTCCATTTTCAAAATACGGCAATTCGTCTTTGTGAAGTAGCTGTTTAGAATAAGAAATACTTTCTTTATTGGGCTGAAAAATAATCATACTAATTTGTATTCCGCTTTCAGTTTTTAGTGGAGATCCAACTCCAATCGTAATGTTTTTTAAATCACTGATTTTCTGAAAAACATCAAATCTATTGTCATCTTTATGAGTTGCGAGATCTTTAGCCAACTCTGGTTCATAAGCTGTTAACGAAAGTTCAGGGAAAAAGACAGCATTTGCATTTAATGAAACTGCAAGTTCAATAAATTTGATGTGTTTTTCTATATTGGCTGAAATATCTCCTTTTAAAGGTTTTATCTGTGCAATTGCTATGTTCATTAGATGTTTTATTAAATACTTTGAACTAAAAGCTAAGATACAAATAAAACTAATTTACAACTCATCCTCGAAATTCTACAATTGGGTTATTTAATGTTTTTTAACAAAAAATGTTAAAATATATTTGCTTCATCAAAATCAAATACCATGACAACCAAATTACTTTTTACAATTACCTTTTTATTTTTTACCAGTTTTATTTTTGCCCAAAATACCATTTCAGGTAAAGTATTAGATCAAAAAGGCAAACCTGTTCCTGGAGCTAATATTTATATAGACGGAACCTACGACGGAGCGACAAGTTCTGAAACGGGAGATTTTTCGTTTGAAACATCAGAAACAGGAAATAAGACTTTAGTGATAAGTTTTTTGCTTTATGATACTTTCAAAAAAGAAATTGATGTTGCGAATTATAAAGATCAAATCGTAAAATTAAGAGAGAATGTAAACGCACTTGATGCCGTTGTAATTACCGCCGGAACATTAGAATCAGGAGATAAAGCCAGAGTTTCGGTTTTAAAACCTTTAGACATCGTAACTACTGCGGGATCTGCCGGAAATATTATTGCTGCTTTGCAAACCTTACCGGGAACACAAACTGTTGGCGAAGACGGACGTTTGTTTGTTCGTGGAGGTGAAGCCAGCGAAACCCAGACTTTTGTAGACGGACTTCGTGTAGCACAGCCTTACGGCGCAACAACGAATAATTTACCAACCCGTAGCAGATTTTCGCCTTTTTTGTTTAGCGGAATTGCTTTTTCTACCGGAGGATATTCTGCTGAATATGGTGAAGCTTTGTCCAGTGTTTTATTGTTAAATACGCAAGACGAACCAGACCAGAATAAAACAGATATTGCTTTGATGACTGTAGGTTTAGGAGTTGGAAACACGCAAAAATGGAAAAAAAGCTCTTTTAGCATCAATACCAATTATATCAATCTTGCACCTTATCAGGCTGTAATTCCTCAAAATGTAGATTGGAATAATCCGTATCAGTCTTTGGGAGGTGAAGCGGTTTACAGATATCATTTTGAAAGAGGTATTTTTAAATTGTACGCTGCTTTTGATGCTGAGAAATTCGATCTAAACCAAAAAAATGTAAACTTCGTTGATCCCATCAGAACGGATTTAAACAATAATAATTTTTATTTGAACGCTTCTTACAAAGGAGATTTTGGAACCGGTTGGCAACTTACTTCAGGAATTAGTTACGGCTACAGCAAAAACAAAGTCAAATATGATATTAATGATGTCGACAGCAACGAAAATGCAGCACAACTAAAATTGAAATTAAGAAAAAACATCTCTAACTATTTTAAATTGTCTTTTGGAGCCGATTATTTTATGACGAGATACAATGAAAATTTTGATGATAATATATCGATAAAAACAGCAAATGGCTACGACTCGAATATTGCAGCTTTTTATACCGAAGGAGATATATTATTCTCGAAAAACCTGGCAATGAAAGTAGGTTTCAGACTTTCGAATAATAGTTTGCTTGACGAAACGAATATCGCACCAAGAGCTTCAATCGCTTACAAAGTTTCTAAAAACAGTCAGTTTTCGTTTGCTTACGGAGATTTTAGCCAGACTCCTGTTGTTGATTATATTAAATACTCAAAATACCATCAGTTCGAAAGTGAAAAAGCCAGACATTATATTTTGAATTATCAGTTTACAAAACCAGGACAAACCTTTAGAGCCGAAGCGTATTATAAAGATTACAGCAATTTGGTTCAGTATAATACAAGAGATATTCAGTACAATTCGGTTTTCAATAATAACGGTTCAGGTTATGCAAAAGGATTGGATTTGTTTTGGAGAGACAGTAATTTATTAAAAAACTTAGAATATTGGATTTCGTATTCTTATATCGATTCAGAGAGACAATACAAGAATTTTCCAACTATGGCAACTCCAAATTTTGTAGCGAATCACAGTTTATCCATTGTAACCAAATATTTTATCACCGATTGGAAATCGCAAATAGGTTTCACCAACAGTTATAGTTCAGGCCGACCTTATAATGATCCAAATCAAACTCAATTCATGAACGGAAAAACAAAGTCATACAATAGTTTGAGTTTTAACTGGGCGTATTTACTAACAACACAAAAAATCCTTTATTTCTCAGTTTCGAATGTGTTAGGAACTCAAAATGTTTTTGGTTACGATTACGCAAAATTACCGGATCCAAACGGAGTATATAACAGACAACCAGTTGTACCCACCGCAGACAGATTCTTTTTCGTAGGTTTCTTCTGGACGATTAGTGATAATAAAAATGAGAATCAGTTGAAAAATTTATAATCTGAGGCGCTAAGATACTAAGGTTCTAAGATGCTAAGAAAAAAACTTAGAACCTTAGCATCTTAGAATCTCAGAAACTTAAAAAAACAATTCAGTAACCAAAATCAACAACTCAGTATTATTTAATTTTAAGAGAACAAAAACCAAAGTATTTTTGAAGTATAAAATTAGTAGGGACTAAGTTGCTAAGGTTCTAAGAATCAAAACTTAGAAACTAAAAAATAAAAAAGAGTTTTAATCATCAAAAAAAATCTTAGAATCTCAGAACCTTAGCATCTTAGTAACTTTAAAAAAAAAAGCCATGATCAAAATTATTACAATAATTACATTATTTATCTGCAGTTTAATGTCTGCTCAAAATGTAAAACTAACTGTTTCTGTTTCGGGTTTAAAGAATAATGAAGGAACTGTTAAAGTAGGTTTGTACAACTCAGATGGCACGTTTCTTAAAACGACATATAAAAGTGTTGCTTCTAAAATTAAAGACAACAAAGCAGTGGTGACATTCGAGAATCTTCCGGCAGGAGAATATGCAATTTCTACGTATCACGATGAAAACAATAATGGAAAACTGGATAAAAATATGATGGGAATTCCTTCTGAAGATTATGCAGCTTCAAACAATGCAAAAGGATTTATGGGACCGCCGGCCTATGAAGATGCTAAATTTGTCATTGCTAAAGATTCAAAAATTGAAATTACCTTATAAAATAGTAACTAATAAAACAATTTAAAACAACCATTTTAATTACTTGTAAAATGAAAAAAATCATCACTTTAGTCGCATTATTCGTAGTAGCAATAAGTTCTGCACAAACCCAGTTTGAACAAGGAATGGGAAAAGCGTTAGGGCTTTGGAAAGAAGGAAAAAACACAGAAGCTTCGGCATTGTTTGAAAGAATTGCTGCGGCAGAAAAAACAAGTTATCTGCCTAATTATTATATAGGTTTAATCAACACTATAGCTGCGTTTTCTGAAAAAGATAAAACTAAAATCGATTTGTTATTGACAAAAGCGCAAGACGCATTGGATGTTGAATTGATAAAAGATCAAAACAATGCCGAGTTATATGCCCTGCAAGCTTTGATTTATACAGCCTGGGTAGTGGCAGACCCAATGACAAACGGAATGAAATATTCGGCTAAAGTGATGGAAGCTTACGCAAAAGGAAAAGCGATAGATCCAAACAACCCAAGAATTGTTTTTGGTGAAGCTGATTATCAGTTAGGTGGCGCAAAATGGACAGGTGTTGATACAAAACCACTTTGTGCACAAGTTGATAAAGCTGTTGAACTTTTTGCTACTTTTAAACCAGAAACTTCTTTTTCGCCAAAATGGGGATTAGATAGAGCTTTAGAAGTTCAAAAAAATTGCAAAAAATAAAATAAATTTAAGTTGATATTATAATGAAAGACTATAGAAGTTCATTTGCTGATTTAAAAAGTGGAACAATCATTTGTTTCAAGATTTCTATGGTCTTTACAGTAATATTCTCTGCTTTTTTAGGCGCTGATCTCACCATTCAAAACGTATTGCTGACATTTCTTTTAAGCTCTCTTTATTCTTTTGGATTGGGGTTTGGAAATGGTTTTTTAAGTGTTCTTCTGGATAGAAAATGGGATTGGCTGGAACAGACTAATTTAAGAGTGTATTACGGAATTTTGGTTACGGTTTTATACACTGTGCCGGCTGTTTTAGGAATTAATTATATCATTTATGTATTAGTTCAAAATCTTCCTGTAGAGAAGTTTTTTAGCGACAGAATGATTTGGAACCACTTTTTTTATATCGTTTTATCTCTTGGAGTTTCTATTTTCATGCAGGCGAGAAGTTTTATGGTAAAATGGAAACAGGCATCAAAATTCGAGATAACGCAGCAAAAAATTATCGCAGGAACGGCAAATGCTAAATTCGAAAGTTTAAAAAATCAAATCGATCCGCATTTTCTTTTTAATAGTTTGAATGTTTTAAGTTCTTTAATCGAAGAGAATCCGGATAATGCGCAACGTTTTACCACTTCATTATCTAAAATTTACCGTTACGTTTTAGAGCAAAAAGATAAAGAACTGGTTTCGGTCGAGGATGAATTGTCATTCGCAAAAACCTATATGAATTTGCTGAAGATGCGTTTCGAAAATAGTTTGTTTTACGAATTGCCCACCACAAATATAAATCCGGATGCAAAAGTGGTTCCGTTATCACTGCAGCTTTTGCTGGAAAATACAGTAAAACACAATGTGGTGAGTGAGCAGAAACCATTGCATATCAGAATTTTTATTGATGGAGATTATTTAGCGATTCAAAACGATTTTCAAAAGAAAGAAGTTTTGCAGGACAGGCAGGGAGTGGGTTTGCAAAATATTGTAAATCGATACGGGATTGTAACGAACAGAAAGGTATTGATTGAACAAAATGAGAAAAATTTCACAGTTAAAATTCCAATTTTGACCAAACAAATTACAGTCATGGAAACAAGTGCAGAATATAATGATGAAAATAAGGCTTATTTCAGAGCTAAAAAAAGAGTAGAAGAATTGAAAGGATTTTACGGGAATGTTATTTCATATGTATGTGTAATTCCATTTTTGATTTTTATAAATTTAAGATTTTCTCCTGGTTTTCAGTGGTTTTGGTTTTCGGCTTTAGGCTGGGGATTTGGAGTGGTAATGCATGCTTTTAAAGTTTTTGGTTATAGCTCAGATTGGGAAGAACGAAAAATCAGACAGATCTTAGAGAAAGAAAATAACAAACAAACCTGGAAATAATTATGGAAACAAATTACGCCGAAGCAGATCGTTATTATGAAGCTCAAAAAAAAGTAGCAGAAATTAAAAAGTTTTACCAGCATTTGACGGTTTATCTTCTCTGCAACCCAATTGTAATTGTGGTAAATCTTATGACTTCACCAGGTTATTTATGGTTTATATGGTCCTTGATGGGTTGGGGAATAGCAATAGTTTTACACGGATTGAAAGCTTTTGAATTCTCACCGTTTTATAATAAAGAATGGGAAGAACGAAAAATCAGAGAGATTTTAGAAAAAGAAAATAAACGTCAAATCTGGAAATAGTCATGAGAGCAAAAAATAATAAAGACACGGAAGCATTCGAACTTGAAAAAATGGCAACCAAAAAAGTGGTTAAATTGAAAGCTTTTTATTCGCACATGTTTGTCTACGTTATAGGAGTGATCTTTTTTATTTTGAAGGAATATTTCGGAGTTCCGTTTAATTTTTTTCCTTTAAAACATATCAATCTTTTTGTAATGGCAGTCTGGACGGTTTTCTTCTTAGTGTCTGCAATTGACGTATTCGCTTCTTTTAAAATTTTTGGCGAAGAATGGGAAGAACGCAAAGTAAAAAGCATCTTAGAAAAAAGAATAAAAAAACAAAAATGGGAGTAATCATGGAAGTAAATTTAAATGAAGAAGACAGATATTATCTGGCAAAAAAAAGAGTTGAAGAAATTAAAGGCTTTTACGGAAATTTAACCGCATTTATTGCTGTAAACGTTGTCCTTATTTTTATCAATTTATATACATCACCCAATCATTTATGGTTTTATTGGCCTCTAATGTGGTGGGGAGTTGGAGTTGTTTTTCATGGAATGAAAGTTTTTAAAATATTCCCGGTTCTTGGAAAAGGATGGGAAGAAAGAAAAATCAAAGAATTGATGGAAAAGGAAAAAGAGAATAAAGCTAAATGGCAATAATTTAATTTTAAATAAAATGGGACGATTTAGACAACGCATGTATGAGGAATACAGACATGAATTTAGTACAGATGAAAGTTATAATATTGCATATAAAAAAGTGAAGAAAATTAAAGGGTTTTATTCGCATTTGAAGGTTTATATTATAGTAAATGCTATTATCATTTTTACCAGTTTAAATAGAAATTTTACTGGATTTGACTTTAAAAATGGAAATCATTTTGAAATAAGGGGTTTTAATAATTGGGAGATTTATTCTACAGCAATATTTTGGGGAATAGCCTTATTGATTCACGCTTTTACAGTTTTTGGACCGGATATTTTTTTCGGTAGAGACTGGGAACAAAAGAAAATTCAAAAATATATGGAGAGAGAAGCTCAGAATAAAAATAAATGGGAGTAATTTTAAACTAAAATTTCAATTTTTGCATTTTACTAAATGACCACATTAATTATAGAAGACGAAAAACCGGCAGCAAGATTATTGCAGCGTAAGCTCGAAAAGTTGGATATTGCCGTAGAAACCATGCTGCACTCTGTTGAAGAATCTCTTCATTGGTTTAGCAATAATGAGCACCCAGATTTAATTTTTCTCGATATTCAGTTATCAGATGGTTTGTCGTTTGAAATCTTCGAAAAGATAAACATTCAAAGCGCTATTATTTTCACTACAGCTTATGATGAATATGCTTTGAAGGCATTCAAATTAAACAGTATCGATTATCTTTTAAAACCTATTGACGAGGATGATTTAGAAATTGCTGTCACAAAATTTAAAAACCGAATTCCGAAAACAGATGCAGGAAATCAAAATCTGCAGCTTGATTTTGAGCAAATACGTCAGATGTTGTCTAATCCTTTCGAGAAGAGTTACAAAAAACGTTTCACCGTAAAAATTGGGCAGCATTTAAAAGTTATTACGACCGATGAAATCGAATGTTTCTTTAGTGAAAACAAAGGAACTTACATTCATACTTTCGAAAATAGAAACTATCTGATCGATTCTACTTTAGAAGTTTTGGAGCAGGAATTAGACATGAAGGATTTCTTTCGCGTAAGCAGAAAATTTATTGTTCCGCTTACAGCAATAAAGGAAATTCAGGTGTATACCAATTCACGTCTCAAAGTAATTTTACCGTCTTATAAAGAAGATGAAGTGATTGTAAGCCGTGAAAAAGTGCAGGATTTTAAAGCTTGGCTGGGCTAGGAAGTTATTTTATTTCCACCAATCTTTACGAAAGTCAGTATTCCAGCCGTTGTTTTGGTATTTTTTGTTTACAATAAAATCTCCAATAGCTTGTGCTACGTTGAGATCATTGCTCATCGGAACAAAATCTGATCCCCAATGTGATAACTTGCTTTTTTTAGTCTTGTAATCGGTCCAGGTACCTACAAAACCATTGTTGTAATTAGAATCAGGTTCGTCGCCGTCATCTGGATATTCCATAGAATTGTCTTTGTTAACTCCATAATAAGTTCGTAAAACACCTTTGAAATATCCGGAATTGTTTTGCAGAGAGTTTTCGTAAAAAATGCAATTAGCAATGATAAATCCGGAGGTTTTATATCTCGGATTTATTTCTTTTGGAATATAATTTTGAACAATTTCGATTTTTCCCTGAAATTCACAAATGTTATTCTTTACGATCGATTTGCCATAAACCAGATAAGTATTTGGATTTTCAGGATCCTTGATAATAGAAATATATTTTACACCCAGTTTTTGATAATTTTCTCCAATAATACCTAAAACATTATAATTGGGATCTTGCCATATTTTCGAAAAATCAAGGTTTTTAAGAGTGCTAATACCTTCAGATTTATATTCGGAATTATCTACATTAGACCATTCTTTACTTTTCCCGGCATCATATACTTGTGCAAAAGTAACTTTAGTAAAAAGAAAGAAAAAAAGGAGAATGATAAAGGTATTTTTCATTTTAAAATAAATTTACTTCAGTTGCTTATAAACACTTTCTTCTTCAAATCGTTTTCTGTCTGTGATCTTAGATTTATTAAAATTATCCTTAAAACTTGTTCTTAAAAAGTACGAACCATAACCTTCCTGATAGCTAATTTTAATTCCTAAAATTAGAGAATCGTTTACAGCTTTTATATTATAAATGTTTTCTAACGAACCATCATCATGCGCAAGAGCTGCAAATTTTTGACTAGGATAATAGTCTTCGGCTTCCGGATTTTTAATGGTCGAATATGTATTGTCTTTTTGGTTTAAAACTATCAATAAGCTAAAATCATCACAAGTGGTTAATCCTTCATCATCAGATGCACCCATTTCGAAGTTTGTAACCGGAAAAACAGAAAAACTTTCATTGTTACTGTTCTTAAAATCAAAATTTTCTTTGTGATTTATTTCATAAACATCTCTTCCAAAAACAATATAATTTTTGGCTTTATATTCGATTTTTATGAAGTTTGATTTTAGACAATAATCATTGCTTTTATCGATATTGTAAATAGAAGTACTTTTTTCTAAAATCTTAATTTTCGAAATTTCTTTTATCTCAAGTTCTTCTATTTTATTGAGTTTTTCATCAAATATTTGCAATTGTCCGTTCAATACAATTCCGTCTTTAGAATATTTTTCGAATGTTAATTTCTCCTCCTGATTTTTGTTTGCTGAATTGGTTGCTTCAGTTTTGGTTTCAGGAGTTTTAATTTTTTCAGATTCTTTTTTGTTGCTGCAACTTATTATTAAAAATACTAGAAAAAGAACTGAAAGATGTTTCATGGTTTTGGTTAGGTTTAATGAATGGTTTTTATTTACTCAATCGATGCAAGGTAAAAGTCATCGCACTCAAAAGGAAGAATGCCATAATTTGGTGAATTAATCCTAAAGCCAATGGAACACTGTATAATAGCGTAAATACACCCAATGCAAATTGAATAAATACAAAAACAACTAAAGTTTTAATTCCGTTTACTTGTGTTCTTGAAAGCGAAAATTTGGTGCTTTTGTAGTATAAAAACAAAATAAAAGCCACCACAACATAAGCAAAAGTCCTGTGTACAAATTGAACACCGCTTTTCCCTTCGATTAAATTTTTGACCAAAGTTGGTTGTTCAATAAAAACAGAATCATGTATAAATTCTCCATCGCTCATTAATGGCCAGTGATTGTGAATTAATCCTGCATTTAATCCGGCTACAAAGCCACCGTAAATAATTTGAATTAATAGCGCAACCAAAGTAAATCGTGCAATATTGCGAAGCGGAATTACTTTAGTAATCGTTCTTTCAGGATAAATTAAATCTAATGCGACCCATAAAGTGTAAGCAAAAGTGATAAAAGCAAAAGTAAGGTGTAATGAAAGTCTAAAATGACTTACATCTGGATTGTCGATTAATCCGCTGCGAACCATAAACCATCCAAGGAAACCCTGAAAACCTCCCATTGCCAAAAGAACGATACATTTTTTTATCGTAGGACGATCCAGTTTCTTTTTCATTAAAAAATAAACAAAAGGAACAAAGAAAACTAGCCCAATGATTCGACCAATAAAACGGTGAAACCATTCCCAGAAGTAGATAAATTTATAATCGGCTAATTGAAAATCGTTGTGAATATTGATTTTTTGATACTCAGGAAACTTTTTGTATTGTTCGAAAGCTTCGTTCCATTTTGCATCCGTAAGAGGCGGGAAAGTGTCGGTTACCAAATGCCAGTCGGTCATGGATAAACCTGAATTTGTTAATCGCGTGATTCCTCCAACAACAACCATTAAAAACAATAAAACACATCCTGATAGTAACCAAATGATTACTGATTTATTCTCTTTTTTCATTCTTTTCCAATTAATTCGATTTCACTTTTTGTTTTGGAAATTCTTTTTAAATAGAATTTCGCGAAATATATATTTGTTATAATGCTTGAAGGAAATATAATTGCCCCAACAACAAACCTGTAAGTATAACCTGCGGTGTCAATATCAAGATTTAAAAATTCAATTAAGACTGGACTTGTTATTATGGCAGCAATAATAAAGATTATAGAGCAGGGAAGAATAAGAGACATTATAAAATAAAACAACGTATGTTTGAAATGATATTTTCCAGTATTCTTTAGTCCTTTAAAAAAATAAAAATTAGGATATACTACTATTGCTACCAGTAAAATTCTAAAAATTATTTTTAAAGCATCCATTATTTCTTAGGCGTTAAATTTAATTTTGCCGCTCTTTTAATTATAAAATCATATGCAGCCTGATATTCGTTCGGGATATCACCTTCTAAAATAGCTTCTTTTACGGCTTCTTTCAAAACTCCAATTTCGCGCGAAGGTTTCAAATCGAATATTTCCATAATTTCTTCACCAGAAATGGGCGGTTGAAAATTACGTACATGATCGCGTTCTTCAACTTCAACAATTTTCTTGCGAACGATTTCAAAGTTCTTATGATATTTCTTAAACTTCGACGGATTCTTGGTTGTAATATCTGCTTCGCACAATGTCATTAAATCCTCTACATCTTCACCAGCATCAAAAACCAAACGACGAACTGCGCTGTCGGTTACAATATCCTGCGCCAAAACAATCGGACGAGAACTCATAATAACCATTTTTTGCACAAATTTCATTTTATGGTTTAAGGGCATATGCAAACGTTCGAATATTTTTTTCGCCATTTTACCGCCTAAAAACTCATGTCCGTGAAAAGTCCAGCCTAGTTTTTTATTAAAACGTTTTGTTGGCGCTTTTCCAATATCGTGCAGCAAAGCCGACCAACGTAACCAGACATCATCTGTATTGGGGCAAATATTATCGACTACTTCTAGTGTGTGGTAAAAGTTGTTTTTATGCGTATGACCTTCAATTTCTTCGACCTGATTTAAAGCTGTTAACTCAGGAAGAATAATATCTAAAAGTCCGGTTTTATATAAAAGTAAAAATCCTGTTGAAGGTTTTGGTGTAGATAAAATTTTGTTTAATTCGTCTACAATTCTTTCGCCAGAAATAATTTTAATACGATCTGCATTTTTGGTAATCGCATTCAATGAGTTTTCTTCGATTTCGAAATTCAATTGCGTTGCAAAACGAATCGCACGCAACATTCTCAACGGATCGTCAGAATAGGTGATGTCAGGGTTTAAAGGCGTTTTTATCGTTTTGTTTTCTAAATCAGCCAAACCATTAAAAGGATCAGAAAGATCTCCAAAAGTTTTTTCGTTTAGCGATAAAGCCAATGCATTTATGGTAAAATCACGACGGTTTTGATCGTCTTCAAGGGTTCCGTTTTCGACAATGGGATTTCTGCTGTCAAAATTATAGGATTCTTTTCGGGCACCAACAAATTCGATATCAGTATCTTCAAAACGCAACATTGCGGTTCCGTAAGTTTTAAAAACCTGTACTTTTGGTTTTTTAGGAAGTAATTCAGAAACTTTCAAAGCCAATTCGATACCACTGCCAACAGCAACCACATCTATGTCTTTTTTAGAACCCCGATTTAAAAGTAAATCCCGAACAAAGCCTCCAATTACATAACTGTCGACATTAAGTTCCTGAGATGCTTTCGAAATTATTTCGAAGATTTTATTTTGTAAAGCTGTTTTATAGTTTGTTTGTATAGCCACGAATTCACTAATTTTAAAAATTACATTTCTTTTCTTGAAGAGAATGAAACGTCCGCAAATTTACAACATAGAAAATGCCTATTATAATGTAAAGACCACTTTTTTATAGAAATTCACAGTTTGAGATGCAGAATTTTATTAAAATTAAAATGGTTGCCGCGAATTACACGAATTTTCACGAATTAGATTGAATGTATAAAAAAGAAATTAGTGAAAATTCGTGTAATTCGCGGCAAAAAAACATTTATACCACTATCAAACAAATCAATTCTGATATCTTATTTTTAAAATTTCAATTTGTATTTTTGAATCATATAAAAACGCACACATGAAAATTGTTATATCGCCAGCGAAGTCATTAAATTTCGAAAAAGAATTACCAACTCCTCAATATACAGAACCTGCTTTTTTGAAAGAAGCACGCGTCGTTCATAAAGTTTTAAAAGAAAAAAAGCCAGCTGAATTGTCCCAATTAATGTCAATCTCAGATAAATTATCAGATTTAAACTGGAAAAGAAATCAGGATTGGAAAACACCTTTTACTCCGGAAAATGCACGTCCGGCAATTTATACTTTTGATGGAGATGTTTATACAGGTTTAGATGCTTATACAATTCCGCTAGAGAAATTAGACGTTTTACAAAACAAGCTTAGAATTTTATCCGGTCTTTACGGCGTTTTAAAACCACTTGATTTAATGCAGGCGTACCGTTTAGAAATGGGAACGAAATTGCCTATTGGTGAATATAAAAATCTGCACGAATTCTGGAAACCAACTGTTACAAAAGCTTTAAACAAAGAATTAGAAAAAGGAGAATTGTTCGTAAATTTAGCGAGTAACGAATATTTCTCGGCAGTTGATGTTAAGGCTTTAAAAGTGCCTGTAATTACTCCGGATTTCAAAGATTACAAAGACGGAAAATTAAAAATCATCAGTTTCTTTGCTAAAAAGGCGAGAGGAATGATGGTACGTTATATTATCGATAAGAATGCCGAAACTATTGATGATCTTAAAGGTTTCGATTATGATGGATATGGTTTTGATGCCAATCTTTCTGAAGGGAATCATTTGGTGTTTACGAGATAGGTTTTTTTGAGGTTCTAAGGTTCTAAGATGCTGAGGTTCTAAGTTTTTTGCCAGAGAGTCGTAGACTCGGTACATTTTGTAGGCAGGGATTTCAATCCCTGTATAAATAAATAGTCAATAAAATATTTTCAAATCACAAATAAAAAAAAGCCGGGCTAAATAAATAGTCCGGCTTTTTCGTATTATAAATCAATTATTATTAATGCATTGCATCAGCAGGATTAATCTTGTTTTTTCCTTTTTTAATGAAAAGAATAATTGGTATACAACATAAGAACATGATTCCTAAATACATAAAAATATCTATGTATGACATCACTGTACTTTGTTTCATTACTGAATATTCTATAGCCTGATAGGCTTTTTTAAGAGCAACATCGGCGCTATAGCCTTTCGCTTCAAAAGCTCTTTGCATTCCTAGTATACGTTGTTGAACCTGATAATCTGCAGGATCTAAATTCGTTAATAAATTAACCCTGTGTTCCTGACTGAAACGAGTGATAAAAGTGGTAATGATCGCAATACCAAATGAACCACCTAATTGTCTCATCATTCCTGTAAACGCAGCTCCTTCACCAATATGTTTTCCTTTTAAGGTAGAAAGCGAAAGTGTGGTAATAGGTACAAAAAGTAATCCCAAACCAATTCCTCTTAAAATTAAAGGCCAATACATATGCTCTACACCAGTATCTGGCGTCATACGGGTCTGCATCATAAAGGTAAAGAAGAAGAAAACTAAAAATCCAACTCCAACCATATAACCTTGAGGAACTCCTTTCTGAATCATATTACCTACAAATGGCATCATGATTGCCGTGGTAATCGAACCCGGAATTAATAATAATCCGGCATCAGTTGCTGTCCATCCTAAAACAGATTGTGTATAAATTGGGATAATTAATGTTGATCCGTACAAACCGAAACCAAGAATAAAACACATTACGGTTCCAATTCTTAAATTTCCATCTTTTAAAACACTAAGGTTTACAATAGGATATTTATACGTTAGCTCTCTCCAGATAAATAATATCAATCCAAGAACTGTAACAACACTTAAGGTTACGATTGTCGAATCGTTAAACCAGTCGTCTTGTTGCCCATGTTCCAGTACGAATTGTAATGATCCAATAAAAGCCGCTAATAATATAATTCCCCACCAGTCAACCTGATTTGCTTTTAATTTCTCTCCGTATTTCGGACTTCTTACGAAAGTAAGAGCCAGAATAGTAGCGATAATTCCTAAAGGAATATTAATGTAAAATATATAAGGCCAAGAGTAATTATCTACTAAATATCCTCCCAATGGCGGACCTAAGGTTGGACCAACAATTACACCCATACCGTAAATAGCTTGCGCCATACCACGTTTTGCCACGGGATAACTTTCGGTTATAATAGTCTGGGCTGTTACAAGTAAGGCACCACCGCCCATACCTTGTACAAACCTAAAAGCTACTAATTCCCAAATATTACTGGCATTACCGCATAAAAAGGAACAGACTGTAAATAATATGATAGAGGCCACAAAATAATTACGTCTCCCAAATTGTTGCGAAAGCCAACTCGTCATCGGTATTACAATAACATTCGCAATTGCGTATGCTGTAATTACCCAAGCCACATCAGTCAAAGTAGCACCAAGGCTACCTCGCATGTCTGTTAGTGCTACGTTTACAATCGTGGTATCTACAATTTCCAACAGTGCACAAAGTACTGCAGTAATCGTAATGATGACACGTCTGTAACCGTATTCTACTAAATCGTCGTCTCCTTGTACTGCTGTCATTATATTATTTTAAATGTACGTCAACGTCAACATTCATACCCGGTCTTAGTAATTTTACTTTTTCAGGATCGTTTGATTCGTCTAAACTAATTTTTACCGGTAATCTCTGAATTGTTTTTACGAAGTTACCTGTTGCGTTATCAGGAGGTAATAATGAAAAACGTGATCCTGTTGCAGGAGAAAATGAAGTTAAGGTACCTTTGAATTCGTAGTTAGGATAAGCATCTACTTTTAAGCTTACTTTTTGTCCCACAACCATTTTATTCAATTGTGTTTCTTTAAAGTTTGCTACAACCCAAGCTTCATTATTATTGATGATATAAAATAAAGATTGTCCTGGCTGAACCAATTGTCCTGGCTGAATATCTACTTTAGAAACCTGACCGTCGATTGCTGCAGTTACAACAGTATACGTTAGGTTCAAATGAGCAACATCTAACATCGTTTTAGCTCTTTTAATATTTGCAGCAGCAACTTCAGTTTGTTTGTCAGAAACTTTAGATTTCGACTGAATTACTGATTTTTGGTAAGAACTTGCTCTTTGTTGTTGCTCTAAAACACGAACTTGATTTTCAGCTTCATCTTTTGCAGATAACGCTTGCTCATATTGTTGTTTTGTAATCGTGTGCGTTTTGTATAAATTATTGTAACGGTTATAATCGTTAGTAATTTGTCTCAATCTAATTTTAGCACTTTCGATAGAACCAGTTGCAGATCTCATTTGAGCATCAGAAACTGAGATATTTGCATTAGCACTTCCAATATCTGCTTTTGCAGCTTCGTATTGACCTTCAGCACCTAATAAAGCAGCATTTGCTTCATCGATTTTTAATTGGTAATCTCTTTTATCAATAGTAAATAAAGTATCTCCTTTTTTTACAAAGTCATTATCTTTTACATACACCTTACTAATATATCCAGATACTCTAGGAATAATTGGATTCATTTTTTTCTCGATCTGAGCATCATCAGTTTCTTCGTGGGCTAAGGAGTGCATGTATTTTGTTATTCCGTAAGTTCCGCCCACTAAAACCAACACGGTTAGTATAATGATGAATTTAGTATTTGTTTTTTTCTTTTCCATGAGAGCTATCGATTATATTTTAGAAAGATTGAATGATTGTGATAATTGTCCTGATACTGAAAGTAATTCGTAATATTTTTGAATAATTGTTGCTTTAGATACAGCTGTATTGATCTTAGCGCTTAATTGTTCAACATCGGCTTCAACCAAATCATTGGTATCAGCTAAACCATTGTCGAACTTATCTTTTACAAGTCTGTAATTTTCAGATGCCTGTTGAAGCGCTTCGTCATAAACCACACTTTGATTAATGGCCAGGTCATAATCTTCAATAGATTTTTGAACTTCAACTTTAATACGGTCTGTCATTACAGCCTCTGTATTTTTAACTTCCAAAGCTCTGCTTTCAGCTTCTCTTACGTGAGCGCTGTTTTTGTAAATTCCAGAGATATCATAAGTTAAACCTACACCAAAATTCATAGCATATTTTACAGTAATAATATCTTTAAGATCCAAAGCAGTATAACCACCAAGTAATGCTAGTGTAGGGTAGTAAGCTGCTTTTGCCACTTTAATATTGGCTTCAGAAGCTTTTTGTTGAAAACGAATTGCTTCTAAATCTTTTCTGTTTTCCAATGCTAAAACATCAGATGTTGGTGCGTTGTTTGTTTTTAAATTAAAGAAATCAGCTTCATTAACCTGAAGTTTTGTACCTGGATCCAACTTCAATAAAGTAGTAAGATAGAAGTTGATGTTATTAAGGTTGTTAGTAGCTTCATCAATAGACAATTGCGTTTTTGAAACTAGTAATTGCGACTTCAATAAATCATTTCTTGGGATGATTCCGTTTTTCTCTAATTCTATAAAATCAGTCACACGCTGTTTGGCGCTTTTTTGATTTTCATTTAAAACATCCAAAGTTTTTTGCGCTTTGTAAAGAGCGGTATAATAAGTAATAACTCTTAAAGCAACATCTTCTTTTGTTTTGGCAGCATTTGCATTTTCAGCTTCATATAAATTATCATATGCATTAATGCTATTTTGAATTTTAAATCCTGCAAAAAGTGGTAAGCTTAAATTTGCCATTCCAATCATTGCTCTGTCAGGCGATGCTAAAGAGGCACTTTCGCCCTGATTTGGCATATCAATCGACGCTTTTGTAAGGCGTTGGTATTGTCCCGAAACTTTAATATCCGGATACTGATTGTTTTTAACCTCTTGTAATTCGTACTTTTTTGTGTTTACCTTAGTACTGGCAAGAGTAACTTCGTTACTTTTTTCCCAAGCCAACTTCACGGCTTCGTCTAAGGTTAAACTTGTTTTTTCTTGTGCTTCTATTGATGAAATTCCGATAAAGAAAATACCAAAGAGCATTAATTGATTAATTTTCATAAACAAGTAGAGCTTTTATAGTTTGTTGAATGTGCTTTGTAAGACTGGTTTTAATGTAATCATTGTACATTGCTTCTGTTTTTAAATTCAGTAAATCTTCGAAGAAAGGTTTGTTCATATGAAAGTGAAAAAAGGTTCCAATAATGGTAGGAGTAATAAGCGGAATGATAACATCTTTCCTGAAAACTCCTTTAGCCTGACCCTGAGCAATAATACTCTCAACAGATTTTAGATTTCCTTTTTTTAATTCTGTAAAAGCAATAAAACTTTTCTCTCTTTTTTTTGCGTTGATTTCAAAATGCAACACTCTGAAAATCCCCTTGTTACAACTTATTCTGTTAATGTAAATTTCGATTAATTTATTGACTTTTTCAATAGGTTCGAGATTTTCCTGTAATAAATTTTCAAGTTGTAATTTTAAATCAGAAGTTTTGTAGATAATTAACGCTTCAAGCAGTCTTTCTTTAGAACCAAAATAATACGAAACCATGGCAATATTTATTTTTGCATGTTTTGAGATGTCTCGTATAGAAGTTCCTTCGAATCCTTTTTCAGAGAATAGCTTTTCAGCAACCTCAAGAATTTGAATTTTTTTATCGTTTAATTCGAAGTTTGACATGGTATTGTTTCTAATCGGGTACAAAATTAAACAAGCGTTTAAATTAAACAGTCGTTTAATTTTATTTTAACATAATATTAACAGAAAACCTTGTAGTGGTTTTAGGGCTTTTTTTTGCCAAAAGATTATATGCGAACTACTTATTTTCCTAGTGAAAGCAATTGAGGATTTTGCCTTGTGTCAAAGATATTAGAGATAAATACTATGTGTTTGACTTCATCAATCCAATAAATAATTTTGTAATTTTTAAAAACTAAATATCTGAAATCTTCTATTCTTTCAGATAAAAGTTCTTCTTTTTGTCCGCCATAAGCGTTTATTTCTAAAGATAGGGAGACGTCAATTATGCCATTTACCAGAGTTTGAGCAACTCTGCTTCCGGCTTTAAATTTGTAATACTCAAAAATGTCTTCAAGTTTATTTTCTGCAAATTGAGTCCAATAGACAGTTAACCCCATTTTTGAATTTTAGATTTTAAATCTTTTGCAGATATAATTCTTGCATTTTTGGCGTCATCTAAAGATTGATCAATTTCTTTATTAAATTGTTCAATATTCATTGATTTCATTTCCTGATCTAAAAGTTCAACTTTTTGTTTATGAAGTAAGTTTTCGAGATGAATAACTATTTCTTCGCTTTGAAGTCTTAGAAATTCCTGAACGAAAGATATTTTGCGGGCTTCTAAATCCATGATAATTGATTTTATTCAAATGTACAAAATAATTGTAAACGTTATTAATTGGCTGCTATTTACAATGTGTTTTTAACTTTTGACTTTTTAGAATAGAAGTTTTTTAAAGATTATTATCTAAAAAAAAAGCTGAAATAATATTATGAATTATATTATTTCAGCTTTGTAATTAACGCAATTTTGTCATTTCGAGAAACAAGAAATTGCACTCGTAATTCGACAAAGATTCGAAAGTAACAAAATGTGAATTATCTAATATATCTCACGGATCTTTTTTCTTTAATATTTAATAATTCCATTTCAGAGTCATCTAATTTTAATATTTTGAAGTCAAAAGAATAATTGTTTTTAAACTTTATCGTAAGAAGATTGTTTTTTAAAATATAGTTTCCAATTTCTTTATCAAGAGTTTTTCCATTAGAAATTGATTCAAGGATAATTACATGGTTTTTTGTAAATGTTGTTTTATCTTCAAAATTTTTACCGGTAGTATTTACTAGATCCTTCATTCTCCAACTTCCAATCAATTTGTCAGTTTGGATTTTTTGGCATGATATAGTTAAAGTACAAAGAAAGATCAGTAATAAATATTTAGTTATTTTCATTTGAATTAATTATCTAATCTCGCCAACAAACTCACTAATTTTTCCAGAACCATTCTCACTCAAATGTTTTATAAAAGCGCTTCCAATAATTGCACCTTTTGCAAATTTAGTAGCCTGATTAAAAGTTTCTTTATTCGAAATTCCGAAACCAATAATTTGTGGGTTTTTAAGGTTCATATTTGAAATTCTTTCGAAATAATCTTCCTGAACGTTTCCAAAACCAGATTGAGATCCTGTTACACTTGCAGAACTTACCATATAAATAAATCCGTTTGAAACGCTGTCGATAAAACGAATACGTTCGTCAGAAGTTTGTGGTGTAATCAGGAATACATTGATTAAGCCGTATTTTTCGAAAATTGCTTTGTATTCATCTGCGTAAACATCCACCGGTAAATCAGGAATAATTAAACCGTCAATGCCTATTTCGGCACATTTTTTACAAAAAGCTTCAACTCCGTATTGTAACATCGGATTGAAATAACCCATAATAATCAACGGAATTTTTACGCTTTCGCGGATGTGCTGTAGTTGATCAAAAAGAATTTGAGTCGTCATCCCGTTATGAAGCGCCGTTGTAGAACTCGCCTGAATCGTTGGTCCATCAGCCAAGGGATCGCTAAAAGGCAAACCAATTTCGATTAAGTCAACGCCATTTTTTTCTAAATCCTGAATAATCTGAACCGTATCATTTAAGTTAGGATATCCGGCTGAAAAATAAATAGAAAGTATCTTTTTATCTTCTTGTAATTTTTGAGTTATTCTGTTCATTTTATTTATGTTTTTTTCTCCTAACAGGTTTCCAAAACCTGTTAGGTATTTTGATTAAGTTTTATTTTTTAGCCACTCCCGATAGCTATCGGGATAAAAGATTCTCACTGATAGCTGGAAATTTATTTCACGCAGATTTTAAATAGATTTAAGCTGATTTGCGCAGATATTTTTTAAATCTGCTCTAATCTGCCAAATCTGCGGGAAATAAAATCTTTTTAATCTGTGCAATCTGTGGCATTATATCTAAATCGTCACAACTCGAGTTGTCCAATTATCATTATTATTCTCTGATAATAAAATTCCTGAATCTGAATCATTTATTTATCCAATCAATTCACCTTTATTATTCCAAAAAGCACTTTTTCCGCCAGAAGGATAACCCCAGGTTTCTCCACTAAAATTAGCCATCAAAACATTCATTTTATGTTTTTGAGCATAATGCTGTAAATCGCGATACGCATTCGGAATCCCGTTTGGTGTAAAGAAAATACTGGCGATATAAATATCAGTTGCTCTTTTACAAGCATTTTCAGGATGCAGCGGATTATCAATATCGGCACAAATGGCAAATGAAATCTTTTGATCTTCAATTGTAATCATCGGATTATAATCGAAAGAAGGAGAGAAAAACTCCTCTTCGCCTTCATGCAAAAACTGTTTCGTATAAACCGCAACCGAATTATCAGGAGAAAAAACAAATTCTCCTATAAATAATTGAGATTCTACCTGAATTGGCGCGCCTGCAACAATAATAATATTATTTTCAACAGCCCGTTTTTTTAAATGATCCAATCGGGAATCGTCTTTTTTGAAAGCCAGTTTTTGAGCATGTTCTCTTTCATAACCTGTAATTGATAATTCAGGAAATGCGATTAATTGTGCTCCGTTTTGCACAGCCAAATCGATAAGACGATAATGATCTAATAAATTAGCGTCAATATCTCCTCTTGTTGGTTTTGTTTGTGCTGCTGCTAAAATCATATCGAATTTTATTTATTTTCTATATAAACCCAGGCAGCTGTTCCGGACTTCAACGTGACCTGAACTCTTTTGTAAGCATTAGATTCGAATATATCTACTTTAGCTAAATCCGAAGCCGAAATATTAAAAGCCACGCCATGTATAGGATCTGAAGCATCTTCTGTTGGTACGGCCACGACATAATCTGCCATTCCGAATTCTTCTTCTATTTGAAGACTTTTTAGTTTGTGACCCAAAAGCTGATCTTTAGTGCCATTTAATACTTTATTAAAAAGCTGCATCTGAATTTGTTTCGATCTTAATGTTCCGTATGAGAATAACTTTGTCATAATTTCTATTTTTCTCGTTGATTGTTTTTTGCGTTAGGGATAGGAGCGGTATCTCCCGATTTAGAAAAACAAGGCTTTTTAGCCGTAGTTTTTGTTAATCGGGAATTTAGCGGATAGCCCGGCCGGAGGAAACGCCCAAATTAATTTTATATTACAACTTAAAATAATCGATATAATTGTCTAAATCTTTATCGCCACGGCCAGAAAGACTTATGACTACAATATCCGTAGGTTTAAATTTCTTTTGATCTAAAACGGCAAAAGCATGCGCGCTCTCAATCGCCGGAATTATTCCTTCTAATTTTGTTAATTGTAAACCTGCATTCATAGCATCATCATCAGTAACAGAGAAAAATTCTCCGCGTCCGGTTTGTGCCAAATGTGCATGCATTGGGCCAACTCCCGGATAATCTAAACCTGCAGAAATCGAATAAGGTTCTGTAATTTGTCCGTCTGGGGTTTGCATCAAAAGGGTTTTGCAGCCGTGAATCACGCCCACTTTTCCTAATTTACTTGTTGCTGCGCTATGACCGCTATCAACACCTTTTCCGGCAGCTTCAACGGCAATAATGCCAACTTCTGGTTCGTGTAAAAAGTGATAATATGTTCCAGCTGCGTTGCTTCCACCACCAATACAAGCGACAACATAATCAGGATTTTCACGTCCTTCTTTTTCTTTTAACTGCCATTTTATTTCTTCGGAAATCACACTTTGAAAACGTGTCACCATATCCGGATAAGGATGCGGTCCAATTGCAGAACCGATAATATAATGCGTGTCAACCGGATTGTTAATCCAGTCGCGAATCGCTTCGTTTGTAGCATCTTTTAACGTTCGTGAACCCGAAAGTGCCGGACGAACTTCTGCGCCTAACATTTTCATACGGGCTACGTTTGGTGCCTGGCGCGCAATGTCGATTTCGCCCATATAAACGATACATTGCAATCCCATTAAAGCACAAACTGTTGCCGTTGCCACGCCGTGCTGACCCGCTCCGGTTTCGGCAATAATACGTTTTTTTCCTAAACGTTTTGCAACCAAAATTTGACCGATTGTATTATTTACTTTATGCGCCCCTGTATGGTTTAAGTCTTCTCTTTTTAAGTAAACTTTTGTATTGTATTTATCCGATAAACGCTTGGCAAAGTAAAGCGGACTAGGGCGTCCTACGTAATCTTTTAGCAATTGATCAAATTCTGCTTTAAAATCTGGTTCGCTGGTAATTTTTAAGTAATTCTGGCGTAATTCTTCTACATTAGGATACAGCATTTCAGGAATATAAGCTCCTCCAAATTCTCCGTAATATCCTTTTTCGTTGACGTTAAAATTCATTTTATTCCAATTTTAAAAGTTGGCAACATCAAATTTTCGTTTGAAATTGCTAAATAGATTTTTGTTTTTAAGCCCCGGTTCGATTTCAAATTTACTATTTATATCGACTGCATAAATAGGAAGATTTGTTTTTGAAATTTCTTCGATGGCTTTTAATTCATTTATTCCGATGCCGCCGCTCAAAAAGAAGGGCTTTTTCGAAGTGTATTTTTTTAATATTGTCCAGTCAAAAGTGGTTCCGTTTCCGCCTGGTAATTTCCCTTTGGTATCAAACATAAAGTAATCACAAACGGCTTCGAAAGGTTTTATAATTTCGAAATCAAAATTTTCATCTGCCGAAAATACTTTGATGATTTCGATTTTCTTTGGCAATTGTTTTTTTAGTTCCGATAAAAATTCAACTGATTCATTTCCGTGTAATTGAACGGCTTGTAAATTGTATTTGGCTACTTTTTCCAGAATTTCTTCCTGACTTTGATTGACAAAAACACCGACTTTTTTGATGGTTTCTATCAGTTCCGGAATTTCTCCGTTAAAATATCGAGCGGACTTTTCCCAGAAAATAAATCCCATATAATCGGGTAGGAGTGCACCTACTTCGAGGATGTTATCTGGATATTTCATGCCGCATATTTTGAGTTTCATTGTATTGTGTGTTTTTTAGCTTGTGTGTTTTTAACCGCAAAGGGCGCTAAGTTTTTTTATTTTGATTACGCTTATAAACGCTAAGTTCGCAAAGCTTTGTGTTTGTTGTTTTTGCCACGACCCGAGCGATAGCGAACAGGCGAAGCAATTTCACAAATTTTCACGAATTGGATTAGTGTTAATTAGTGTAATTCGTGTTTATTTAAGCTTTCTAATAAATTCTGTTGCTGCTTCGCCGGCATTGTCGGTTTTCATGAAGTTTTCTCCAATTAAGAATCCATTGTAACCGTATGGTCTAAGTTCAGAAATGGCTTCGATTGAGGAGATTCCACTTTCGGAAACTTTTACAAAATCATCCGGGATTTGTGAGGCCAGTTGTTTGCTGAAATCCAAACTTACTTCGAATGTTTTTAGATTTCGGTTGTTTACTCCAATCATGTCCAGAGTCGGCATAATCGACTTTTCTAATTCTTCCTGATTGTGAACTTCCAATAAAACTTCTAAACCTAATTTCTTGGCAAATTCAGATAATGATTTGATTTCTTCGCGCGTTAAAACCGCAGCGATCAATAAAATTAAATCAGCACCAAAAGCTTTGGCTTCCAGAATTTGGTATTCATCGACAATAAATTCTTTTCGCAAAAGCGGAATATTTACACTCGCTCTTGCTAAAAGTAAATCGTCCAGAGAACCGCCGAAATATTTTCCATCCGTTAAAACCGAAATACCGCAAGCGCCTGCATTTTCATAACCTTTTACTACTTCTTCAACTGTAAAACTGTGATTGATTACCGATTTTGAAGGAGAACGACGTTTGTATTCTGCAATAATTCCGGTAGAACTTGTTCTTAGTTTTTGACTTAATGAAATTGTCTCTCTTCCAAAAAACACTGAACTTTCCAATTGCGAAACCGGAATAATCGATTTTTTAAGAACGACTTCTCGTTGTTTATCAAATATTATTTTATCTAAAATATTCATTGTTGTTGTTTTGCCACGAAGTCACAAAGACGCAAAGTTAATTTGTGCAAATTCGTGAAATTTGTGTTTATTTTTTATTTACTTAAATCTTGTAATGTCTGTAATGCTTTTAGCCCTTTTCCGGAGAATAAGCTTTCTTTGGCTAATTCAAAACCTTCTAATGGCGAACATTTTGTAACGGTTGCAATCGCCATTGCAGCATTGGCTAAAACCACATTGTTTTGTGCTTCAGTTCCTTTTCCTGAAATGATATTGGTAAACATATCTGCCGATTCTTCGATGGTTTTTCCTCCTTCGATTTCACTTTGCAATAAAAGTCTAACGCCAAAATCTTCCGGTTTTAGCATGCCTTCCATATGTGATGTTATCGTTTTGGTTGGACCGGTTAAAGAGATTTCGTCATATCCGTCAAGCGAATGTAAAATCGTGAAATTGATATCGGTATTTTGATATAAATAAGCATACATTCTGGCTAATTCAAGATTGAAAACTCCAACCAATTGATTTTGTGGGAATGATGGATTTACCATTGGTCCCAACATATTAAAGAACGTTTTTACTGCTAATTCTTTTCTGATTGGTCCAACATTTTTCATTGCCGGGTGAAATAGGGGAGCGTGCAAAACACAAATTCCGGCTTTGTCGATACATTTTTCTAAAAACGAAGCGTCATTGCTGAATTTAATTCCCATTTTTTCCATCACGTTGCTTGATCCTGAAATAGAAGAAACTCCATAATTTCCGTGTTTGGCTACTTTTATTCCGGCTCCGGCTGATATGAATGAAGCTAAAGTCGAGATGTTGAAAGTATCTTTTCCGTCACCACCCGTTCCGCATAAATCTATCGTATTGTAAGCTGATAAATCGACGCGAACACATAATTCTAATAAAGCTTCACGAAATCCCGAAAGTTCATCTATTGTAATGCTTCTCATCATAAATACGGTCAAAAATGCCGAAATCTGGCTCGGATTATATTGACCGCTTGAGATATTAATCAAGACGTTTTTTGCCTCTTCTTTTGAAAGGACTTCGTGATTGATTAATTTATTTAATATATTTTTCATTTTTTTTTAAGGTTCTAAGTTGCTAAGGTACTGAGATGCTAAGTTTTTTTTTACTGAGACTGCAAACTGTGACTGAGACTGTAAATTGTAAATTGTAAACTGTGACTGAGACTGATAACTGTTAATGTTCATTTCCCTGATAAATCCACATGGGTTCTGTTTTTCCGGCTCTTTCGAATCCGTTTTTCTTGTAGAAATCAACTGATCTTCCGTCGGCGGTTAACATTTGCATGTGAAAGTGACTGTATTTCTCCTGCATTTTATCCATAATCAATTTTCCAATTCCTTTTCCCTGATATTCCGGAAGCACTAATAAATGCGGATAATAAACCGTTAAAAATCCATCAGAAATCGCATTCCCAAGTCCTACTAATTTTTTTCCTTCCCAAGCTGTAATTAAAGTCTCGGAATTGGTAAGAGCATTGTATAATTCGTTTGGTTTATTAGCCGAACTCCATTCGTTTGCTTTATATAAAATCAGTATATCTTCAATATTGATTTCTTTGGTTGCTGAAATAGTTATTTCCATTTTTTAAGGTTCTAAGTTGCTAAGGGACTAAGGTTCTAAGTTTTTTGAAACTGTAAACTGTGACTGAGACTGAAAACTAACTATTTATCCAGTTTTCTAAAATCAATTTTCCTTTTGGAGTTAAAACACTTTCAGGATGAAACTGAACACCTCTTACATCATAAGTTTTGTGTCTTAATGACATAATTTGTCCGTTTTCGTCTATCGAAGTCGCTTCAAGAACGTCAGGTAAATTAGCATCAACTACCCAGGAGTGATAACGTCCAACTTCGAATTCGTTGCCTAAACCTTCAAACAAAATTTCATCGGAAACTACTGTTTTTACATTTGTAGCAACACCGTGATACACTTTATCAAGATTCGAAAGTGTTCCGCCAAAAACTTCTCCAATGGCTTGTTGTCCTAAACAAACACCCAAAATACTTTTTGTTGGAGCATATTTTGCAATTACCGCTTTTAATAATCCTGCTTCATCCGGAATTCCAGGTCCCGGCGAAAGTAATATTTTATCGAAAGAAGCGATTTCGTCTATTTCAAACTCGTCATTTCTGTATACGGTAACTTCGCAGTTTAAATCCTCTAAATAGTGCACTAAATTATAAGTGAAACTATCGTAATTGTCTATAACTAATATTTTTTTCATTTTTTTTGAGTTGCTAAGTTGCTGAGTTACTAAGTCCTCAAACTGAGACTGTAAACTGAGGCTGAAAACTAATTTTTATTTTTCTCGAACGTATTTTTCTGTAATGATTCGATCGATTCCTAATTTTTCTACTTTTTCGATTCCTTTTTGAGTTAAGGTGTCATTTTTGATTTTCACTACAAACTCAAATTTTCCGTTTTCCCATTGGCGGTTGTTGAAATATTCCAGATTTTCGGTATAAATACTGTCTTTCAAAGTATATTTTCCGCCTCCGCCAAAGAATACTGCATTTGTCGAATCTTTACCATTATTTAAATCATGATTGAAAAAAGCAAAATGGGTATCATTTATAATTTTAATCATTTTTGTTTTTGAATTGAAAGTCGAGAAAGTCGAATCTTTTTCTGTCGTTTCGGCTGATATCAGACGCCAGGTTCCTTCAATTGGATTCTCTTTTTTTTCAGAATTACAAGCTGTTACGCCAATGATTAAAAATAAAATTGAAATTGCTTTTTTCATGATTATTTATGGTTTTATGGTTTGTTTGTTAATTGTTTCAGTTTACCAATGTTTGAAACCGTTGGCTATGTTAATATAGCTTTCCTTTTACATTTGTTTTTAAAACATAGCCCGAGGTCTCTACCTTGGGAGACATATCGTAAATGATTTTGTGTCAATTCTCTGCGACTGAATACTAAAAAGCTGAACACTGATTACTATATTTTCTCCGCCATTTCCAGCGCTGTATTCAATGCTCGTAATTTATTATAAACTTCCTGCATTTCGCTTTCTTCGTCAGAACTTGCAACGATTCCGGCTCCGGCCTGACAATGTAACTGATGGTTTTTGCTCAGGAAAGTTCGAATCATAATTGCGTGGTTAAAGTTGCCTTCAAAATCCATGAAACCAATAGCGCCTCCGTAAAAATTACGATTCGTTTTTTCGTAATCTTCAATCAATTGCATCGCTCTGTGTTTTGGTGCGCCGCTCAAAGTTCCGGCTGGGAAAGTATCTGCAACTACTTGCATAGTTGTAGCTTTTTCATGTAAATGCCCCGTAACTTTAGAAACTAAGTGAATAACGTGCGAGAAAAACTGAACTTCTCTGTATTTCTCAACGTTTACATCATGACCATTTCGGCTTAAATCATTTCTGGCTAAATCGACTAACATGACGTGTTCGCTGTTTTCTTTTTTATCCTCAGAAAGTTGTTTGGCTAAAACAGCATCGCGTTCGTCATTTCCGGTTCTTTTAAAAGTTCCTGCGATGGGATGAATTTCGGCTTTTCTGTTTTTTACGATAATTTGTGCTTCGGGCGAAGACCCAAATATTTTAAAATCTCCATAATCAAAAAAGAATAAATAAGGAGATGGATTGATGCTTCTTAAAGCTCTGTAAACATTAAATTCATCACCTTTAAAACCTTGTGTAAAACGACGGGAAAGTACTAATTGAAAAACGTCTCCACGGAAACAATGCTTTTTGGCTAAAGCCACATTATGCTTAAATTCCTCATCAGTTAAGTTAGAGAAACCTTCACCTTCTTTAGAGAATTTGTATGATGCAATATTTCTGGATTGTAATAATTGTTCGATTTCTGAGATATTGTTTCTTCCGTCAACACTATGGCAGAAAATATACGCTTCGTTTTTGAAGTGATTGATCGCGATAATGTTTTGGTAAACTGCATAAAATACATCTGGAATCGAAGTTGCATTGTCTTTTTTAGCAATCGAAACTTTCTCGAAATAACGAACAGCATCATAAGAAATGTATCCGAATAAACCGTTATTGATGAATTTAAAATCGTTTTTTTCTGATTTAAACTGACTTGAAAATTCCTGAATTACCTGAGGGATATTGGTAGAAGCATCGATTGCAATTTGCTCTGTTGTTCCGTCAGGAAAAGTTTTTGAGATGATTTCGTTTTCGATTTTAATCGTTGCAATCGGGTTGCAGCATATGTACGAGAAACTGTTGTCATTTCCGTGATAATCACTACTTTCCAGTAATAAACTATTTGGGAATTTATCTCTTATTTTAAAATAAATACTTACCGGTGTAATCGTATCTGCCAGGATTTGTTTGTAGTGTGTATTGAGTATAAAAGGTTTCAAAGTATGTTGTTTTTGATTTTTAATATTTTCTTGCTTTAATTTCGACCAAAAAAAAAGGGCTTGTCGTGATGACAAGCCCTTTATATTTATAGTTTTACAGTACCATAGGAAGCTTCGTTCACGACGTTTGACGTAAATTCTTCCACCACCAAGTATTGTTCATTAATGTTTTCATTTCTTTATTTTGATGTGACAAAGATATAAATGTAATTTGGATTAGAATACATAAAATTTCAAAAAAATCTTTTCTAAATTTTAAAATTTGTTAAATTCTATTGTTTTAAATTACTTTAAAGAACTAATTTCCAATCGCAATTGTATTGTTTTGGTTCATTCTAAAATCCGGATTTCCTTTGATATTAGGCGTTGTAAACAATTCGCTGTTTTTGAGTTTTGTATAATTTATTTCGAAATCAGGATTGCTATAGAATTTTTGAATTGAAGGATTTGCACCACCTGCTTCGCTTACAATTCCGCCATTACAATTGTTAACGATTAAGTTTTTGAATGTAATTTTAGCTAAATTAACATCGCCATTTCCAATATTTCCTTCCAATAAAGCAAACGGAGAAAAACCCGAAACGATACTGTTCGATAAAGTAAATAAAGTATTTTCTCTAACGTAAACAGATTCACGTACTAGCCCCTGATTGTTTTCTTCCAGATTTACAAGAGTAATATTGCTGGCCGTTATTTTAGTCAGTTTTTTGCTCATATCTGTGTTTCCAATTTTGTCATAAGAATCAACTTCAAAACATCTTGAACCTGAAATATCTGATGAAAATGGATGACGAATTGCAATACTGTTACTAATGTTGATTTGAGCGCCTTGTGTAAAATCGAAATCATCATCTGTAGTTCTGTACGAAACCAGATTATTCATATTCAAATCTCCGCCATAACATTCGAACGAATCATCATTCGAAAAACTAATCTGAATATTACTTAAAACGGTTTTCCTTCCCACTCCGGCTAACGAAAGACCGTTAAGTTCTTTTGCAGCACTTAGTTTTCTTCCGGAATATTCAATTCTCACATATTTTAAAATTCCTGAATTGTCTTCAGCATCCTGACCTCCGTAATGATTTAGCATTGGTTCTAAATCAAAAGGTAGGGTGTGTACGCCACCAATCGTATTTATAGGTGCTTTTCCAAGTATAATAATTCCGCCCCAATCTCCGGGTTTTCTATCTGCAATTTCTTTATTCGAAGTAAAAACAATAGGATCAGTTTCTAAACCTTCGGCCACAATTTTTGCGCCATTGGTTATTACAAGAGTTCCGCAAGTTTTGTCATCTCCGCGAATAACGGTTCCGGGTTCGATCGTTAAAACTGCATTTTTGGTCACGTAAACAACACCAACTAACTGATACGTATTTCGTTTTGATAATTTGGTGTCTTTGTCTATAGTACCTGCGATAATGTTTGTTGCTTCATTATATTCAGTATTGGCTGGCTTAAAATTGGTCCAGTTACCCATCCAGTTCGAGTTGCCAATAATTCCTTTAGGTTGCTGCTGTGCTTGTAAAAATAATGTACTTAGAAGAGTAATAATTGCAATATGTATTTTTGCTTTCATAACTATAATTTTGATTTCCAGGTTTGTTTTTTTAGTTAGCCCAAAAGTAGAAGCCCAATGTTAATCAAAGTATTAGATGTTATTACGAAAGTGTTATGCGAATATTAAGGATGTTATCTTTTTGAAAGGAAATAAGATTACGGACTTGATAGAATTGCGATTTTAAAATTGTTTCTAATTAAATTTTCATTTAAAGATAATTTGTAACTTTGATAAAAATAAAATGAGATGGATTTAGATACTCGAAAAGTGATTTTTATTAGAGACTTTCTGAAACTTGAAAGCGAGAAAGCTATTTCTCAGTTTGAAAAATTATTGAAGAAAGAAACTAAAATTGATTCTGAATTAAAGCCAATGTCAATTTCTGATTTTAACAAAAGGATTTCTGATTCTTTAGAAGATTCCAAAAATGGACGTGTAACAGGATCTGATCAATTAATTTCTGAAATAGAGAAATGGAGCTGAAAATTGATTGGACTGATTTTGCTAAAAAAGAGCTGAAAAGTATTTTTGATTATTATAGTAAAGAAGCAAATGTAGATGTCGCAAGAAAACTTGTTCTGAGGATTACAAAAGAGACATTAAAATTAAAACACCAGCCTTTAATTGGACAAAAAGAAGATCTTCTAATTAATAATCCAAAAGAAATTCGTTATTTAATTTTTAAAAATTATAAAATTATTTATTGGATAAATTTAGAGAAAAACTCAGTTGAAATTCTGGACGTATTTGATACTCGTCAGGATCCTATAAACATAAAAAGAACGAAGTAAAAATAGTAAATAATAAAAAGAAACCCCAATAGTTTTGAACCATTGGGGTTTTTCTTGTAATAAGAATTATGTGTGAATTTTAAAATATTAGAATTTTAAAGCTACAGTTAATTCGAAATCATCATTGATAGTTTTGTCTCCTAAGTTTTCGAAGAAGTTACCAGAGTTGTATTTGATACCGTATTTAGTTCTGTCAACTTTGAAAGCTGTTGTTGCAGTGTTTCCAGCTACAGTAATATCAAAAGTTACAGGTTTAGTGATTCCTTTGATAGTTAAATCAGCAGTTACTGTGTAAACATCAGTAGATTTAGCTCCAATAGTTTTGAAAACTAATTTTGCAGTTGGGAATTTGTCAGTTCCAAAGAAATCGTCAGCTTTCAAGTGACCGTTTAATTTTCCTTGGTATTCTCCAGTTAAATCTGTAGAAGTTAATGAAGTCATATCAACAGTGAAAGAACCACCAGTTAATTTTTTTCCTTTAAATACTACAGCTCCGTCTTTAAAGTTTACAGTTCCAGAGTGCTCTCCAGTTACTTTTTTACCTACCCATTTGATAGTAGATGCTTTTACGTCGATTTTTTTAGTTTGAGCATTTACTGAAATACTAGCCGCTGCTACGAATAATGCTATTGCAATTGTTTTTAAATTTTTCATGTTGTTTAAAATTGATTTTGGATTAATAATAATTATATAGTGATAAATAATTCTTCGTGAGATTTTCTAACTTTTTTGTAATGTTGCGTGTCATCTTCAGTATGTCTGTAACCAACAGTAGCAATTACTGATGCGTTTAAGCCTAACTTGTCGAAACCTAAGATTTCATTGAATGCAGCAGGATTAAAACCTTCCATTGGAGTTGCGTCGATTTTCAACTCAGCAGCAGCAGCCAATAAAGTTCCTAAAGCAATATAAGTTTGTTTTGCTGTCCAGATATTTTTAGCATCTTGTGATAAGTTCGAAATCACACCGTTCATCATATCTGCAAATCCGCCTAATGCCTCAGTAGGAATCCCTCTTGTTTCGCTAATGTTTTGAATATAAGCAGCTACAGATTCTGGTCCGGCATTTAAGTCGTTAGCAAAAATAAATAACTGAGATGAATCTGTAATTTGAGTCTGACCGTAAGCAGCAGCTTTCAATTGTTCTCTAATTTCAGGATTTTCTACGATCACAACTTTATAAGGTTGTAATCCGTATGAAGAAGCAGCCAGTCTAACAGCTTCTTTTAAAGAATTTAAATCTTCTGAAGATATTTTTTTTGTCGCATCAAACTTCTTTGTTGCATATCTCCAATTTAGATTATCTAATAATGTGCTCATAAAATTAATTTTGTTGGGTTCGGTATTTTTCTAATAATTTATTCAGTAATTCTAATTCTTCAGGACTTATATTCTCAGCAAATGTACGCTCGTGTTCATCTACCTTCGGGTCTAATTCTTTCAATACATCTAATCCCTTTTGGGTGATCAAAACTTCAATTTTACGTCTATTGCCAGGGCAAACATTTCTGGTAACAAAATCCTTCAGTAATAATTTGTCTACTAGTCGGGTTGTATTACTTGTTTTAGCCAGCATACGTTCCTGTATTACACACATATTAGCAGGATTTCCTTTTTGTCCTCTTAATATACGTAACACATTATATTGTTCTCCGGATAAATCATACGGTTTTATCAACTCGTTGAAATGATCCTGAATCACATTTTGCGTGTACATGATATTCAGAATAACTTTTTTCGCATTATCCATCTTAACTGTACTTTTTATAACCTCTTCAATTGTCATAGTAGTAAGTGTATAATTTGTATATACAAATGTATATCTTTTAATAGTTGTATATACAAATGTCATGTTAAATTTTTGTTAATTGAAAGAACATGGAAATACTGGTAGATAAACTCTATATAATTAGTATAAAATACAGTATTTTATTAATCTAAAACTCTGTTTGTTTGATATTTAACTAAAATATAAAGTTGCCAAATTCAACTTTGAAAAAGTTTTTATCCATCCTGATGTTAGGTAAATTCAGAAATCTAAAATCTAAACTCAAAAATCTAAAATTAAACATCAGGGCGTGCCACCATCCCGATAAGAGGGCAAATTTACTTTGCGCGTATACGCCCTCTTATCGGGATGCTGTCGGGCTATCCGCACTGCTTCGGCAGATTGCTTCTATCCCTCATGCGAATCCAGTATACAAGAAACCCGACAGGTCATAAAGACTTGTCGGGTTTTATAAAGAAATAATTGTTCCGGTTTTTAGAATAACGAAACGCCTAATTGCATGCGAGTATATTTTTCAGCCGGATTCCACATAATGCCTGCAAAAACAGGAAGCTTATATTGAAATATCGAAATATCCTTCGAAGCTTTAAAACCTGCATTGACAATATTAAAATTATGATCTGTATTCGATGAATATAAATTTGATTTTCCGTCAAGCGAAAATCCTGCACCTATATATGTATCTAATGTGATCTGATCATTTTTTATTAACGGATAGCCTAACTCTACATAAGTGGAGTATCTGTTTTTATAATCAAGATCAGGTTGTAATTCTTTATCATTTCCATAAAGAATAATATCTGCTTCAATTCGTAAAGGAAATGCCTCACGAAAGCGATACGAAGTTCTCAAGTCAATAAGGTGCGTCGTGCTGTTTTTGTCATAATTAAAAACTTCCGGATGCTCAACATTTGTTGTATTGAACAAATCCCAAAGACCAATTGTAAGTCCTTTATTTTTGTATTGAACGTAATAATCGACCTCAGTATATTTACCATCAAAACTGTTACCGCCCCAAACCCCAACCGAGAAGTTTCGGTTTTTGTCAAAAGTGTAATGAAGATCTCCCATAGCAGTCATGCTTGGGCTAATGATTAATCCTCTCCAGAGATGACTGGTTGCAAGAGTAACATTAAAATTTAATCGGCTTGGCTCTTTACTTATAGCGTTTTCAGGCGTTGTTTCCTGAGCATAGCCAGCTAGTCCTATGATTATTACCATAGAAAGAAAAAGATTTTTCATGAAATTTTTAGATTAAAAGAAGATGTTGTTAATTGAGCGTGAGGTATAATGCAGCCGCTAGCGAAGCTCCTATTATTGGGCCTACAATTGGTATCCAGGCATATTCCCAGTTACTACTTCCTTTTATAGGTAAAATAGCATGCATGATTCTTGGTCCTAAATCCCTTGCAGGGTTTATGGCATATCCGGTCGTACCTCCTAATGAGAGACCAATTGCCCATACTACTATAGCAACAGGAAGTGCGCCTATAGTTCCTAAACCAATTGCTGCTTTTGTATCAGCTGCAATTTGCAAGCTTGGTCCTGCAATGTAGAATATTGAAAAAATCAAAACGAAAGTTGCAATTGCTTCACTTAACAAATTCGAAAAATTGTTTTTGATCGCTGGTCCTGTAGAAAAACAAGAGAGTTTTGCGCCTTCATCTTCTGTTGCGGCAAAATGGTCTTTATGTGATAACCACACTAAAAAAGCACCTAACATTGCGCCAATCATTTCACCCAGGATGTAAGTAGGAACTAAATCCCAACTAAATTTTCCTATAAGTGCCAATCCAAGAGTAACTACAGGGTTTAAATGTGCCCCGCTAACTGGTCCTGCAATAGTTACACCTACAAAAACGGCAAATGCCCACGCGCTGGTAATTACAATCCAACCTGAACTGTTTCCGTTGGTACCTTTTAGGTTGACGTTTGCTACAACGCCATTTCCTAATAAAATCATTACCATTGTACCTAAAATTTCTGCTATAAAGGGAGTCATATCGTTAGTTTTTAGTTAGTCTTCAATCCAATGAGATGCGCGTCCTACTGCTTTGTTCCAGTTTTTTACAAGACTGTCTACTTTTGTTTTTTCCATTTCTGGAGAAAATACCTTGTCTATAGACCATTGCTCTTTCAGTTCATCTAGGTTTTTCCAGTAGCCTACAGCAAGTCCTGCAAGATAAGCAGCTCCTAAAGCAGTTGTTTCAAGTGTTTTTGGACGTGTAACTGTTTTTTCAAAAATATCCGATTGAAATTGCATCAATAAATTATTTGTTGCAGCTCCTCCGTCAACTCTTAGTTCTTTTCCTTCGTCTCCAAAATCTGCTTCCATCGCTTTCACTAAGTCATTTACCTGATAGGCAATTCCCTCTAAAGTTGCTCTGGCAATATGTGCATTGGTAGTTCCTCTGGTGATGCCAAACATTGCACCTCTCGCATATTGATCCCAGTACGGAGCTCCTAAACCAGTTAAGGCAGGAACGAAATAAACTCCGCCGTTGTCCGGTACGCTTGCTGCCAAAGATTCTATTTCTTCTGATGAGTTGATCATTTTTGCTCCGTCTCGTAACCATTGTACAGCGGCTCCTCCAACAAAAACACTGCCTTCTAAAGCATAAGTTGTTTTTCCGTTGATTTTCCAAGCTACTGTAGTCAATAAATTATTGGTAGATTGAATAGGTTTTTCGCCCGTATTCATTAGCATAAAACAACCCGTTCCGTAAGTGTTTTTTACCATTCCTGAACTGGTACACAATTGTCCAAAAAGTGCTGCTTGCTGATCTCCGGCAACTCCGGCAATAGGAATTTTGGTTGCAAATAGAGTAGTGCAGGTTTCTCCGTAAATTTCACTGCTTTGTTTTACTTCCGGAAGCATTGCTCTCGGGATATCGAATAATTCCAGTAATTCATTGTCCCATTCTAAAGTATGAATGTTGAATAATAAAGTTCTGCTGGCATTAGAAACATCAGTCATGAACAATTTGCTACGGGTTAATTTCCAGATTAACCACGTATCAACAGTTCCAAAACAAAGTTTTCCTTCTTCTGCTTTTTTACGCGCTCCGGGAACATTATCTAAAATCCATTTTACTTTTGTTCCTGAGAAATAAGCATCCAGAATTAAACCTGTTTTTTTCTGAATCATATCGGCATGACCTTGTGCTTTTAGTTCGTCACAAAATTTTGCTGTTCTGCGATCTTGCCAAACGATGGCATTATAAATAGGTTCACTCGTTTCTCTGTCCCATACAATAGTAGTTTCACGCTGATTGGTGATTCCAATTGCTGCAACTTCTCTACCAGAGATTCCTACTTTTGCAATTACTTCGGCAGCTGTGCTTATTTGCGAAGACCAGATTTCGTTAGGGTCATGTTCTACCCATCCTGGTTTTGGGAAAATTTGTTCAAATGGTTTTTGAGAAAGACTTACGATTTCTCCGCCATGATTAAAGAGAATCGCTCTGGAGGAAGTTGTCCCCTGGTCAAGAGCTAAAATTAATTTGTTCTCCATGATTGATAGTATATAATTAAGTTAATAAAGTTTTATTGAGATTGAGATCGTTCTATCGAAATTCTGATAGAAAAAATCCTTTTGAAATTTCTTTGAAATTTTCAATTTCCTGAGTGATCCAGGCTTCGTCATGTCCTAATTCTTTCGCTAATAATCGTGCTACTTTTTCAGAAGACTGAACGGCAGCTCTGGCATCTAAGAATAATAAACGAACACGTCTTGCCAGAATATCATCTACAGTTCTTGCCATTTCGTATCGAATCGCCCACGCTACTTCTGCCATTGTAAACTCGTGATCCGGATGTACTTTTTCTTTTAATTCTGGCTCACTTTGTTGCAATTGACGTATTTTAGGAATATCAGAACCATAGATATATAAGTGGTTTTCTCTGTCTAAAGTTGTCGTAGGCTGATTCCCATGAATAGCAAGGTGCTCTGTATTACATCCTTTTGCCGGTATTTTTCTTGTTTTAATTGCTTTGTCGATAATGTCTTCGGCAATTTTTCTGTAAGTGGTCCATTTTCCACCTGTTATGGTGATTAAACCAGTTTCAGAAACTATGATTTTATGACTTCTCGAAACTTCTTTCGTGCTTTTTCCTTCTTCTTCGGGAGCAGCTAAAGGACGCAAACCTGCAAAAACAGATAAAACGTCGGCTCTCGTTGGTTTTTTTGCTAAAAAGCGTTGTGCTGTTTCCAGTACAAATTCAATTTCGCTTTCTAAGGCAATAGGTTCTAAGCTTTGTTTTTTGATTAATGTATCTGTTGTTCCTACTACGATTCGGTTATGCCATGGCACAGCAAACAAAACTCTGCCGTCACTTGTTTTAGGAATCATTAAAGCATGATCACCCGGTAAAAAAGATCTATCAAAAACCAGGTGAATTCCCTGACTCGGAACGATATATTTTTTATAAACTGTATCGTTTAGTTTCATTATCGCATTGGTAAAAACTCCCGTTGCATTTATAATAGCAGATCCTTTTAAATCATATTTTTCTCCACTTTCCTGATCCAGCACCTGAACACCGGTAACTTGATTGTTATCGTCTTTTAATAAATTGACAACTTTGCAATAATTTATAATACAAGCGCCTTTTTCGGCTGCAGTCTGAGCAATATTTATGGCAAGTCGCGAATCATCAAATTGTCCGTCATGATAAATCACACCGCTTGATAAACCTTTTTCCTGTACGTTAGGAAGCATTTCGATTGTTTTTCTTTTCGAAATATATTTTGAACGGCCTAAACTCAAACGTCCGGCCAATAAATCATAAATGGTTAAACCAATGGTGTAAAAATAACCGCCCCACCAATTGTAATTAGGAATTACAAAGGATTGGTTTTTTACTAAGTGCCCGGCATTTTGTGCCATTAAACCTCTTTCTTTAAGAGCTTCTCTTACTAAGTGCACGTCTCCTTGTTCTAAGTAGCGTACACCACCATGAACTAATTTTGTGCTTCGGCTTGAAGTTCCTTTGGCGAAATCTACTGCTTCGACCAAAATTGTTTTGTAGCCCCTGCTTGCTGCATCAAGAGCAGTTCCTAAACCGCTTGCTCCGCCTCCTATTACAATTACATCCCACTTTTCAGTGTCTTTTAGTTTCGATAACTGTTCTGAACGTTTCATATAGTGTTTGTTTTTGTTTCTTTTTCTGTTCTTTTGTTTCTGTAAAGCAAAATTAATGAAACTAAACGAAACTAAAGTAATAGAATAAGGTTTTTTTTGAATTATTTTTTTGTCGTACATTTATACCTTCAAGAATCTTAATATTATCAGGCTATTATGGTTATTATAAATAAAAGACAAGAGGAAATACTTAAGGAACTGGATAAAAACGGACATGTAAATGTGGCGGATTTATGCGAAATACTAAACGTTTCAACCGTAACGATACGAAAGGATCTGAACTTTTTAGAAAATGAAAAATTGCTGCACCGTACACATGGCGGTGCAAGTAAGCAGCCTATTTATGCTTTCGAAAGAGATTTGAGTGATAAAGAAGGACTTCAGGTAGAACAGAAAAAACAGATAGCGAGAGAGGCTTTAAAGTATATTAATAATTTTGATTACATCATATTAGGCTCTGGATCTAATGTTCATTATCTGGCGCAGATTATTTCTGGTTTTCAAAAGTTAACAGTGATTACACCTTCTTTAAAGGTGTCTTTAGAATTGAGTAAGGAAGCAAATGTAGATACAATTCAATTGGGGGGTGATGTTCGAAAGAGCTCAAACTCGGCGGTTGGTCCTATATCGGAAGCGATTTTGAGTCAGTTTTCTTGTAATAAATTGTTTTTAGGTGCAGACGGACTTCATTTAGATTTTGGATTAAGTACTTCGAATGCATTAGAAGCGCATCTTAATCAAGCCATGATTTCGGTTGCTGAAAAGGTGATTATTTTGGTAGATTCTACAAAAATGAATGTGAGAGGGTTTGGTAAGATTTGTAATTTAGATAAAATTGATGTTTTGATTACAGATGATGGTATCGATATCGAAACCAAAACGAAACTAGAAGAAATAGGAGTAGAGGTTATTATTGCTTCGAAGTAATTTTTTAATATTTATAACTAATAAACCCGACACGTTTTGAAATGTGTCGGGTTTTATTTTTCATTTTTTAAAAAAAATTACTCATTTAAGTACTTTTCGATGTTTGTCATTATTATTTTTCGTTCTTCAGGAGTTGCGTCATTATCCATATCGCTGTGGTTGATAGGGGTGAGTTGAACCGTCATTCCGTATTTTTTCTGTTCTTGTTCGGTTGGTAATACACCTTTGTCTGCAGCATAGTTTTTGGAACGTAACGTGTATACTTTGGGATGATTAACTCTCGGAAGTGGCATTCTTCGATTGTCCATCGTTATTATTTTATCAACCAATTTGGGATATTTTGTAGCAAATAAAGCGGTCATATCTCCGCCATTCGAGTGGCCAATTAATGTTAGGTGCTTAAAATCTAATTCTGGATTTGTAGTTTTAAATTGATTTAGAACATACAGAATATTTTCGGTACCTCTTTCCCAATTAGGTTTTCTTGTAACTTTAAAATCGCCGTCCATTGCCAAAAGATCATCCGTAGGTAATTCGTGCTGAATACTAATAACAAAATATCCTTTTGAAGCTAAAGTTTCAGTTAAGTAGGAATAGATCATATTGTCACCGCCTTTATTCTCTCCGTATCCATGACTAAAAATTATTACTCGTTGATTATTAATTTTTGTATCAGATTTAGGATGAAAGATTGCAACTGGAATTTTACGATTTCTCGATTTGTCAAATAATTCCAAACTATCAAGTTTAACAGGATAGCTGTTGCTTGAAGTTTGAGAATTTGATTTCTTGTTATTCGAACAACTTATTAAGAATATAGATAAGAAGATTTGAAAATATATTTTCTTCATTTTTTTGACACGCCTTTAGATTCCTGATCCCGGGATTATATTTTTAAACTAACTTTTTTTCGAATGCTTTTCGTGCTGATCCTCTAAAAAATACTTCGCCACAATAGGTGTAGTTTAATTTATCCAGGATTTTTAGCATCGGGATATTGTCAAAATTCGTATCTACTTTTATACTATGAATATTGTTTGCGAGGCAGACATCTTCTATGTTTTTGAAAAGTTTTGTAGCAATACCTTTTCCTTTTGCCAGTTTTGATGCGGCTACACGATGTACAACAGCATAATCGCCATTGGTAAGCCATTTGCCTTGTATCTCTTCGTAAGCAGGTTCTTTGTCGAATATGATGGCGGCATAACACAAAATCGATTCGTTCTCTGTAAGTACGTATGCGTAACCGTTTTTTATGTCATTCTGGATCGTAAGTTCATTAGGATATCCGTCTTGCCATTGCGTGCTTCCGTCTTGTCGTCTTTGTTCTATTGCGTCCTGAAGGATATTCCAGATTTGAGGAATTTCAGAAAGTGCTGCTTTTCTTAAAATGAATTGTTCTGTTGTATTGCTCATTTTTTATGTATTAAATCTTAATGAGGTAATTTGTCTTTAATAAAACCATAAAACCAGGTTCCTGCAATAGCACTTAACAAAGTGACCACAATTACAGTAACTCCAGTCCCAATTTGAGCGAAAAGTGGTCCCGGACAAGCTCCGGTAATTGCCCAGCCGAAACCGAACAATAATCCACCGTAGATTTGTCCTTTGTTGAAAGTTTTAGGCTGAATTTCGATTTTTTCTCCCTGAATAGTTTTGATATTGAATCTTTTTATGATCTGAACAGATATAACGCCAACGACAACTGCGCTGCCAATTACGCCATACATAAAGAACGATTGCAATTGAAACATTTCCTGAATACGGTACCAGCTGATGATTTCGGCTTTTACGAATACGATTCCAAAAACGATTCCGACCAACATATATTTAAGGTTTGACAATCCTGAATCTTTTATCTGGCTTCCGTTGATTCCTTCTGTGTCTGTAATTTTATTTTCTAAATTATTCATTTTTGAAATTTTAAAGTGAAAGAATATAAGGCAAAATCAAATTGGCCATGATAAAACCGCCAATCATAAAACAGATGGTGGCTACTAATGAAGGCCATTGTAAGTTTGAAATTCCCATAATCGCATGTCCGCTTGTACAACCGCCGGCATAACGCGTTCCAAAACCAACTAAAAATCCTCCAACAACAATCATAATAAATCCACGAAGTGTAAATAAACTTTCCCATGAAAAAAGTTCTTTTGGTAATAATCCCGAATGATCGGTGATTCCGTAAGTAGCTAACTGCTCAGAAAGTTGTGGTGTGATTTCAACCGGATTTGGATTTGCTAAGAAATAAGCAGCGATAACTCCGCCCAGGAAAATTCCGAAAACAAAGAATAAATTCCAGCTTTCTTTTTTCCAGTCGTATTTAAAAAATGAAATATTTGCCGGAATACAAGCCGCGCAAATATGACGAAGCGAAGAACTAATCCCGAAAGATTTGTTTCCGATAATCAATAAAATAGGAACTGTTAACCCAATCAACGGACCTGAAACGTACCAAGGCCAAGGTTCTCTCAAAATTTCTAGTAGGTTCATTTTTTTTTAGGTTCTAAGGTGCTAAGATACTAAGTTACTAAGGTAAAATTTTTGTAGTTTATTTTTTTGAGGTTGTGCGTTACTGAGATAAGGTCAAAAATCTTAGAACCTTAGAATCTTAGCAACTTAGAACCTTTATTTTAAAACCTTACTCTGGCAAACAAAATCTGATTTTGGAATATCTGTTTTTGCAATGGCTCCAAAACCACCTTCGATTTCGGTAAAGTTTCTAAAACCGCGGGCTTGCAAAATCGAAGCCGCGATCATACTGCGATATCCTCCGGCACAATGCAAATAAAAATGCTCGTTCGGATCAATATCTTTTACCCAGTCATTAATATAAGCTAAAGGTTTGCTATAAGCATCGTCGATATGTTCAGCTTCATATTCGGTTTCTTTACGAATATCAATTACTTTATCTTCTTCAATTTTAAATTCACTCGCGAATTGTTCCGCCGAAATTCTATGAACCGTATCAGTTTCAAAACCTGCTTTTTGCCAGGCTTCAAAACCAGCATCAAGATGTCCGATGATCGAATCGAAACCAACACGGCTTAAACGCGTTACTGTTTCTTCTTCAAGACCAATTTCAGTAACCAATATAATAGGCTGTTTTACATCGGCAACCAACGTTCCAACCCACGGTGCAAAATCACCGTTGATTCCGATATTGATTGATTGCGGAATAAATCCTTTATGAAAATCGGCACTTTTTCTGGTATCTAAAATTAACGCTCCGGTTTCTTCGGCTACAGCCTCAAATTCTTTTACATCAATCGCTTTCATTCCGTTATGCAAAACCGATTCGAAACTTTCGTAACCTTGTTTGTTCATGGCCACATTCATACTAAAATAAGCTGGAGGAGGCAATAAACCATCGGTAACTTCTGTAATAAATTCAGCTTCGGTCATATTGGCGCGCAAAGCATAATTCGTCGCTTTTTGATTTCCAATAGTCGAAACTGTTTCTTTACTCATGTTTTTTCCGCAAGCGCTTCCCGCACCATGCGCAGGATAAACGATAACGTCATCAGCCAGCGTCATGATTTTATCTCTTAACGAATGAAATAAAATTCCCGCCAATTGATCTTGTGTCATTCCGGCTGCTTTTTGAGCCAGATCAGGACGACCAACATCGCCAATAAATAAAGTGTCTCCAGAGAAAATAGCGTGATCTTTTCCGTCTTCGTCAATCAGTAAATAAGTGGTGCTTTCCATGGTGTGACCCGGGGTATGCAAAGCTTTAATAGTGATTTTTCCAATTTTGAATTCTTGTCCGTCTTTGGCAGAAATGCAATCAAATTCGCAAGCCGCATTTGGTCCGTAAACAATTGGCGCCTGAGTTTCTTTGCTTAAATCGATATGTCCTGAAACAAAATCAGCGTGAAAATGTGTTTCGAAAATGTACTTCAGTTTCACCTCATCGCGTTCTAAACGATCCAGATAAGGCTGAATTTCACGAAGCGGATCAATAATCGCAGCTTCGCCATTTGAAGTTATATAGTAAGCACCTTGTGCTAAACATCCGGTGTAAATTTGTTCTATTTTCATGATATGTATTCTAAAAAGAAGGGAATACAAAGGTAACCTACTTTTTGCTTAAAATAGGTGACTAATGTTACACAAATTTGATTTTTGTGTAAAAAAAGACAGGGTCGTTTTACCATATAAAGCCCATAGGAAATTTAAAAACACGTGTAATCGACGTTATGCTAAAATGAACTTATATCACTTATATGGTGAAAAAAATAATCTACGTAATTTTACATCTATAAAACTCATTGACATGAACACAGAAGATTTATTGAATCAAATCGCTTTTATAAAAGAGATTGATAAACTAAAATATATTCAGCGCAAAACGAAATTGTTTAATAGCGACCGAAATGAAAATGATGCAGAACACAGTTGGCATCTGGCTTTGATGGCGATTGTTTTGGCAGAACATTCAAACGAACCAATTGATGTTCTAAAAGTCGTAAAAATGGTTTTGATACATGATATTGTTGAAATAGATGCCGGTGATGTTTTTATATATGATACACAAAAAAATCATGATAATACTGATGAAGAGCGATTGGCCGCGAATCGCATCTTCGGGTTATTGCCTAAAAAACAAGCTCAGGAAATGATCGCCATTTGGGAAGAATTTGAAGCCGGTGAAACTAACGAAGCCAAGTTTGCAAAATCGATGGACAGACTAGAACCTTTATTGCAAAATACGTCTAATAACGGAGGAACCTGGAAAGAGTTTGATGTACCTTATAAAAGAGTCTATGAAAAAAAGAGCGTTATAAAAGAAGGTTCAAAAACAATATGGAATTACGCTGAAGGATTAATTAATGAAAGTGTAGAAAAAGGAATTTTGAAAAAGGAGTAAAATGCCATTTTTTTTAACACATAGAAACATAGTTTGATTTGTCTTCAAAAGGCGTTTCACTTGACATCAATTCACATAGCTATGTGTGAAGAAATGTATTTCTTTTTTGCATTCTTTTTTTAAAGGATTAAAAATCTATGTTTCTATGTGTTTAATATTTTTAAGGATTTACAATGTTAGTAATTCTCGTGTTTTTATTATTAAGTGTTTTTAAGAAGATTCAAAAACGGTATGGAATTACGCTGAAAGTTTAATAAATGAAAGTGTAGAAAAAGGAATTTTGAAAAAAGACTAAATTTTTAAACCTATAGATTTGTAAAAGCAAATATCAATTTTTTACAGGAAAGTAATACAGGTATATTTTAGGTTTTGCGAATTTTGTATTTATATTAAATGTATTAAATGAAATTTTTTATTGCAATATGTTTAACCTTTTCTGATTAAGCTAAGGTTATATTTTCTTATCTAACTTATATAGTTTAAAAAAGAAAAAACTTCTTTTAAAGGCAGGGAATTCAGGTTTTAATGGGTAAATTTGAAGAGACTTCATAAATAAAATACCGCTATGGAAGAAATGCTTTTTTATGACCGAATGCAATTCGCCTTCACAATTACTTTTCACTACCTTTTTCCGCAACTTACAATGGGTCTTTCGCTGATCATTGTTTATTTTAAATGGAAATATCTTAAAACTAAAGACGACCAATACAATCACGCTACGCATTTTTGGATGAAAATCTTCGCTCTGAATTTTGCGATGGGAGTTGTAACCGGAATTCCAATGGAGTTTCAGTTTGGAACCAATTGGGCGAAATTCTCTGAGTTAACTGGTGGAATTATCGGACAAACTCTGGCAATGGAAGGGATGTTCTCCTTTTTCTTAGAATCCTCATTTCTGGGTATCTTTTTGTTTGGAGAAAAAATAATTGGACATAAATGGCATTTTGTAACGGGATTATTAATTATGATTGGTTCCTGGGCCAGTGGATACCTTATTATTGCCACACATTCGTGGATGCAAAATCCTGTAGGGTATGAAATTCTCGAAAACGGAAAATTTGTTCTGACGAATTTTAAAGCGTTGTTCCTGAATCCGTGGTTATGGCCTTCGTATTTGCATAATCAGGCAGCTTCTCTGGTTACAAGTTCATTTGTAGTAGCCGGAATTGGAGCTTTTTATATTTTAAGTAAAAAGAATGTTACTTTCGGAAGAATGTTTGTAAAAACAGGCGTAATTTTCGGATTGATTTCTAGTGTTATTGTGGCAGTTCCAACGGGAGATTTACTGGCTAAAAATGTCGTAAAATACCAACCCGTAACTTTTGCAGCAATGGAGGGAATTTTTCATACCGAAAAGAAAGGTTCTGAAATTGTTTTAATTGGGCAGCCCGATGTAAAAGATAAAAAACTGGATAATAAAATTGCTGTGCCTAATATCTTAAGTTTCCTGACTTACGGAAGCTGGCATCAGGAAATAAAAGGTCTGGATCAGTTTGAAGAAGATCTTCATCCAACCAATATTTCTGGTTTATATTATGCGTATCATATTATGGTAGGACTCGGAACCATATTTATAGGCTTGATGGCTTTTGCACTTTTTCAGTTAATTAGAAAGAAATTATTCGAAACCAAATGGGTTTTGTGGTCGTTGATGTTTATGATGCCATTTCCGTATATCGCCAATACTACAGGTTGGTACACGGCCGAATTAGGAAGACAACCCTGGTTGGTTTATAATTTGTTACGAACTTCTGCGGGAGCGTCACCAACGGTTTCATCCGGAAATACCTTGTTTACTTTATTAGGTTTTATAGGATTGTATCTTTTACTTGGAATGTTGTTTTTGCTTTTGATTGGAAAAATCATCAATAAAGGACCTCATAATGTTGAACTGAATTCAGAAAAAATATAATTATGGAATTTTTTTGGTACGTTGTTTTAATGGGAATTCTGGCCGTTTATATTGTATTAGACGGTTACGATTTTGGAGCAGGAATTATTCATTTATTTTTTGCGAAAGAAGAGAAAGATAAAAAAGCAATTACAAGCGCTATTGGTCCGTTTTGGGATGCCAATGAAGTTTGGATTATTGCTGCGGGAGGTGTTTTGTTTTTTGCTTTCCCTACTTTATACGCTTCATCTTTTAGCGGATTTTATTTGCCTTTGATTATGATTTTATGGTTGTTGATTTTTCGTGCGATTGGTCTTGAAATGCGCGGGCAAGTGCATCACCCAATGTGGGAAGCGATTTGGGATAAAGCTTTCGGGATCGCCAGTTTGCTTTTGGCTTTATTCTTCGGGATTGCTTTAGGAAATATTGTTCGTGGTGTAAACTTAGGAATGGTAACCAATGGCGTTTCGACACAAGAAGCACATTATTTCTTTTTGCCTTTATGGAATCCAACTTTTAGTCCGCAGGCAAATGAGTTGGGAATTATAGACTGGTTTACGCTTTTTCTGGGAATTGTAAGTGTCGTTGCTTTAACAATTCATGGTGCGAACTGGATTATTTATAAAACGAATTCGGCATTGAATCCAAAACTTAAGAATGTGGTTTTTAAACTGAATATTGTTTTATTGGTTTTGGTTTGTATTTCGCTGCAAATCTGGCATTTTATTGAGCCAAAACCGTTTCATAATTTCGTAGAAAATCCAATTCTTTGGTTTTTTCCGTTAATGACTTTTGTTGGTATTTTGGGATTATTCAAAGTTCGTTCCTGGCAAAAAGACGGAATGGGATTTTTGTTTTCGACTTTGTTTCTGGTTGGAGGATTTGCTTCGACAGCCGTTTCGATATTCCCAAATGTTTTGCCTTCTACAAATAATGTAAATCCGTCATTGACGATTTACAATACTGCCGCCGGAGAATATGGATTGAATGCCGGAATGAGTTGGTTTTTTATTGCTTTGTTTTTAGTGATTGTTTATTTTATTATTCAGTACAGAGTTTTTAGCGGGAAGATGGATGATGTTGGGTATGGGGAACATTAAGTTTTTTTTTTGCCACTAATTACACAAATTTTCACGAATTAATTATATGAATAGCCGTTGGTTTTAACCAACGGTTTTTTTGTTTTAATCATCGGGGCTTTAGTTAAAAATGTTATTATATTTGACTAATAACGAATTTATTATTTGATAATTACATGATTGAAATCAAAGGTTATCCAAGTAATTATTAAATTTAAAGTATTTTTAAATTATGTTTTTCAAAAAGAAACCACTAAAAGAAACTGAGTTTGCTGAAAAATTTGCTAAGCAATTACTAAAAAAAATAAAAGGATTAAAAATTACTTTAATAAATGAACTTGAGGTTAGGAGTGAATTTAATGGAGGGGCGCATAAACATTTTTTAGATAATTGTTATTCTGAATATATAGCTGATACAAAATCTATTAAAAAGACAATTGAAAAATACATTGTTAGCATTGCTGAAATTTACTTACCTAAAGAATTTGTAAAAGTTGAAAGAATTCTTCCAATTATTAAAGACAAAAGATTTGTAAAAAGTTTAGAAGAGATAAATGTAGATTTTCGAAAAAGTCATATTTATGAACCTTATAATGATGAATTGTTTGTTTTTTATGCAGAAGACCGGGAAAATTCAATTCATTATATTTCAAAGAATGATCTGGAAGAAATCAATTTTTCGATTGAAGATTTAAAGGAAAAATCAATTGAAAATCTTTTAAATAGTTTCGAAATGAAACGCCATGGTGAAAATGGATATTATATGATAACTATTGGAGGAAATTACGAATCAAGTTTAATTTTATTAGATATTTGGCATCGGGAAAACTTTTCAGTAAATGGTGATTTTGTGATTGGTATTCCTGCACGGGATATATTGTTTATTACCGGAAGTAAAGATTCAGAGAATTTGCATCGTCTTTATGATTCGATAAAAAAGATAAATGAAACGGGTGATCATCTGGTTTCTGATAAAATTTTCGAATTTAAAAATGGAAAGTTTAAGGTTTTACAATAGTTAAAACAAATTTTTACTAATTAAATTCTATGAATAGCCGTTGGTTTTAACCAACGGTTTTTTGTTTTAGCAAAAATGGCTTTAGCCGAAATGTTGCGTATATTTGGCTAAAGCCGATAAGAAGTTTTCCATAATTCCGTTGGTTAAAACCAACGGCTAGTCAATCATAAAGTCGCCTAAATGGAAAAAATAATCTAATTAATTATGATAGATATATTCAAGCGAAAAACAAAAGTTAAAGATGTTCAATTGTTTGAATTAAAGATAGTTGAGCTTATTGAGTCCGAATTTCCTCAAATAAAAGCACATTTTAGAAAATCAAAATTAAATATTTATTTTAGTCGAACTGGTATTACATTGCTTAGGCGATATGAATCAGTTGCTGAAAGTGAAATTACTAAAGGCACTAAAGGTTTTTTTGAATTATCTGGAATATATTTAATTGAGAAGAAAACAAAAAAGGAAAAGGAGATTAAACTATTCTATAGCAATAGTATTTTAGACCAGATTAAAGTTGAAAAACCGGAAACATTTTATAAAGATTTTGATTTTAATTCGATAAGTAAAAAAGATTTGAAAATTCGAAATATTGAAATTGAAAATCCTGATTTGAAAACTGTTTCTAAAATTTTGTCTTCCCTTAATAAGGAACAATTACAATTATTAGATCTAGAGGATGCTTTTGAAATTGAAATAGATGAAAAGTTTTATTATCCAATTTTAGATCTTGAAAGCGGAAATTATATAGCAGTTAATAAAAAAGGAAAAGTCTATCGATTAAATCATGATCATTCAGAAATTGTAAAAGAAATTTTTAAAAATCCTCAAGATTTTTTGAATAGCTATAAAGGAGTGAAATCTGATTTAGAGATTTATTTTGAATAATCGTTTGATATATCATAGTGCGGTTGCTTCGTTCGCGGCGAAAACGCCAAAATATAAAAATCCGTTTACTCTCAGGAATAAATGGATTTTTTCTCTTCATCAAAGTTCTAAACTTAAATAAGAATTGATTTACAGAAAAATCATTTGTTGATTTATTCATTACAAAAAGGTCCTTTTGACGTTGTAAATACTGGATGATCTTGTTTTATATAAACTGGACTATAAGTGAGTTTGCTCTTTAGGATACTTTCGCTTTTTAATCAAAATATCTAAACAATGAATTACCAAATCAAAAAAGCAACTATTGAAGACCTTGACGAAGCAGCGGAACTTTTTAACCTTTATCGTGTTTTTTACCGTCAGGAATCTGATGTCGAAAAAGGAAAAGCATTTCTGAAAGAACGATTATTAAACAATGAGTCGGATATTTTTTTAGCAATCGTGGATGAAAAAGCGGTTGGCTTTGTACAGCTCTACAAATTATTTCATTATACCAAATTGCAAAAACAATGGCTGTTAAGTGATCTTTTTGTACATCCTGATTATAGAGGCAAAGGGCTTTCGGTAGCCTTAATTGACCGAAGTAAGCAATGGTGTGAGGAAACAAATGCCTGCGGTTTGATGCTGGAAACCGAAAAAACAAATGATATAGGCAACACCTTATACCCGCGTTGTGGATTTGAATATGACGGATTGCATAATTATTATCATTGGTGGAAATAAAGAACAAAGAACAAAGAATAAAGAATGGGGAAGCAGTATTCGTTTCCCCATTTTATCTACAAATTAAAGTTATAAAAAAAATCTGCCGAATCTGCTAAATCTGCGAGAAACAAAAAAAACTTAAAACAAAACCTCTTTGGTAATAATATAAAATCCCATTACGAGTACAAACCAGCCAAAAAGAGGCTTGAGTTTCGTTCCGTCGATTTTTTTTGAAAGCTGGCTGCCGATAATCATTCCGAAAAGCGCCATTGCGGAAACTCCCAATAAAAACGGATAATTTATGGGTGTGCCAATGTATAAATCGCCTCCAAAACCTATTGTCGAATTGATGGTAATAATCAGTAATGATGTTCCTACGGCTTGTTTCATGGGTAAATTGGCGAAAAAGAGCAGGGCAGGAATAATTAAAAATCCTCCGCCAGCACCCAGAAATCCGGTGATGATTCCGACAATGAAACCTATTATGCTTAATTGAATGTAATTCGTTTCGGTTGCTTTTATTTCAGGTTTATTTTTTCTAATCATGGAGATTGCCGCTGTAATCATCAAAACCGAAAAAATAATCATGATTAGAAAATCTTTCGAAACAGAATAGGAAGCGATAGAAAACAGGGTAGAGGCAATCTGCGGAAAAATAACTTCACGAATAATCAGAATCGAAATTACAGAAGGAATTGCAAAATACAATGCCGATTTCAGCTTTAGATTTCCCATTTTATAATGGCTGTAACTCCCAAACATGGCAGTCAATCCCACAATAAACAAAGAATACGATGTGGCTTGCTCAGGATTTACCTTAAACAAATACACTAAAATAGGAATGGTTAAAATCGATCCGCCTCCGCCAATTAAGCCCAGCGAAATCCCGATAATAATCGAAGCAAAATAACCTAAATATTCCATTGCATTTGTTTTATGCAAAGGTGCTTGGATAAAAAGAAATCTACAGTAACATTTATCACATAAAAAAAATAAACACAAATTTCACGAATTTGCACGAATTGATCTGTCAGTTCGAGCGAAGTCCAGAACCCGCAAAGCATTTCGACTTCGCTCAATGTGACAACCGTTGCCTTTAGATATTAATTTTACCATTAAGAGATTAAGAAAGTTAAGCTTAGCTTTTTTATCTTAATCTGTAATAAGGGAATTAAGCAGTTGGGCTTAATTTTTCTTAATCTCTTAATGGTTAATAAAAATAAAGCAGTGAAAACCCGTTTGATCCGTAAAATCCGTGGTTAATTTAAATTTTTACCATTAAGATATTAAGAAAGTTAAGCTTGGCTTTTTTATCTTTAATCTGTAATAAGGGAATTAAGCAGTTGGACTTAATTTTCTTAATCTCTTTATGGTTAATAACAAATAAACCAGTGAAAATCCGTTTCATCTGTAAAATCCGTGGGTAATTTAAATTTTTACCATTAAGATATTAAGAAAGTTAAGCTTGGCTTTTTTATCTCAATATGTAAAGGGAATTAAGCAGCAAACCTTAATTTTTCTTAATCTCTTAATGGTTAAAATAAAAAAAACGTAGTGTTAATTCGTGAAATTCGTGTTTAATAACTCAATTTGGTTTCTGTTAAGTTTAACTAAACCTCTTTGTTCCATTTTTTTGAGCAATCTGGATACGACTTCACGTGAAGTATTTAGTTCAGTTGCGATTTCCTGGTGTGAAAGATTTACTTCAGAACATCCGCAGGCATCAGAATGTCTTTTAAGATAAAATTCCAAACGCTCATCCATAGAACGGAAAGCGATGTTGTCTACGACTTCGAGAACTTCCTCAAAACGGCTTCTATAGGTTTCTATGACAAATTCGTACCAGGTTCTGTGCTCCATCATCCATTTGTCCATCATTTGCAGCGGAATCATCATGACCGAAACATCTTCGACAACTTTTGCCATGATTTGGCTTTTCTCACTTTTGGCGGTACAAATCATCGAAATGGCACAAGCTTGTCCGGGTTGCAGGTAATACATTAAAAATTCGCCGCCATCTTCGCCTTCGCGATAGATTTTGATTTTTCCTTTGGTGATCAAAACAGTGTTTTTTATGTATTGTCCGGTTCGCATTAAGATCGTTCCGGCTTCAAAATCTTGCAGACTTCCGTTTTCTTCAATCGTCGAAATGAGTTCGTTAGAAAAATTAGGAAATATATTTTTAAGTGAGTTTTGCATATGTTAATTGTGGTAATAATAGCCCACGGATTTTACGGTTTGAACTGTTTTTCACAGATATAATTTTAAAAAAATCAAGGATTGAATGTTTAAACACATAGAAACATAGCTTTTAGTAGCTCAAAAAAATGCGTTTCACTTGCATTAATGCACATAGCTATGTGTAAATAATGTGTTATTTATTTTGCTCTAAACTTAAAAAAATATACCTATGTTTCTATGTGTTTAAATTTTATTTTTTGCGACGAATTTCACGAATTAATTAATAAGAATTAGTGCAATTCGCGGCAAACAATTTTAATCATTCTAATCATTTTAATCCGTGGCAAAAAAATATTCGTGGCCAACTTTTTTTATCAAATTAAAATTAAAACATATAATTTTATACAAAGATAGCAGATTGAAATGGCATAAATTGTCAGAAAACTATATTTAAGATGCATTTTATGAAAATGAAAAAATCCTATTTTCTATCGATTTTATAGACTGTAATTTTAAAAATAGTAAGTAAATTTGTCTTTCACTGATTATAATACTTTCTCTAAAACGTTTTCTGAGAATAATAATCGAAATCGCATTGAGCACGTTTTTAATTAATAGAAACGTCGTAATTTTAC
>Ga0247815_10000069_pt1 | contig 77458 bp, 51 predicted proteins | sample UWRJL194509B1_FD_181014 | JGI IMG/M metagenome (GOLD analysis project Ga0247815, IMG submission 181014) | Plant litter microbial communities from Arlington Agricultural Research Station in Wisconsin, United States - UWRJ-L194-509B-1 | ecosystem: Environmental > Terrestrial > Plant litter >... | reverse complement strand
ATCTACTATTACATGGGCTTTTGGAATTTTGCAAACAAAGAAAAAAGCAGCAAGTTTTAACCCTTATTTTAGTTTAGGATTACAGATGCTGATCTCAAGTATATTTTTATTTGGAATTACTGAAGCTGCTGGAATTAATATTCCATTTGCTGAAATCCCAATGCCTTCATGGTGGGCAATTGCCTATTTAGTTATTATTGGTTCGGTTTTAACTTTTATCGCTTTTATCTATTCATTGAAAAATCTTCCAACAGAAATTAGCAGTATTTATGTTTATATCAACCCAATCGTGGCTATGGTTTTAGGGTCTTTTATTTTTGGAGAAATACTTACAAAGGCCGTTGCAATTGGTGCAGTTGTCACATTAACCGGAGTATATTTGGTCAATAAATCTATTAGAAAGGTTAAGAAGTAGATCAAATACGATTTCTACCACAAATTCACGAATTAAAAATAAAAAAATAATTCGTGAATTCGTGGCGATTTACTTCCACTATCCTGTTAAAAACAACACATTATTCGCTTTTTAAAATGTGCTTTTTGTATTTTTGCGCCAAATTATTTTTATGAAATCGTTTCTTTATAAATACCGCAAATTCTTTATTGTTTTATTCGTCTTTTCGGCTGTCACTATATCCCTATTTTATTCGGCTTTAAAGCCACAAAAAACATTACCAATTTATAATCCTGCCGATGTAAACCCTGAATTGGTTGATAGTACGGTACAATATAAAAGCAAATACCACACGATTGCCGATTTTAAATTTGTCAATCAAAACGGAGATACGATTACACAAAAGAATTATGAAGGTAAAATTTATGTAGCCGACTTTTTCTTTACGACTTGTGGTTCGATTTGTCCAAAAATGACAACCAATCTTGAAGATGTTCAAAAAGCAATTTTAAACAACCCGAAAGTAATGTTGCTTTCGCATACTGTTTTTCCTGAAGTTGACAGTATTCCGGTTCTTAAAGAATATGCCATCAAACATCATGTTGTTGACAGTAAATGGAACTTGGTTACGGGAGACAAAAAACAAATCTACACAATGGCCAGAAAATCGTATCTGGCGGTAAAATTAGGTCGCCCTGATCAATTGTATGATATGGTACACACAGAGAATTTTGTTTTGGTCGATCAAAAAAGACGTGTTCGTGGTTTTTATGACGGAACCAATAAAGAGGAAATTCAACGTCTTTTAGAAGACATCAATTTCTTGTGTCAAGAGTAAAATCCCTTATTTTTAGAAACATTTAGCATTTACAAAAGTGTTAAATGCCTTTAAATAAAGAATAATTGCCTACTTTTGCAATCTAAATTCAATCTAAATAAGCTTTGCAAAATACTATCCACACTCTAAAAAAAGGCGAGAAAGCCATTATCAAAGATTTTGATATCGATCTTATTCCTCTAAAATTATTAGAAATGGGCTGTTTGCCGGGCAACTTAGTCGAATTGCTTCAAATTGCTCCTTTTGGAGATCCATTATATTTAGATATTAATGGTTCACACGTAGCCATTCGTGTTGAAACTGCTCGTGAAATTGAAGTTGAACTTATCAAAACCAATTTGTAATGAGCATTCAAAATATCAATGTTGCCCTTATCGGGAATCCTAATACAGGTAAAACTTCCGTTTTTAATCAGCTTACAGGACTAAATCAGCAAGTAGGGAATTATCCCGGAATTACGGTTGAGAAAAAAATCGGGTTCTGTAAATTACCGAATAACATCAAAGCCAATATTCTGGATTTACCGGGAACTTATAGTCTGAACGCAAGTTCTATGGACGAAAGTGTGGTGATTGAACTTTTATTAAACAAAAACGATAAATTATATCCGGATGTAGCGGTAGTAGTAACAGATGTTGAAAATCTGAAACGAAATTTACTGATTTACACTCAAATAAAAGACCTTGAAATTCCAACGATTTTAGTCATTAATATGTCGGATCGTATGGAAAGTAAAGGAATTACTTTAGACATTCCCTATTTAGAAGAAAAACTAAAAACCAAAATTGCCTTAGTAAGTTCGCGTAAAGGTTTAGGAATTGATGCATTAAAAGAACTCATTGTTTCTTATAAAACCATTCCGAATGAACCTTGTATGAATGCTTCGGTTATTGACGAAGAATATTTTCAAAAATTACAACACGCTTTCCCTAATCAATTATTGTATAAATTATGGTTGGTGATTACGCAAGACGTGAACTTTTTGAATTTAGATCGAAATGAAATCAGAAGTACTTTTACCAAATCGCATTCTGAATTAAAACGCTTACAGCAAAAAGAAACGATAAAACGTTATCAATTCATCAATGATGTTTTGAAAGAAGGTCTAAAAGTGGATGCCTCGATGGCAAAAGACTTTAGAGCTCAGCTTGATCGTGTTTTAACACACAAGGTTTGGGGTTATGTTATTTTCTTAGCGATTTTGTTTTTGATTTTCCAATCGATTTTCAGTTGGTCAACAATCCCAATGGATTTTATCGACAGCACTTTTGCTTCTTTAAGCAGCTGGGTGGCTCAGGAATTACCAAGCGGAATTTTAACCGATTTACTTTCGCAGGGAATTGTACCGGGAATTGGTGGTGTTATTATTTTTATTCCGCAAATTGCTTTTCTATTCTTGTTCATTTCGATTCTGGAAGAAAGTGGTTATATGAGCCGTGTGGTCTTTTTGATGGATAAAATCATGCGCAAGTTTGGTCTCTCCGGAAAAAGTGTCGTGCCTTTGATTTCAGGAACTGCTTGTGCGATTCCGGCAATTATGGCGACCAGAAATATCGAAAACTGGAAAGAACGTTTGATTACGATCTTGGTAACGCCATTCACGACTTGTTCTGCAAGATTACCGGTTTATACGATTATCATTTCATTGGTTATACCTGAAGAACGTTTGTTTGGTTTTCTAAATGTGCAAGGTTTAGCCTTGATGTTCTTGTATTTATTAGGTTTTGGAACAGCAATTTTATCGGCTTATATCTTAAACAAAATATTAAAAATAAGTGCCAAAACGTATTTCGTAGTCGAAATGCCAAGTTATAAATTACCTCTTTTCAAGAATGTTGCTATTAATGTGGTGGAGAAAACAAAAGCGTTCGTAGTTGGAGCTGGTAAAATTATCTTAGCAATATCCGTTATTTTATGGTTTTTAGCGTCCTACGGTCCTGGAAGAGATTTTAACGAAGCGGAAGAAATTGTAAAAGAAAGATTTGTTAATACACCTCTTGACGAAACCGCATTTGAAAACGAAGTGGCTTCGCAGAAATTAGAGAACTCTTACATTGGAATCATGGGTAAAGCCATTGAACCAGCCATTTCTCCGTTAGGTTACGATTGGAAAATAGGAATTGCGATTATCAGTTCGTTTGCTGCGCGTGAAGTTTTCGTAGGAACTCTTGCGACAATTTACAGCGTGGGAAGCAGCGATAACGAAGCTACTATAAAAAGTAAAATGCAGGAAGAGATTAATCCTGAAACGGGTAAGAAGATCTTCAATTTTGCTTCGGGTATTTCATTATTATTATTCTACGCTTTTGCGATGCAATGTGCCAGTACGCTTGCTATTACCAAAAAGGAAACGAATTCATGGAAATGGCCTGCAATGCAGCTTTTCCTGATGAGCGGTCTTGCTTATTTTGTAGCGCTTTTTGCATATCAACTTTTAAAATAAACGATCATGGTACAAGAAATTATTGCCTTTGTCATATTATTTATCGCCGTTGGTTTTTTGATCAAAAAGTTCTTTTGGAAATCTAAGAAGAAAAAAGATTGCGGCGAGGGGAATTGTGGGTGTTCTTAGAGGAAAGGTGCTGAGTTGCTGAGAGACTAAGATTCTAAGGTTTTCTACCACAGAGATTCACGAAGGTTTCACAAAGACTCACAAAGTATATTTATATTGTTATTGTCAGACTGAGCGAAGTCGAAGTCCGCAAAGATTTTCTACCACAGAGACTCGCAAAGTACTAATATTATTATTGTCAGACTGAGCGAAGTCGAAGTCCGCAAAGATTTTCTACCACAGAGATTCACGAAGGATTCACAGAGACTCACAAAGATTTTTTGTATTATCCGTAAATTTCGCTTTGCGAGAAGCTCACAAAGCAATGTGTAAATGTAGATTAGAATTAAAACATAAAAAAAATGGCTTCAATTATGAAGCCATTTTTTTTACTGAAACCTGATTTTATTTAGTAGTAAAAATTCTGTTATTTTTTTATAGATAATTACTTTATAAGTTTAAAATTAGCTATTTTCGATGCAATTAATAAACTAACTAAACTACAGAAATGGCGAAAAACTTTAGATCAAGATTTTGGAAATTAAGTAAATGGTCTGCCGGACTTTTTATTTTATTATTTGCATTTAGAATGCTTTATGGTTATATCGCAGCAGATCCGGCTTCTCGCAATGATTACAGCGATAATTTTTTTGGAAGTATTGATAATCTGCGAAAAAATTATGCCTCAGAAAAAATCGCAATCAAAGGAGATATTCAGGCTGCACCAAATATGGCATCGAGTCAGAAATTTGAAAAGACAGCTTCAATCAAAGCAAAAACATCTGAATTTGATAAAGATGAGAATCTCATTAAATCAAAAACAAAATCATACAATGCTATTATTCAATATGAACAAAATCTAGGGCAAAAAGGCAATAGACAAATTCATTTGCTCATTGGAATAAATCCTGCAAAATTCGAGAATTTCTATCTTGAACTTCAAAAAATTGGAATGCTGAAGGACACAGAAATAACAAAGGTTGACAAAACAAACGAATACCGTCAACTGAATGCTAAAAAGATTTCGATCGAAAAAATGCTTCAATCGCTTATTGAACTAAAGTCTAAAGGAGGTCAAATTGCAGATTTTATTTCCCTGAATGATAAAATTTTAGAAGTGGAAGAGCAATTGCAGGGATTGGGAGTTGAACTTGGAAATTTTAATACCGAAAATGAATTCTGCACGGTAAGATTTTCGATGTACGAAGGAGCGACAGAAAAAAGTATAAGTTTTATTCACAGAACAAAAGTTGCCCTTGAATGGACTATAAAATATTTTGCAATCATTGCAATTACTTCGCTTTTCATCTTAATATCGATCTTTGTTTTACTTTCGATAATTGATAAACTAAAAATTATAGCCGCAGTAAATAATAAACTGAATCAATAATAAATAAAAATGGCTTCAATTATGAAGCCATTTTTTATTTACTAAAAACTGAAACTGAGACTGTAAACTTATTTAATCCCTTCCCACTCTGCGTAGAACTGAGCAAGAAACAATTCCATAAAACGATGTCTTTCGGCAGCGATTTGTTTTCCGGTTTCGGTGTTCATTTTATCTTTTAAGAGTAAAAGCTTTTCGTAAAAATGATTTATCGTTGGCGCATTATTCTTTTTGTATTCTTCTTTTGTCATATTGGTTATTGGCGCAATTTCGGGATCATGAAGGGTTCTGTTTTTGAATCCGCCATAATTGAACGCTCTTGCCACTCCAATCGCTCCTATTGCGTCTAAACGATCCGCATCCTGAACGATATCCAGTTCTATCGACGAGAACTTCTTTTCGAAATTTCCGCCTTTATATGAGATGTTTTCGATAATGTTTACTACATGCTGAATAATTTCTTCTGAAACATTTTCTGATTCTAAAAATAAACGTGCTGTTTTTGGGCCAATGGTTTCATCTCCGTTATGAAATTTACTGTCGGCAATATCGTGAAGCAAAGCTCCTAATTGCACTACTGTAAGATCACAATGAGTATCTTTTGCAATTAAAAGTGCATTTTTATAAACGCGTTCTATATGAAACCAATCGTGTCCGCCTTCGGCATCGTTTAGTTTTTCTTTTACGAAAGCGATTGTTTTGTTTATCAGTTCAGAATTATTCATAATGTTTCTGGTATTTTCTTGTGTTGAGGATGGCACGCAGATGACGCGGATTTAAGCGGATTAGCGCCGATTTTTTTAATTGTATTCTTTTAAATAAAAAAGTTGATTGTCAAAGTTATTAAACTTCAACAATCAACAATGCTCTCAATATCAATTTCAATCTGAAATTTAGGATTAGAATAATCTAAAATCTAAACTCAGAAATCTAAAATTTTTACAATCTCGCTGGTTCTACCCATTTAAAGATGTGTGATTCTTGCGGAATTACTAATCTTTCTGAGATTCTTGCCATACGAGCCGGTAATTTCATCAGGTAATCACGTGCTTTTTCGGCTTCGTCTGTTAAACCAGTCATTTTATCAATTTCCCACTTGTCCATTAATTTCTGCATGATATCTACATAATCGCTTGCGGTATACACCCCAATACGTTGTGCTGAATCAGAAAATTGTTCGAATGCTGAACTGATCTTTTGGCCAGATTCTCTTAAAAAGTGCGCCGGCATAACGATTTTTTGTTTCATCATGTATTGAAACGCCAACATCATTTCGCTAGGATCTACTGCAAAAATTCTTGTAACAAACTCGCTATACGCATGGTGATGACGCATTTCGTCACCAGCAATCATTTTACACATTTTAGACAACTTGTTATCACCAAATTTTTTAGCCATTTGCGCTACCCTATTGTGCGAAACGTAAGTTGCTAATTCCTGGAAACTTGTGTATACAAAGTTTTTGTATGGGTCAGATCCAGTTCCAATATCAAAACCGTCGTTGATTAAGTGCTGTGTTGTCATTTCGATTTCACGCATATTTACACGACCAGACAAATACAAGTATTTATTCAGTAAATCACCGTGGCGGTTTTCCTCTCCGGTCCATTGTCTGATCCATTTCGACCAGCCGTTTCCACCATTTTCTATCTGATTTATACCTTCTACATCCATTAACCATGATTCGTATGTTGGCAAAGCCTCTTCGGTGATGGTATCACCTACAAGCGTAACCCAGAAATCATATGGTAATTCTTTGGCAATTTCACGTAACTCTTTTACCTCCTCAAAGAAATTATCTCCTTCAGAATTAGGCAAAAAGTCTGACGGCTGCCAAATTTTTTCCACTGGAATTAAATACTGTTCAACGAAGCTATCCACGTTTTTTTCCAAAAACTGCATTACTTCTAATCTAATGTTTTTTATAGACATTACTTATTTAAGATTGGGATTTAAGTTTTAGCTCTTCACTAAAAAACAAAAATCTATTTATACTCGTTTACTCCTTCTACAACTGCCTTCTCTGTCATCTCCATTATATCGGCAAAATTATAGTCTTTTACAGCCAAAGCTTTATGAACGGTAAAGGTAAGGCGATTTCCTAAACCTACAGGGAAAAAACCATATTTTACCATTTTCCATGAATTGTTGATACTCACTGGTACTACATACGCAGAAGGTGCATATTTACATAGAATTTTTACACCATTTTGAGCGAATTCTTTAGGTTTTCCTGTTTTACTACGCGTTCCTTCAGGAAAAATAACAGCTGCTCTATTATATTTTTCAATATATTCAGACAAACCTTTAATTGCCGGAATAGCTTGTTTAGGGTCTTTACGGTCGATGAGCACTGATCCTCCGTGTTTCAAATTATATGATACACTTGGGATGCCGCTACCTAACTCTTTCTTGCTTACAAATTTACAATGAAAACGTCTAAAATACCAAATCATTGCAATGATATCATACATACTTTGGTGGTTACAAACAAAAATAATTGGCACTCCTGTTGGTATCGTTTCTCTGTTTTCGATTTTATAGGTTGTTCCCACAAGATTGGTACATCTTAAAAGGAAAAAATTCAAATAATCGACACTTTTTTTATGAGCCTGATAGCCAAAAACATTTAGGCAAATCCATTGTATTGGATGAAATACAAGCAAGCACAAACTAAAAATTATATAGTATATGGCAGATATTGGATAGGAAATTATTTTTTGCATGCTTAAAAAATTAATGCCCAAAAGTAATAAATAAATTTTTAGCTCTATAAAAATTATATAACTACCAATAAATATGCTAGTTACCAAAATAAATCTATTACAAATCGTACAAATTTGGCTCCTTTATAATGGCTTAATAAATTGAATTTTACAAATATACGCACGACATACGCTTTATTGTTTATAGAAAATCAGGTTTAAGTTATAAAAACCACATTTGTACGAGTAAATCCTTAACTATTTATTGCCTGGCATAAATTTGAATACAAAGTAATTGTCTAATATTCGTTTGCTTTTGCAATACAATTGTACCTTTGCCAAATAATTGCAATTTTTTCTGAATTAAATGAACTTCACTTACCCAAAAAAGGAACGCTTAAAAAGCAAAACGACAATAGGTTTACTGTTTTCTGAAGGAAAATCGGTTTCTAAATATCCGTTGCGTTTGGTTTACCGTCAAGCGGAAGAAGGTTCAGACGAAAAAATTAAAATGGGCGTTTCGGTTTCTAAGAAATATTTTAAAAAAGCGGTTGATCGTAATTATTTCAAACGTGTTTTAAGAGAGACGTACCGACTGAATAAACATTTGCTTTTAGATAATATTCAGGAACCTTATTCTGTGATGTTTTTTTATCAGACAAAAGACAAATTATCATACCAAGAAATCAATACCAAAACGATTCAGTTGTTCGAGAAATTCCTTCTGCAAGTAAACAAATCAACTGATTCTGAAGATAAAATCGATTTGTAATCCTTCGATGACAACTTTATTTATCAAATTAGACTAAGAATTATAAAAAAATTGTAGTTTTAGATTTAATTTGAAATAGATATGAAATATATTTTCTTTTTATTCTTTGTCCTTTTGACTTTTTCAGGTTGTAGTAAACACGAGGAACCAGCTAATATGATGGTTAGTACTGTTAAACTGCCTCCAAAAAATGAATCTGCTGCCAGTTCAGATCTAAAAGATGACATGGCTGACCCTGCTTCTCCTGCAATTCCTCAAAAAATCATAAAAGAAGCTTCGCTCAGATTTGAAACCAATGATCTTCAAGATACTTTCAATCAAATTCAAACTGCAATTGCAGCGAATAAGGCCAGCATACAAAATGATTCTGAAGGAAAAGATTACGATAACGTTTATAGATATTTAACCGTTCGGGTTCCCAGTCAAAATTTTGATTCTTTTATAAATGCTATTTCAAAAGGGGTTTCTTATTTTGAAAGAAAAGATATTACTTCGCAAAATGTTACCGAACAATATATTGACTTAACGACAAGACTAAAAACGAAACGAAAACTTGAAGAACGTTATCTTCAAATTCTTCAAAAAGCAACCAAAATAAGTGAAATTCTGGAAATTGAAAAACAGATTTCAGCCATTCGCGAAGAAATTGAAGCTAAAGAAGGGCAATTGAAATATTTAGAAAGCCGAGTTTCTGAAAGTACTGTAACCATAGAATTCTACAAAACGATTGCTCAAAAAGAAGGTGTTAAAGCTTCGTACGGATCTAAAATCTGGGCGGCGATTCAATCCGGATTTTTTAGCCTTTCAGAATTTTTAATATCCATTATTAGCCTTTGGCCCTTTATTATACTATTTTGCGTATTCGCCTATTTTATTAGAAAAAGATTTAAAAGAAAAAAAACATAGTCATGTATCCTTATCTCAAAAAGAAATTCATCATACCTACTGTTGCGGCAGGATTTTTATTTATTGGAACCAGTTTCAAAGACGACTTTTTTGAGATTGCCAAACAAATCGAAATCTTCACGACATTGTTTAAAGCTGTTAACACGAATTATGTCGACGAAACGAATCCGGGCGATTTGATGGACAAAGCCATTAAAAGCATGTTGGGAAGTTTAGATCCGTATACGGTTTACTTTAACGAGCAAGATGTTGTCAATTTTAAGATCAATAATACCGGAGAATATACCGGAATTGGCGCTTTGATCTCCAGAAAAAAAGACCGCTTGATTGTTCGCGAGCCTTATAAAAATTATCCTGCTGATAAAGCCGGACTAAAAGCGGGTGACGAAATTATACAAATTGGCGATGTTTTGATTGCTGATTTTAAAGATGATGCTTCGCAATTATTGAAAGGAACAAAAAATACTAAAATCCAGATTAAATACCTTCGTCAGGGAAAAACCTTTACAACCGAGTTGATTTTGGATGAAGTCGATATTAAATCGGTTCCTTTTTATGGTAAAATCGATGACAAAACGGGTTATATTGTTTTGGCGCACTTTAGCCGAAAGGCATCAAATGAAGTAAAAGAAGCGTTGGAAAAACTTAAAGCAGATGGCGCCACGCAAATTGTGCTTGATTTAAGAGGAAATCCTGGTGGTTTGCTTAACGAAGCTATTGACATTTGTAATTTATTTGTTCCAAAGAATGAAGTTATTGTAACTACAAAATCAAGAATCGAAAAACATAACAATACTTATAAAACGACCAAAGAACCTGTTGATACCCAAATTCCGCTGGCTATTTTAGTAAATGGAAGAAGCGCTTCTGCATCTGAAATCGTTTCGGGTGCTTTGCAGGATTTAGATCGCGCCGTGATTTTAGGAACACGCAGTTTCGGGAAAGGTCTGGTACAGCGTTCTGTTGATTTGACTTACGGGACTCAGCTAAAAGTAACCATTTCACGCTACTATACGCCTTCTGGACGTTGCATTCAGGCTTTGGATTATGCGCATAAGGATAAAAATGGTGTTGCTCAAAAAACGGATGCCAAAAACTTTAATGCTTTTAAAACCAGAAAAGGAAGAACGGTTTATGATGGTGGTGGTGTATTGCCGGATATCGAATTAGACGAATCTAAAATGAGCCCTATTACGACGGCATTATTAAAAAATGACGGGATTTTTGATTATGCTACAACTTACTATTATAAGAATCCAAATCTCGGAGATAAAATCCCAACAGTTTCAGATGCTGATTATGCTAGTTTTAAACAATACCTGAAAGCCAACAAAATCAGTTTTGACACTGAAACGGAAGTGGCATTGAGGAACACTTTGGCTGCAGCCAAAAATGAAAAAATCGACGAAACGATAGCTCCGGAATATCAGCAATTACTGGCCGCTCTTGAAAAAAGCGAAACGACTTTGCTAGATAAAAATCAAAAAGAGATTAGAAACCTAATTCAGGAAGAATTGATTAAGAGATATCAGTATCAGGAAGGTTTGTACCAATATTACATCAAAAACAACTCTGAGATTAAGAAAGCGGTTGGTGTTTTAAACAATCAAACAGAGTATAAAACGATTTTGAAAATGTAATCTGAAAATACTATAATTTAAAAAGCCTTTATTGATTTCCATCTCAATAAAGGCTTTTTTATTTCGAAATTAATATTGAATTCTGTAGTCTTTGAAATTTTATATCGTTATTTATTTTGCCAAATATTCTTTTGCTTTTTCAAGCAACTCATCTCTACCTTCCTGAATTCCTTTAATTGTAGGACGAACCAGAATATCAACTTTAACTCCTACTCGTTGTGTTGGCGTTCCATCCGGATAGAAAACTCCCAGACCACTAATTGCTGATTTGAAAGTTAAAAATTCTATTCTGGATATATCCCCATCGGCTCCAGCACTCTGACTTCCAATAGTTACCACATTATCTCCTGTCTGCAAAAACATTGTACAATATTCAGCCATACTTTGAGTTTCTTCGTTTACCAAAACAACTACTTTTCCAGCATAATAATCATTTTTAATAGGATCAAGAACTTTTGTTTTTTTCCAATTAAATTTTCCCGGATAGGTCAAATCCGGTTCTATAAGCCGGGCATATTCCTTATCCTGTTTAATTAATCTTCTGGCGATTAAATAAGGCATAAAATCAGGATAATTTCTAAAATCAATAATTAACCCTTTTGTTTTATTTATCTTTTCCATTATTACATTCTGATCTTTCATTTCTAAATTATCCAAATTAATGTAGCCAATATTATTTTCATCTATATTAAATTTTTCCTTGTTATACAATGCTTTTGGTTGAAAATCAATTCCAGAATAACGTTTTATGGTTTTAACGAAAACAAGATTATCTCTTCTAATTTTAACTTTTAAAGAATCTGTTGAACCATTAAATATCAGATAATCGTAATTTTTGGCTTTAGTATTGTTATTTGAACCATTTACATATTTCTTTCTTTCTGACATTATTTCCAAAGCATTTTTACCGTTGACTTCTTCAATAATATCGCCTTTTTTGATATCATTTAATTTTGCCAAAGAATCATTGTAGAATCCCACAACAACAACTTTATTCTCAATTACATTAATAAATGCAGGAATATATTTTCGTCCAAAAAAATCAAAATTTTTATCTGAAAAAAAACTTGCATGAGTGTCATCGATCTTAACTACAGTTTCCTGCATGAGTAACTGATATTCTAACGCATCATTTGCGTTTCTATACTTCGAAATCATTTCGATTAAAACAGAATCCCAATTTTGATCTGTTAGATATTTGTATGGAAAGAAATATTCAACTGTATTCCAATATCGAAACAAGCTCAATAATCTGTGGTTTTGATCGGGATACTCAAAATCACCATAAATAATTTCATTTCTCACTTTAATATTTCCTCCCGAAGTTTTGGTAACATAGTAGTTTTCTCCCTGAAATCTGTTTTCCTCAATGTATTTCAATTTATGAGAAAGTTCAGTTGTAAAAATAATTGAATTATTTATCCATGAGAGATCGAAGTTTTTATCAAAATAATCCTTTTTTGAAATTCCCTTGCATGATTTACATTCTTTAACGACACCTAAATTTGTAATCCATTCCAGATAAATTTCAGACAATTCCTCTTTATTTTTTGCTTTTTCGACTTTAGGAATCATTTGAATCAATTGTTCATCCCAATTAAAATCTCCCTTTGCAACATTAGGATGATAGTATTTTAGAAATCCCCACACTTTTGCAAGACTCGACAAATTCTCAATTTGTTTAGTGTCTAATTTATTTTGACTGAAACCTAAAAAACCACAAATACAAAAAACCAAAACCAACTTTATTTTGTTCATTTAGCGTTATTTTTCTTAAAATTTTACAGAAACTAAAATAAGTAAGCCTATATCAAATAATGTTATTAAAATCATAAAATTAATGGCAATAAAAAATGTTCAGCTGCTTATCAGGCAAATGAAGGTTCTTGTCTTTTATTTATAATTATATTAACCCCGAATCATCTCGATATGCGGAATATCATCTTCAAGATACATTTCGCTGCTTTGAACAAATCCGTGACTTTCGTAAAATTTCTTTAAATACAATTGTGCACCAATAGTAATTTTATCTTTATCGAAATTGGATTTTATGGCCGCAATAGCTTCACGCATTAAATCATGTCCCCACTTTCTGTCGCGATAGTTGACATCGACTACCACTCTGCCAATCGAGGCGTTGTCGAAACTAATTCCGGCATCGAATAAACGTACATAAGCGACGGTTTTACCATCGTATTCGCCAATTAGGTGTAATGCTTTCTTATCTTTTCCGTCAAGGTCTAAATAGACGCAATTTTGCTCCACTACAAAGATCTCACTTCTTAGTTTGAGTAAATCATATAACTCATGAACCGTTAATACTTCAAACGGCTTTATTTTCCATTTTAATTCCATTCTGTATTTATTCCTTATTTCTGTTGATTGTTTTTATTTCAAAAAGTGATCTAAGCATTTACTTTTATCGCTTATCAATTTTTACAGATTTTATAATGGCTTCTAAATCGAACATTAAATCTCTTTCCTGATTTGAGGGCGAGTAACAAAATCCTTCAATAACCAAAATCCGATTGTACATTTTGTCTACAATGGCGTAATTAATGAATGGTCCGGCCATGAAGTCATTTTTCAGCTCCCAGGTTCCCTTGGTTTCATAAGCTTGTTTTCCGTCCAGCATTGTAGTCGAAAAATAAGGCGCATAGGCTTCACCTGTAATCATTCGGGTATTGGGTTCGCGGCCTTTAATGTAAAATCCAACCGAATCGCGCATTTTGACAATATCCTCGACAAGATCTGAGCTTTTCTTAAAACTACGTATGGGAATCTGGTAAATAAGTAAACTTGTATTACCGCTTATAATGTCTTTTTTAAGCCAAATAAAATTCTTTTTGTGCAGCATGTATTCGTAACCGATTGGGATTTGCAAATCGATGTGGAATTTGTTTTTTATAACCGTAGGGTTCAATAATGATTTGCTGTTATCTTCCTGGATTTTCTGAATTTCGGCATCGCGGATGATTTTAATAATTTGTGTAGAATTAAGTTCGATACTACAAATAATATCATCGACTGATTTTCCGTAGATACGAAATGTATTATGCGGCAAAGAGTTACTGTGCGTAATTTCGAATTTTTCTGTAGTTGCTTTTTTTACTACAATAATGCTTCGGCTATCGGTAACAAAACCTTCAAGTAAACGTGCGGGGTACTGATTTATGGTAAATAGAGGTTCCTCCTGAGTAAGGCCTAAAACGGGTGAAGCAAATTTATTTCGAATACTGTCCCCTACTTCTCCATACCACAACTGATCGTCTATAATAATAGAAATCGAATTGGTTTTACCGGATACGGGCTGGGGTTTCTCATTTTTTAAACAAGAAATCAAGAGAAACGGAATTAACAGCAATAAAAAATGGGTTTTATTCATTTTCTTAATTTATGAAATAAAACCCAAATTTATGTAAGATTTTTTAACTATCCGTTTATTTTAAGTTTCATTCCTGGTTTAATGTCTCCGTCTTTAATATTATTCCATTTTTTAATATCTGAAATCGTAACTCCAGGATATTTTTTAGAAATACTATACAACGAATCTCCTTTTTTAACGTAATAGTCTTCTCCAAGATCTTTGGTTGAAGTTGCTTTTTTCTTGAATGAATCAATCGAAGAATTTGAAGCTACTGCAGTATTTACAGCATGTTCGTCAATAATATCCGGTACCATTTTAGAAACCGTTAAAGATTTACCTAAACCAATATTATTTGAAGTTAAACTATTAAGCTCTTTTAATTCAGCAATATTCATACCGAATTTTTTCGCAATGCTTCCTAAGTTATCACCAGTCGATACAACATATACATCGTATACTTTTGAAGTTTTATCTTTATCATCGGCAAGTGCAACGGCTTCTTCAGCTTTTTTCTCTATTGCAAGAGTTGATTTTACTTCTTTTGTATTTTTGACAACTGCATCGATATCTGATTTAATCTTTAAATTTCTACCCAGTGCAACCGAGTTTGTTTTTAGATTATTCCATTTTTTTAAGTCGATTACATTTACATTATATCTGGCAGCAATAGCACCTAAATTATCTCCTTTACGAACTTTATACCACTTAACATCAGTATCAGCTGGTTCGATTGTTTTCTCCAGTTTTGCTTTTGCTTTAGGCGTAACCTTCAAAGCCAACTGTGTAGGCATTGTTTTATTTCGTGATTGATAGGCTACGTAGTCATAAATTTTATCTTCGTTTGAAACGAAAGTGGCTATTTTATCTTTTGGTAAGCGCAGGTAATGTGCTTCGCCTTGATAAAAAGGCACTACATTTAATTTATACGAAGGATTTAAAAGTTGTATTTGAGATTGTGGCATGTCTAACAAATCTGCGATTTGCTTGAATGACATTTGATTTTTGATCTGTACCGTATCTGTTTCAAAATTTTTAACTACAGCTCTTTGCGGATTGATTCCGTGTTCTTTATGGTATTCAAAAAGATACATTGTAGCTAAAAAAGCGGGAACATAACCTTGGGTTTCTTTTGGAAGATGGTTACGAATGTCCCAGTATTTTGTTTTTCCGCCAGAGCGACGAATTGCTTTGGTAACATTTCCCGGTCCTGAATTGTATGATGCTAAAACAAGTTCCCAATCGCCAAAAATGTTGAACATCTTACTCATGTATTCTGATGCAGCGGCTGTAGCTTTAAGAGGATCACTACGCTCATCAATATAAGAATCGATTTTAAGGGCATATTGTTTACCGGTTCCGTACATGAATTGCCAAATTCCGGTGGCGCCCATTTTAGAAACTGCTTTAGGATTTAAAGCAGATTCTACAACGGCTAAATATTTAATTTCTAAAGGCACATTTTGTCTGGCAAAAGCGTCTTCAAATATTGGAAAATAATATTCTGATAAAGACATTAATCGTGAAAATGATTTTTTACGATTTTTAAGAAATGACTTTATTATGTTTTCTAAACCCTGATTGTATTCAATGTTAAAAGGTGATTTACCATTCATTGCCTGAAGACGCTGTTTAAGCAATTCTGTTGGCAATTCTTCATCTACAGTAACATCTGTATTGATGGTTTGAATGTCTTTTGTAAGATCATCGTAAATATCTAAACTTACTAATTCGTTCATCCAGAGACTGTCAACTCGAGTTGCCATTTCGTCTCTTTTGAAAGTATTTTTAACAGAATCTAAATACGATATCTTTACAATGGGTTTAATTTCAACATCTGTCTTTGCAATATCCTGCGCAAACATCGACATAGAAAAAAACACCGAAACCACTATTGATATTTTTTTTACAATCATATAACATTTTTTTAAAATTCTATAATTCAAACCATTACAGAAGACCTACTTTTGCAAACTTAAAGAGTTTATGCATGTAAACTATCTAAAAAAATGTTAATTGTGATTTTTTAGTCTAAAATCGCAGCGATTCCAGGTAAAACTTTTCCTTCTAACATTTCAAGCATAGCCCCACCACCAGTGGATACATAACTCATTTTATCTTCGAATCCGAATTGTTTTACAGCAGCAACTGAATCTCCACCACCTACTAATGAAAACGCTCCATTTTCTGTAGCTTCGGCGATATAATCACCTAATGCAATTGTTCCTTTTGCGAATGATTCCATTTCGAAAACTCCTAATGGACCATTCCATAAAATAGTTTTTGACTCTAAAATTACCTTTTTGAAGTTCTCTAAAGATTTAGGACCTGCATCAAGACCTTGCCATCCGTCTGGAATTTCTTTTACATCTACCACTTTTGTATTTGCTGTGTTTGAGAAATCATCTGCAGCAATAACATCAACAGGAATATGAATCTGAACTCCTTTTTCTTTAGCCAGTCTTAAAATTTCAAGTGCTAATTCTTGTTTGTCATCTTCACAAATAGAATCTCCAATTTTACCACCTTGTGCTTTAATGAATGTAAAAGTCATTCCGCCTCCAATGATCATGTGATCTACTTTGTCTAAGATATTTTCGATAACGGTAATTTTTGATGATACTTTAGATCCTCCAAGAACTGCAGTTACCGGTTTTTCGCTATTTTTAAGTACTTTGTTTAAGCTTTCTATTTCTTTTGCCAACAATGTTCCGAAACATTTTTCTGTTGGAAAAAATTGAGCAATAATAGTTGTTGAAGCGTGCGCTCTGTGAGCAGTTCCAAAAGCATCGTTTACATAGATGTCTCCAAGTGACGCCAATTCTTTTGCGAAAGCAACATCACCAGCTTCTTCTTCAGCATGAAAACGTAAATTTTCAAGCAATAAAACTTCTCCTGGTTTTAAATCTTTGGCTGCAGCCTGAGCTACTTCTCCAACACAGTTTTCGGCAAATTTAACCTCAACTCCTAAAATTTCTGAAGCTGTTTTTAAAATATGTTTTAAAGAATATTTTTCTTCAACACCTTTTGGTCTTCCTAAATGCGACATCAAAATTACACTTCCGCCTTGTGCTAAAATAGCATCAATTGTTGGTTTTGCAGCTTCAATACGTGTAGCATCTGTTACATTAAAATTTTCATCCAATGGTACATTAAAGTCAACACGGATAATTGCTTTTTTATTCTTAAAATCGAAATCGTTTAAAGTTTTCATTATATAGTTTTTTAGTTTTTTTTTGAAAGAAAAACAAATATAGAACTTTTAAAGTATCATAAATATAAAAATAACCTATCTATAACAGCGAAAACGTTATAAGTTAAGAAAAAAAACAAATTTGCCCGTAAAATGATGAAAATGCTCCTTAATCGTGAACCGGACTTTGTGTACAAGGACAGTTACTGATCGATTGTAAGAAATCGAAACCAATAGTTACCGAGTGTGTTCCTGTATTATAATTTCCTAAATCATTGAACATTACCTGATACGAATACCCGAAGTAAAATTTAGATTTCATGAAACCTACCATTGGCCCAACTGATAATGGTTTTGGGAACTGGTCGTTTAGGAAACGGTATGAAACTCCTACCCAATAGTAATCTTCATAACGGTTGTAACGTCTGTACTTGAAGTTGAAATCGGTTGTAGAACGTCCGTCACTGGCAAAATACTGGTAGTAAATAGATGGTTCATATTCGATACGGTTATTTTCGCCGTCTTTAAATACAAAACCTGAATATACCTGATAGTTTGAAAGTAAATTAGGTTCTACTCCTCTGTATTTATCGGTGTTTTTCTTTAAAACGTTGTTGGCATTAAAACTTAAGTAGAAGCCTTTGTTACGGTATAAGGCACTAATGTCAAAGTTATTATTGGCATTGTAACGATTGTCTGTTACAGAAGGATCTATAACAGGATGCTCGATTGTAGTATTGAACTCATCTGTATCAATACGAAATGTATTGAAGTTGTACGAAAGTCCAAAAGACAGATATTGTTTTGAATAATAATCTAAAATGATATGGTGCGCAAACGAAACTTTTGCTCCGGTTTGACGCGTATAACCGTTTCTGTCATTATAAAGCGAGATACCGACTCCGGAACGATCCAGAACTCTAAAATCAGCATAAAGCGACTGGTTTTGCGGTGCATCTTTAATACCCACCCATTGTGTAAGACCATTGGCTCTAATTCTAAGGTTATCTCCAATACCGGCAAAGGCAGGTGAAATAACAAAAGGATTGTCTGCTAAATATTGTGTAAATACTGGTAGGTTTAACTCTTGGCTGTAACTTGTTGTTACAGCCATGAGTACTAAAGATAAAATAAACTTTTTCATTGTAATTAATTTTTTAGACAACATCATTAGGGGCTCTTATTTTGTTATCTGTATAAAGTGAAATGTCCTACAAACTCTCTGTCATCCTTCGCATCATTCAATTTAAGAACATACCAGTAATCTCCTGAAGGTAAATCGGCACCGTTGTATCTACCATCCCATTTTTGACCATAGTGATACTTAGCAATTACACGACCGTATCTGTCGAAGATAGAGAACTCAAGGTTGTTGTAAATATTTGTACAACCAGGACCCCATGTTGTGTTGGTAGAACCAGCAGGAGTAAAGTAATTATCTAAACAAACATCAATAAAGATTTTAGGAACTGTAATTGTCACAGTACATCCGTTTTTGTCTCTAACTATTACCACATAATCTCCAGTTTTGTAGATTTTGTATTTATTAGATGATGTAAACGGTTCTCCGTTGAAACTATACTCATAACCAGGAGCTCCACCACCAGCAGTAACCGAAATGATATTCATTTCTTGCTGACCCGGAGTTTCTACAAGTGTTAACGGATCGTATGCTTTGATATCGAAACTTGCCGTTGGCACTTTACATCCGTTAGTATGTCTTGCCACAATAAAGTGTCTTCCAGGGGCAACATTTGTAAAGATGTTACCTGGTTGGAAAGGACCTACATCACTATCAAGCGCATAATCTACTTGTGTAAGATCTGTATTACTGTCATCAACTGTAACCGTTACCATGTTTGTTTGTGAATTGTTTACACAATCGTAGTTTACCTCTACAGTTGGGTTAAGGGTTACTGGTTCCGGCATATCTACCATAACTTCAGTCATACATCCGCTGTTATCTATAATGTAAACTATGTGTTTACCTCCTGATAATCCGCTGTAATCTTGTGTATCGCCATCAACCGGAAGGAATGGACCTTTGTCATTATCAAGACTTGCTGTATAAGGCGCTGTTCCTCCGATAATCTGAATCGCAAATACACCATTTTTGTCTCCTACACAAACCTCTGGAATCATAGAATTTGGAATCTCCACTGCTGAAAGCGGTGCCGGTTCTTTTACTTCTACGTCTTTAAGGAATACATAACATTCGTTTTCATCCTGAACTAATACATCGTAGAAACCTGGTTTAAGGTTTTCGAATACATTTTTATCAAAGAACTGTTTAAATTCTGGTTCGATTGCATATTTATATGCTCCTACACCACCAGTTGCGTTTACAGTAATTTTACCATTGTTATAACCATTACAAGTTAAAGGTGTTGCAATAGCATCAGCTGTTAATGAAGTATCCGGTTCTGTTAACTCGAACAAAGTAGATACTGTATCACAATCTAAGCTTGTAATTTTTACGATATAAGTTCCAATTGGTAATTCTGTAAATGTACCTGGAATAACCTGTGCCGGAGCTGGAGTAATATCAACACCTGCAGCATTTTGCAAGGTATAAACATAATTTCCTAAACCTCCATTTGCTAACACACTGATAGAACCCGTAGCACCACCTTTACATTTAATATCAATTTTGCTAGAGCGCTCAAATCCTAATGCAGGAACTGGTGAGAACTCACTAGTGTTAGACACGTAGCTCTTACAATCATTAGCATCTTTTACAAAATACTTGTATTCAGTTTTTGCTGTTGTTACAGGTAATGTAATATCTACAAAAGAATTAAATGGTCCTGTGTAAGTAATTCCATCTGCACTATAATAGTACGGAGCGTTTCCTCCAGTAGCTGTTAACCTTACAACCGGAACTTGTTTACAACTTTCAGTTTTTTGAATTTCTAAATTTGCTTTTACAATTTCTGGCTGATCAATTGTCACTTTGTTAGAGTCATTTGTACAAGTCCAAGTGTCATTTACAGTAACATAATATGTTCCTGCTTTTAGACCTGTAAACTGATTTCCTCCTTGTAATTGCTCAACTGTAACAGTTCCGTCAATTAATACACCGTGTAGTGTATAAGAATAGTTTCCTGAACCTCCGGTAATTGTATTAATTGTTACCACTCCGTCTTCATTGTCGAAACAAGAAAGCATTGGTGTAGCACTAATTGTAATACTAATTGGCGTTGGGTTTTCTAATTTAGCATCAACAAAACTTTCACAACCTAAAGCATCTTTAACATATACCCTATAATCACCGGCTGTTAATTTGTCAAAAATTGGCGACTCGTTATATCCTTTAACGATAATAGTACCAGATCTTAATTCGTATAAGTACTCACCTGGCCATCCACCAGTTGCTGAAGCAACGATTATACCATCATTATTATCTGTAACGCAGGTAATTTCTGATTGCGTTTTAGTAACCGTTAATGCAGCAGTTGGCTGGTTGATAGTAAATGTTGTCTCAACTGTACATTCTGGTTTGTTTACCAATTTAGCTACAATTTTGTACTGACCTGCCGCCATGTTATTAACCCAAATTGGACCTGCACTTGTTGTTCTATCAGTGATTGGTAAAACTCCGCCTGTAATTGTATATTCAAACGGACCTGCGTCATTATCTGGAATTAACTGATTGTCTACGAAAGTTAATTGTACTCTTGTAGTTGTTCCAAAACAAACATTCTCATTTTCCGGTTTAGCGATGATGTCGAATGTGTTTGGATTATTGATAAAGTGAACTGCCTGAATTGTACAATTTGTAGCAGGATTCGTTACTGTCACGATATAATTACCAATTCCTAAATCTGTAAAGATTCCGTCTGTACTAGGAGTCGGACCATAAACAGTTCCGTTTGTTCCGCTTAAACTATAGTTTAATCCGGTAATTACAGCTCCTGTTACTGATTTTACTGTTACTGTGATATCTTCATTGTCAACGCAAGTAATCGCATTATCAACTTTTATAACCACATTATCCATTGCAGTAAATGGTATGATTTCATATGTTCCAACCGCAGTACCAATACATTCGTTTTCATCATAAACGTTTATTGTATAAGAACCACCTTTGTAGTCTTTTTCTATAAAGACATTTCTTGGTCCTTTATAAACCTGTGTTACACCATTTATAAACTCATAAGTATACTCTCCTGTACCACCTGTAACACCATTAACCGTTATAGTTGCATAGTTACTAATGTTATCAGTAGTACAACCATAAGGAGTTACAACTGGGTTTTGTACCTTAATTTCCAATGGTTGCTTCACTTCAACAGTTTTATCATCAGGACAACCTCTTCCTGAAATTACAGAAACGGTATATGTTCCTGCTATTAATCCTTTAAATACTGGATTCTCTTGTGGTGTTCCTCCATTTAAGCTGTACATGTATTTAGGGTTATCATTTACTCCAGGGCTTGTTGGAGCAAGACTTGCTGTAATTGTTCCATCATTTCCACCATTACAAGAAACCATAGTAGGAATTGCATCAAATCCTGTAACTGGCGTCGCTTCATCTAAAACAAATACAACTTCATCTGTACAATTACTTGGTGTTCCTAAATCAGTAACAATAATTGTATGTGAACCAGCAAATAACTTATCAAATACTGCAGGTGTTCCTGTTATTGTTCTAACTCCATCAATAGTAAAACTAAAGTTACCTGATCCTCCTGTTGCACTTGCAGTAACTTGTCCGTCACCATCAGCACATGTTGTCAAATCATTTGGCTCTACTTTTAAAATTACTGGTTCTAAAATATCCACAACCGCTTTAAATTCAAACGGACAACCAAATTTATCTTTTACAACTAAATCATAAACTCCAGTCGCTTTCACTTTAAATTTAGTCTCAGGTTGGAATCCGCTTCCTATACTGTATGTAAATGGTCCCATTCCGGTTCCAGGCGTAACTACAATTTCATAATATCCATCAGCATCAGCACATTGTGATGTTACACTAGCAGTAAATCCTGCAGGCAACGGATCAATTTTGATGTCTACAGTTATTGGAGCAGAGATACATCCGTTTTGATCTTTTGCATAAACATACCATGATGGTGTTGCCGGATTTAACTCTCTCGTAGCTTCCGGTAAGAATGCTCCTGGTGTCGCTGTTGGACTTACAGGAACAAATGAATAGGTATAATCACCTGCTCCACCGTGACCTGCAACTGTTACTACAGCACCAGTTGTACAATTAGCATTTATATTATCTTCTTCTGTAACTGTTACAGCAACAGGATCATTAACAGTAACGCTAAATTTAACATCACAGTTTGTAATATCATCAACAACACTAATTTCATAAGTACCTGTAGCTAAATTGGCTAAAGTAACTTCTGAATTAGAAGTTGCATGTGGACCATCAAATGCCACCGTATTTCTAGTTACTGAATACGTATAAGTTCCTTTGAAATCAGAAATTGTAAAGACTGCTTTTCCGTCATCAGTACCAATACAAGATTTTGCAAATGCGTCACCTGTAGCTTGAATTCTAAGAACATCTTTTATAGTTAATACATCACTGAAAGTACATTTATTACTATCCGTAACTTCAAATTTATATTCACCAAAAGGTAATCCAGTAAATACAGCCGGAACTGCATTTCCTGTTGTTGGGATCATCGCATAAGCTGTTGTTGGTGCTCCGTTGAATTCTGTAATTCTGAATTCTAATGCGCCTACACCATTTGTCGCTGTAACCGTAACATCACTGCTGTTTCCAGAAGCACATGTAATAGCTGTTGGTGAGAATGTTAAAGCACTTGGCTTGTTTAACGGAACAATCGGAACTGTTACCGGACTTGTTTCACATCCATTAGCATCTCTAACTGTATACGTAACAGATGCAACTGAACCATCATTACTTACTGAAATACGATCTAATGAATCATACCCTTTACCATCAAAGCTATACTCATACGTGCCAGTTCCGGTACCTCCTTTACCTTCTACCACTATTTCAGTCAATGTGCTACAAGATGTATTTGCTGTAATCGAATGATCTGCCTCTAATAAAGGTGGCTCTGTAATTGTAATTGTACTTGCTAATGAAGAACAACCTTTTCCATCTGTTACCACTACTGTGTAAGTATCAGCAGGTAAACCTGTATAAGCTCCGCTTGTATCACCAGTAGTATTAACAATACCTTTTACACTTGTAAGTACAAATTTATAAGGTGCAACTCCACCCGATGGCACAACAGTTAAACTACCGTTACTTTCAGTAAAACATCTTACATTAGTTTGTGAATCTGCAAGAGTTGGAATTTTTGGTTCGTTTACTGTTACAGGCGTTGTTGTAACTGTACATGGTAGATTACTATCTGAAATTTCAAAAGTGTAAACTCCGAAAGCAGTTACAGATTCTGTAAAATTACCCGTAGTTGGTTTTGGAAGCCCGACTGGGTTACCATCTAAATACATTTGGTAAGTATAATCCGTTTTACCACCTTGAATTTCAACATCGATTCTTGCTGGTACATCACCAGTACAGAAAAGATCTTTATCTACTGTTGCAGTAGCAATTAAACGCTCTTCGATTATGTATTCTATATCGTCAGTACATCCGTTATCATCAGTTAAGACAATTTTGTATGTTCCTGCTTTTGTAAATGTTATGTTATTACCTGTTGGTAAACCATCTACAGTAAATGTTTTGTTACCATTGTAAGTTGTAGATATTGCAGCATCTCCAAAATTAATTGTAATATCTGTATCAACAAAACATTGCTGTGCCGGTACCTTAAGTTCTGGAGCTACATTGTAAACAACCGTAATTGGTTTAAGTACAGATGTACATCCTTTAGAATCTCTTACAAAAACATCCCACGATAGATCTGTTAAGTTTGTATGAGCTGTAAAAGGTATACTAATATCTTTAAACTCTGTTGCAGCAGGAACTCCTTCACCAACTTTAACAACAGCATAGGTATAATTTGCAGTTCCTCCTGTTATTCCAGACACTGTAATTTGTGAATCTGGTTGTGAACAATATACTTTGGTAGCATCTACTGTAAAGTCAATTGCAGCCGGCATCGTGATTATAACATTAGCGGATTTAGAACACTGTGTTTTAGTATCTGTTATTGTTACCGTATACTCTCCTTCTTCAAGTCCTGTTACTGTAATAACATCATTAGCTTGAGTTGGTGTGTTGTAAGCCAATCCGGTTGGATTACTTGTTACTGCAATCGAATAGTTTCCAGTTGAACTGAAATTAGAAACTGTAAAAGTTGCTTCTCCGTTATTATCAATTCCGTTTGCCGTGTTACAGCTTACATTCACTGATGATGTTTTAACAATATTAATTTTAGTTAAATTTTTAACAGTGTATGGTCTTTCTACAGAACATCCTCTGGCGTCTGTCACTCTAAACATATAAGTACCTGCACTTAAGCCAGCAAATACTGGTGAAATTAAGTTATCATGATACGTTGGAGCAATCATTTCGTATTTATCAATTGCATAACCACCAACTGCCGTTAAAGTAACTTCTGTTAATTCATCTGGACAAGTAGGTTCTACTGTTACATCAAAATCAATATCTGTTAATTGTATGAAAGGACTAACTGTTACACTTCCATTTGCTGTACAACCATTGGCATCAGTTACAAAATAATCTACTGTATGCGGGTTTTTATCATTTGGAATAATCACTTTAGCACCGTCAGAATTTGTGCCACCATCAAAACTATATTGATATTTATATAGACCTGTTCCTCCAGTTGCTGCAAATGTTACTTCAGCTTCTTCCGGATTATTTCCTGTAAGACATCCAAAATCTTTAAGAGTATGCTTAACTTCTAAATCATCTGTTGGTTCCCCAACTTGATAATCTTGGAATAACGAACATTTTCTCTTAGAAGTTACGGTAATTCTATAGTTTTCTTTAGGAAGATTTGTAAATACATTATCTGTTTGTACAATTCCTGCTGGTAAAGCTGCACCTGAGACTAATGAAATAGCATAAGTATAAGCCGGATCATTATTTCCTGCCAATAAATTTACTGTAATTGTTCCAGTAGCTCCACCTTTACAAAGTACATTAGTTACCACAGCATCAAAAGTAACATCAGTTCCTTTTTCTAATTTAAATTCTGCACTAGTAGAACAACCTGTATTAACATTATCTGTCATCGTTAACGTATACGTAGTATTTTCATTAAGACCGGTAACAGTGTTAGTACCTATTACAATACCTGCATGCGCTGGACTTATACTATAGCTATAGTCACCTGAACCACCTGTTGGAACAAATGATATTGCACCATTACTAACACCACAATCAGGAAGATCTGTAGGAGTTGGTACTAATTTTAGAGGTTCATCAATGTTAATAGTTTGTTCATATTCACAATCATTTTTGTCTTTGATTGTAACTTTATGACTTCCTGAATGTTGATCAGTTATTGTATAAGGGAAAGTACCTGTGTATTTTTCAAATAAACCATTATCCAATTTTATATAATATGGCGCTATTCCTGCCTTGCTTAAAGTAACCTCAATTACGTATTTATCCTGAGCCACACATTTATTAGCTACAGCTAAAGTAATTTCCGGACTTGGATCTTTAGTAATCACCTGACCTAAAGTAACAGGACAACCCTGACTATCTTTTACTACAATATTCCAATTTGTAGTAGTCGCACTATAAGGCAATTCTAAAACATTCTCATCACCAAACGAAGTTGGAGCTGTAGCTGTAAGCGGATCGTAAATACCATATTGGTATGGGCCTGTTCCACCACCTGCAGTAACCGTTACAATCGCACCTTTGTTGCAATTTGCATTTATTACATTCGTAACAGACGCCTGAAGTGCAGATGCTGGTTGTCTGATTTGGAATGGTGTGGTAGTTGAACATTGAGTTCCACCAATTTCTTTAATATAAAGTATGTAATTACCTGGCAATAAACCTGTGATTGTTGCACTGTAAGGAGCTGCTGTAATATTATCAGATTTTGGAGGTAAAATTGGCAAATTGGTCAAATTATCTCTTACTTCATAGTAAATTTCAGTACTACCTAAATCAGTTACTTCAAAACTTAACTCACCATTATTAGCATTATAACATGTTACATTCTTTGGCGTAGCTGTAACTGTAATATCTGATATTTTACTAGTTTTATATTCTAAATAAGATGGACATCCAACGTTATCAATAACGACAAATGTATACTTAGTATTTTGTTCTAACTTAGTAAAAGTATAATCTCTATCTGCTATAGGACCAGATGTTGTACCAAGTCCATAGATAGAATATGTGAAAGGTGCGTTACCTGAAAGTGGTAACAGTTCTACTTTAACAGAAATACCTTCGATACAATCTTTACCAACCTCCTCAGCACTAAATTCTAAATAAGGAGGTGGTGTAATTCTTATTGGATCACTTTCAAATTTACAACCTTTTGCATCTACTATATTGATGAAATAATCACCAAAACCTAAATTAGGAAAATTGTGATTTACACTTGCAGCTGCAGTTGTATTTGCAGTGTAGGTATCTATTTCTTTCATCGTATTATCATATAAATAATACGTAAATGGCGCAGTACCTCCAGAAGTAGTTTTAAGTTTAATATCTATACTTCCTGGTTGTGTGCTATTACATGTAATTCCGTTTTCTTTGATCAATGGATCAATCGCTGCAGGAGGTAAGACATTCGCTGTACCACTAACTTCACAATTTTTACTGTCTCTAACAACATAAGCATAACTTCCTGCTGCTAAACCACCGTAAACAAATTGATCAATGAAACCTCCACCATTAAAACTATATTTAAATGGCCCAACTCCTGTTAATGCTTCCAGTTTTACTGATCCGTCTTTGTCTCCATTACAAGTCGGACTTACTTCTGTTACTTTAGCAGTTACCGGATCTGCATCTTTTACTTCAACTGCAACCGTTTCTTTTTTACATCCGTTTGCATCAGTAATTTCAAATTGATAAATACCAGCTGTTGAAACCGGATAATCAAAAAATGTTCCCGTAAAAGTATTTCCTGCAGTTGAATAATTACCGCCATCAATTTTTACTTCATAAGTAAAGTCTTGTTTTCCTCCACTTACAACTTTAACTCTTATATTACCATCAATTGGAGTAACTAATGTACATGTAAGCCCTGTAGTCAACTCTGCGCTTACAGTCATTGCATCATAAACAGTAACACTTGTAGTTCCCGTACAACCGTTAGCATCTTTTACAGTAATGGTATAAGTTCCTGCTCCTACCGTAAATGTATTTGACGGATTTGGTGCAACACCTGTATTAATCGTAAAAGTATATGGCGCAACACCACCATGACCTTCAGCTTCAATTATAAATGCATTTCCAGAAGCAGTACATTGATTGGTAACATCAGCACTAACCGTTGGTGCTAAATCTTTAGCAATAGGTACATCTATTTTAACAGTACACTTATTACTGTCTTTTACCCAAACATCCCAATTTGCATTTGTTGTTGGATTTAGATCAGCACTTGCAGCATCTTTATATTCAGAATCTATCGGAGTAACATTATTTTGAACGAAAGCATATTTATAGTCAGGCGTTCCTCCTGTAGCATGAACTGTTACTTTAGAGGTTGCTTTTCCGCAATTTGCATTTACATTAGAATCTAAAAATAAAGCTAAAGCATCTGTAGGCTGAGTAATTGTAATTTTTGTTAAAACTGTACAATTTGTAGTTTCATCTGTAAATAATACATCATATTGACCTTCTTCAAGATTAGATAATGTAAAAGTATTTAATGTTTGATTTGTTATAGGAGCATCAGTGTTTATTTGGTAGCTGTATGAACCTGTAAATTTCCCAACATTATATCTGATATTTCCTGTCTTTTCTTTTGGAGTTGCAAAACAGTAAACATCGTTAAGTTTCGTTGCTATTGCAGTCATTGAAACTAATGGTGGAATATTGATACTGAATTCATCATAACAACCGTTAGCAGCTGTTGCTCTAAAAGTATAGTTACCTGAATCAAGACCATCGAAAACTCCGGTTGTAGCACCAGTTACATTGGTTTGTCCTGAAACAATTGTATAAGAAGTCACTGCACCACTACCACCAACTAAAGTAATTGTAGCTGTACTTTTTTGGCTTGTACCAGGATTACAATAGATAGGAGTTGCAACAACTTTATCAATTTTAGGCGGATTAAGCGGCTGTATTGTAAGTGTTTGCTCACTTGTTTCACAACCATTACCATCCATTACAGAATATTTAACTGTTTGTACTTTAGTATTATCAGCTACTTCTAAAGTGTTATTAGTAAGACTATAAGAACCTCCATTAAAACTATATGAATAAGGTAATGTTCCTCCAGATGCTGTTATAACAACATTTTTAGATTCTTTAGTATTTGAAGTATTACAAGTAAATGCATCAATGTTAGCATCTGCCTTAAGTTCTGTTGGCTGCGTAATAACTACTTGATCTGTACCCTCACAACCTATAGCATCTTTAACTACGATCTTATAAGTTCCTTCGATTAATCCTGAAGGATTGTTTATTGTATAATTTGTAGCCGGAGTTCCAACTCTTGTTATAGAATAAGTATAAGGTGCTTTTCCGGAAGTTGGTGTAACCAAAATACTTCCTGTAGCGCCATTATAACATTTAACATCTTTATGACTTGTGTTAAGTGTTAAAACAGTTGCTTTAACTGTTACCGGAATATCTGCTGTATATGCGTAACAAACCGGGTTTGCACTGTCATTAACTCTAAACCTGTAAGTTCCGGCTGAAGTAGCAGTGTAAGGACTTGTAGTTGTAGCATAAGTAGTTCCACCGTCTGTTGAAACTGCAAAAGTATGTGTACCTGTACCACCTCCAGAAGTTAACTTAATAGTTGTTTCTGATGTACAAGCTGCATCAACCACTACCTCTGGTGTAATTGTTAATTTTGATGCCACTACATAATCGATAAATGCAGTACAACCAAATTTATCTTTTACTGTTAATTTATAATTTCCAGGAGTTAAGCTAAATGTAGCTGAATCTCCAAAATCGTTACCATCTTTACTAAACGTTGCCGGTGTTGCAAAAGTTCCTGTTATTGTTACAGAAATAGGACTTCCCGGATAACATTGCGCCGCAATAGGATTTATAGTTGGAAGATCTTCTGTTAGTACTGTAACCGTTTTCTTAACCGGACAGTTATTAATGTCTTTTACATAAACATCAATACTAGTGGTTAAAACAGCAGTATCAACTGTTAAAATTGTTCCATATGGAGTAGTTGGAGTAGTTGAACCACTTGGTGCATAAGCATAAGTATAGTTACCGCTACCTCCCGATATACCTGTTATTGTAAGCGTTGCAATTTTATTATTACAACTAATTTTTGATGCATTAACAGTAAAATTAATTGCAGTTGCAGTACCCACAGTTACCTCTTTGCTATCTGAACTACAACCTGTTGTAAGATCTTTTGCAACAAAAGTATAAGTTCCAGGAGCTAAATTAGTATAGGTTACTACATTTCCACTAATGTTTGGAGTACCTGTATTTGGCGAAAATGTGTAGCTGAAATTACCTGTACTACTTACGTCAGATACTGTAAACGAAGCTTTTCCGTTTTTAGCATCAAAACATAATTCATCCACTTTTGAACCTTCGGCTTTAATTTTAATTGCCTGGTCAATCGTTTTCTTACCATTTACAGTACATCCTCTCGCATCTGTTGCTTTAAAGAAATACTCACCTGCCACTAATCCTGTAAATACACCTGTAGTGTTTGAAGGTGGTGAAGTTGGTCCTCCAGTTACTTCATAAGTAATTGGAGCAATTCCTCCATTTGTTGTAAGAGTTAAGCTCGTTGTCGCGTCATTACAAGTAATTGCTGGCGGTACAGAAATATTAATTAAAGTTGGCGGATTAAATGCCGGAACTTTAATTTCATTTTGAGCTGTACATCCGTTAGCATCTCTTACATAAAATTTAACTATTTGTTCAGTTGTTGTATTTGTAACTGTTTTGGTAACTACATCATTATAACTTGTACCACCATCAAAATTGTATTTGTAACCACCTGCTCCACCTTCACCAACAATAGTGATTACAGTGCTTGTGCTACAAGTTGTATTAGCCGGGAAACTTCCTGTAACCGCAACTTTTGTAGGGTTAGTTAAAGTAACTTCATAAACTATAGATTCACATCCTTTACTATCTTTTACCTGATATGTATATGTTCTGGTATTTACTGCACCTACAAACGCATTTAGGTTTGAATAAGTAGCAGATGTACCATAAGTACCACCATTAAATTTAAATTCATAAGTTGGTCCTGATCCTCCTGCTGGTAAAACTGTAAATGAACCATTTGAGTCATTATTACATTTTGGATCTGTTTGACTCGCTATTGAAGCTGTTGGAGTAAGTTTTGTATCTACTTTTGCGGCTGCAGTAACTACAAAACATCCTTTTGAATCTGTTACTTTAAATACATAACTACCTACTTTAGATGTTTTGTAGATATTAGTATTCATGTCAGCAAAATTAGTTCCACCGTCTTCTGATACTTGATACGTATATGGAGCTATTCCTTCTGAAGCAGTAATCGTAATCTCAGCTTCGGGAGTTGATGTACAGTCTATTAATTTAGTTATACTAGGACTTGCAATAATTTGTTTTCCAATTTGAATTCCTGTAATTGCATCTGCAATACATCCGTTACCATCTGTTACAACAACTGAGTACGTTCCTGGTCCAACGACAAATTTATTATCATCTTTTTGCGCCGTTGCTCCATTTAAACTATAATAGAAAGGTGCTATTCCTCCTTCTACTTTAACTACAATAGTTGCTTTATTAGCAGTATCATAACATAAATCAGAAGTTGAATCTAAAGTTATTTTTGGTTTAACAGGATCTTTTACTTCAACAGGATCTGAAGCTGAAGAAGCACAAGAGCTTTTATCTTTAACTACTACAAAATACGATCCTTCCGGCACATCATCAAAAGTAGCTAAATCACTCGTTCTATAAATCGTACCATTTGAGTGGTAAAGTTCATAAGTATATTTTGGTGTTCCTCCTCCCGGAATAGCAGTAATTGACGCTCCCAGAATACATGTTGAAGGTTTTGTTATACTTGCTGTTGTTGTAAGCGTTGTTGGTGCTTTTATTTCTTTTTCGAAAGAACTACTACACAATCCAGCATCATCATTCTTAACGATAATTTTATAATTACCTTTAGCTAATCCGGTAATTGTAAATGGTGACGTTGTTGCAGTACTCCAATTTGCTCCATTATCAAGAGAATATTTGAAGCCATTTGTTGCATCAAAATTTTCAACAGTAAGTGTGATCTTACCATCGTTTTTATCGCTACATGTTGCATCGTCTATAATAGGTTCTTCAACTTTAAATGCTTTATTAGTTTCAATAATAACATCAAATTTTTTCTCTGTAATACATGATTTAGGTAATTGATATACCAAAATATCATCCAAACATAAATCATTTCCATCTTCTCTGTCACTATTAGATCTGATTACAAAATCTAAAGAGCTGTAAGGTCCTGGATTGATAGACAATTTATCAATTAAGTTCCAGTTCTCATTCTGAAGGATATCTGCAGTATTTACAGATGCACCCGGTACCAAAACACCATCTTTATGCAATTCAACCGTTAAGTTTGGCTTGATCTTTTGATTGTCTTTCAGCAATAAGTTTAAAGCATAAAATTCAACTTTAATATCCTGATTTGGAATAATGTCTACAATTGGCTTAGAGTAAATAATACCACCTACACCCACTGTTCCTCCAATGTTTACTGCTAAATATCTTCCTTGTTTGTCAACTCCATTACTGGTATGATCTACAGGAATTACCCATCCAAAATCGTTTTTATGATCAGGAAGAATTCCTTTTGTTACTACATATTCTCCATCATTTAAAAGATAATCATGCCATAAACCATGACCACACTCTGTAATGTAATCCTGTCTCTCCCAGCAATATTTGCTACTAATACCAGGTGTTTTTTCATCTTCTCCACTACCAAAATCTTCTCTCAGCAAATTACTGTAAGTTGCTGCTGAAACCAGTTTGTATTTTACTGATATTTCATGTTTTCCTGTTGGAACATTGTTAAATACATTACTTGTAATAGGTGTGTTTGGTTTTGTATCAATATAATACTCATAAGTATAATTCCCTCCACCTGTATTGTTTACTACTATAGTTGCATTTCCGCTTCCATCGCAATTGTAAACCACTTTAGGATTTGGCTCAATACTAGGATCATCTGGCTTACGCTCTAAAACAATATCTTTCATTGCGTAAACGCAACCTTTACTGTCTTTTACATAAACAGTATATTTTCCCGGATCTACATAAGCTTCATTCTCATTTATCCATGTTTTTTGATCATCAAAACTATAAGTATAAAGAGGCGTTCCTCCTTGTACATTCGTAATTCTTATTTTTCCCTGAGATTCAAATCCTGCAGGACCACAACCTGACAGTTCAGAAACTCCTGCAGAAGCACTTAATGCGTTTTCAGGACCTGTAATTTTTATTATTCTTGGTTCATCTAAACATTCAGCACCTTCATATACATATTTTACAACCAGAGAATAGCTTCCCGGATTAAGATTAGTAATTGGCGAAATAGAATTAAATCCTCCGTTATTCAAACTATACGAAACAGCATAACCAGAATCTGCAGGTGTAACATCAATTTTAATCTGGCCTGCATTTGTTCCGTAACAGTCAACATTAGTAGGTGTAACTGTAATAGTTGGTTTTGGAACCATAACCATTTTTACTGGAAGCGCCATAACTTTACATCCTTTGTCATCGACAACTTCTATATTGAAAATACCATCTGCAGGTAAATTTTCCGCTGTAACTACTATTTTTGGGTCTGTTACATAATTAGCATTTCCATTTATGTAATACATATAGTAAGGTGGTGGTCCCGGTCTCGGAGTTCCTCCTTTTACAGTCACCTGAATTTCGCCATTACCACACGCAGAAAGCGTTTTACTGATTTTTGCCTCAGCAGTTAAACGGTAATCAAGAACTTCTACTTCTTTAATTACACTACAACCATTATTGGCAGTAGACATAATTACTTCATACATAAAACCTGGTTCAACACCTTTAAATGTAACAAAGTTATCTGTTATAAATCCGGTATTTTGAATTTCAGCTGTAGTTCCTTTTTTTCTAAGAATAAATTTATAATTACCCGGAACGTTACTAATAGAAGCAGTTATAGTTCCTAAATCTCCCGTACAAATTGGGTTAGTTGCTTTAAGATCTGTTTTAAATTCAAGTTCTTCAACATTTACATCTACAAAGAAAGGACATGCTGAAATTTGACCGTCTATTAATACAGTCTGCCTAATTTGAACTTTGTAGTTTCCTTTTGGAACATTATTGAAAGTACTTTCAGGTTGATAATTAACTCCATCAAGACTATAATTATAACCTGTATTTTCAGGTGGATTTGTAACTTTAATCCATCCTTTGGTATTACAAATGATATCTTGCTTTTCAGCTTTAGAATCCAGTTTGTTTTGGTAAACATTAAAATAATGTGTTACCACACAAGTATTTCCATAATTTACAACAACTCTGAAAACACCAGGTCTGTCAGCTGTAAATTTAGTATTGTTGTCAACAATTGTTGTCCAGTTTGTTGCTCCCTCATAAGGACAGCTATCCGGATTAGGCTCCTCTTTTGAGGGCACGTCTTTTGTTTCCTGCCACGTTACCTTTGTCGCTCCGGTAATTTGCGTATCAATTTCTCTCTTATCATTAAGACCACATAAGAATATTTTAGGAAACGGTTTTTTATCCCTAACACATGCATAAGCTTCTCCTGTAGCCGGATCAATATTATCTCCTTTGATTGGATTTTTAATTGTTGTGGCAAGATAATCTGTTACATTAAATGTTTGTTGGATTGGTTCACAATTGGCTGCACCAGTATTGTTAACAGTATATTTTCCAGGTTTACTAATTGTAACGGTTCTGTTGTTACCACCAAAAATAACTCCGTTTGGATCTCTCCATACATAAGTTGTATAACCCAAAGCAGCCGTTAGAGTTGTGGTACCACAAAGGGAAACATCTCTACTGAACAAACATTTATCGATGCCTACTAAAAAGTTTGTCGCTGTTGGTTCTCCAACATTACATTCTGAAATTGTAGAATAACTTCCTTCTCCAAATCCTTCCGGAGAGGTGTTTTTTACACCATAATATCTAGAGTAGGCGGTGTTTTCGATTCTGTTCGCACAAGCATCAATCAACTCATTACAATCGTCTACCACTTTTACTTTAAATTTTATAGTGTAAGGATCGATAGCTCCACCTGTTACAACCAAAGCGTCAGGTATTGTAAAAACCAGTCTTCGTGCTACAGCGTCATAAGCTGCAGTAATTCTGGAGTCCATTGTAATACTGCTAAGGCCGCCAAAAATTACATTTTTAGGAAGGTCATCTGTAATGGTAAAGTTTTTAGCACTGTCATTTCCTTCATTCTTAAATTTAATTTCGTACTGAAGCTCCTGACTTAACGTTACTGGCTGTCCATTAATATTTTTACCATCTTTATCTAGTACATTTTTTCTAAGTACTATTTTTGGAGCAATAATTTCTACTGACAACGCATTAAAAAACATATAATATGAATCTGACGAAGTACTTATTCTAAGTGTAGCATCTGTCTCATCATTTTGTATAATAGTGTTATCCTTGTTGTCTACCTTTACAACACCCGCATCATAACCCAACGTATTTCTACTGCTAGGAGTACGACCTCCCATAATAACATCACCATCTGTTATAGAACTATTAAAAAAGTTAGGAATACTTCGTCCCCTCCAGTCCACATCAATTGGTCTTACTAATGAAGATATAGCCCCCCATGCAGCAGATTTAGCTCCTTTAATTTCAAGGCCGTCTCCTGTTAATTTATTATCACCTTCAAGTGCACTAAACGCAAGTTTTACATTTACATCTCCAAAAGGATTTGTTCTAAAACCAGAAATAGGAATATCTAATGGTCCGTCAGCACTTCTAATAATACTAAAACCGTCAAAACTGGTAATATATTTATTTGGAAGTAGTGGATCTTTATAAATTACATAAATAGACCATCCTGCTGAATTACCACCAGGAGAAAATTCACCTTCTGAACATATTAAATCACCAACAGTATAAACACCTTCTTTGGCTTCTTTAACTTCGTTTGTTATTTCTTTAAAACAAGCATAAGGTTTAGATGCATACGCATTAGAAACACCACTGCCTCCTTCGTCCCAAATTACATCTCCTGTAAGGGTTTTGTAGGCTGCTGTTGGCGTTTTTAATTTCACCTGATTAATCTTGCTTCTATCAGTACCTTGATATGTTCCTGACCAATATAAGGCGGCATATACAATTTCATAACAAGTTTTACTTGCCTGAGGAATTGTTAATGTTGCAGAGCTTGAATTTAATGTTGTTGTGTTGTCGTTATCAATATCAATGTATTTCATAATGAAATTATCATTGACTTCACTTCTGCTGCCAACATCATTATAAGGATGTCTTGGACGCTCGTCACTTCCCTTATCCCTATTTAAGATATTGTTTCCAATAACTAAAATATCTCCATTCAAACTGGTAGTCTTTCTCGGAGTAAAACCCTTTCTTAACTGGGCGTGAGAAGAGATACTAAGCAATACGAATACGGCTGCAATAAATACTTTAAAAATAGTAGGTTTTTTCATAGTCTTCATTTTGTTTTGCTTGTCCTGAATTTTTTAAGGGGCGTTAAAAAATAAATTAAAGCGTTCTAAACATTTATTTATCCGTCCTTCTGAAAATTCAGAAGGACTTAAATTTTTTAATTATATATTTTCTATTAATTCTCCACTTTTACAATTGCCATTTTCCCGTTATATGGCTTGGTTCCTTTTGCTTCTAATGCCTTAGTTGCTTCAGATAAACCTTCGAATTTTTCGTAATAGATATAATATTTACTTGTTGTTACATTGTAAAAGAAATTAACATCTGAACGTCCTGCTGCAATTGCTTTGGCCAGGAACTGATCACGTTTTTCTACACTATTGTGAACTGCAATAATTAAATAATAACCACTATCAGAATTTTTAATATTCTTGATAATCTGCATATTCGACTGGTCTTCACCAAAATCAAAATCACTTGCGGTTAATGGTGTACTGCTTATTTTAGTTGTTTCTTTTATACGTTTTAGAGCGGCAACGTCCTGCGCATATCTTCCCTGATCATTCTCGTAAGCTGCACGCTTGATTCTACGTTTTTTCTCAATTTCAGTTTCAGCTTTAATACGTTCTAAATTCGAAAGTAAAGTTGCACTGTCTTCTTCCATTTTTAATTGTGCTGCTTTCAACTGGTTGATCTTATCCAGATAGGCTTTATTTAAAGCATCATTTTTATTCGGGAATTTTTTAAGTCTTTCGTTGTATAAATTAGTCAGCTTAGCGATTTCATCTTTTTGAATTCTGTTCGCATCAGCAAGTTGTGCTTTTAAAGCCTCTAACTGACTGTTTTCGGCCGCAACACTTTTGAAAGGTTTTGGCTCTTTATAAATTCCTTTTTCACTTAAATCATTCTCTTCTTTTAAGTCATTCAAATCTCTTTGTTTATTAGCCACTGTTGTATTGAACTGAGACAATAAATCTTTTTGATTTTTAGTTGAATTTTCAATAGATTGTGTTAAATCATCTATCGCTTTTGCTGTATCATCTTTTGGAGCTGAAGCTGCTTTTGCAAGCGCATCTGCGGCTAGTCTAGCCTGAAGTGCTTCGGCATCCGCTTTCGCTTTGGCATCAGCCAATAATTTTGCTTCACGCGCTTCTTCTGCTAATCTTAATTGTCTTGTTTCTTCTTCAGCCTGTAATTTTTCTGTAGCTTCAGCATCGGCTTTGGCTCTCTGGTCTGCCAATAACTTAGCTTGTGCAGCTTGCATATCGGCTTTCGCTTTAGCATCAGCATCTAATTTTGCCTGTAGTGCTTCGGCATCTGCTTTCGCTTTCGCATCGGCAGCTAATTTTGCCTGTAGTGCTTCAGCATCCGCTTTAGCTTTGGCGTCAGCAGCTAATTTTGCTTGTAGTGCCTGAGCATCTGCTTTCGCTTTAGCATCGGCAGCTAATTTTGCTTGTTGTGCTTCTGCATCGGCTTTCGCTTTAGCATCCGCAGCTAGTTTTGCTTGTAATGCCTGTGCATCAGCTTTCGCTTTAGCATCGGCAGCTAATTTTGCTTGTTGTGCTTCTGCATCCGCTTTCGCTTTGGCATCCGCAGCAAGTTTTGCCTGAAGAGCTTCTGCATCAGCTTTAGCTTTTGCATCGGCAGCTAGTTTCGCCTGAAGTGCGTCAGCATCCGCTTTCGCTTTAGCATCGGCAGCTAATTTTGCCTGTAGTGCTTCTGCATCGGCTTTAGCTTTAGCATCCGCAGCTAATTTTGCCTGAAGTGCTTCTGCATCAGCTTTAGCTTTAGCATCTGCAGCTAGTTTTGCTTGTAATGCTTCGGCATCAGCTTTAGCTTTGGCATCGGCAGCTAGTTTTGCCAAACGCGCCTCTTCTGCTTCTTGTAATTTCTTCGCTTCGGCATCCGCTTTCGCTTTAGCAGTTGCTTCTGCATCAGCTTTAACTCTGGCATCGGCAATTAATTTTGCTTGTAATGCTTCCATATCTGCTTTCGCTTTGGCATCGGCAGCTAATTTTGCCTGAAGTGCTTCTGCATCCGCTTTCGCTTTGGCGTCAGCAGCAAGTTTTGCTTGTAGTGCTTCTGCATCCGCTTTCGCTTTAGCATCTGCAGCTAATTTTGCCTGTAATGCTTCTGCGTCAGCTTTCGCTTTAGCATCCGCAGCAAGTTTTGCTTGTAATGACTCTGCATCGGCTTTTGCTTTAGCATCTGCAACTAGTTTTGCTTGTAATGCTTCTGCATCGGCTTTCGCTTTGGCATCAGCAACTAGTTTAGCTTGTAATGCGTCTGCATCAGCTTTGGCTTTGGCATCGGCTTCTAATTTTATCTTCAATGCTTCTGCATCGGCTTTCGCTTTTGCATCGGCTTCTAATTTTGCTCTGGCAGCAGCTTCAGCGTCAGCCTTCGCTTTTGCATCCGCAGCTATTCTTGCAGCTCTTGCTTCTGCATCGGCTTTCGCTTTGGCATCGGCAGCTAATTTTTCTTTCAATGCAGCATCTTCAGCAGCTTTTGCTTTCGCATCGGCAGCTAGTTTTGCTTTGTTAGCAGCATCAATGCTCGCTTTGGTTTTTACAGCAGCGGCTGCAGCAGCTTTTGCTTCAGCAGCTAATCTTGCCTGATAAGCATCTGAATCGGCTTTTGCTTTCGCATCGGCAGCTAAAATAGATTGCAAATCTGCCGCTTCAGCTTTTGCTTTAGCATCAGCTTTACGTTTTGCTTCGGCAGCATCGGCTTTTGCTTTAGCATCGGCAGCTAATTTTATTTTTAAAGCTTCAGCATCAGCCTTCGCTTTGTTATCTGCTTCTAATTTTGCTTTGGCAGCAGCTTCAGCATCGGCTTTAGCTTTGGCGTCGGCAGCCAGCTTAATTTTCAATGCTTCTGCATCAGCTTTCGCTTTATCAGCAGCTAATTCTGCTTGTGTTTTTTGTGGTGCAGCTGTAGTTTTTGCTTTTGCAGCGGTTGCGGCATCGGCTTTTGCTTTATCTGCAGCCAATTTAGTTCTCAATGCTTCAGCATCAGCTTTGGCTTTATCAGCAGCTAATTGTGCCTGAGTCTTTTGAGCTGTTGTTGCAGCAGGTTTATTTGCAATTGCTTGCGCTCTCGCAGCGGCAGCGGCATCTACTCTCGCTTTATTATCTGCAGCTAATTTTATTCTGCGAGCTTCAGCATCAGCTCTCGCTTTGTCTGCAGTCAATTGTGCTTGTGTTTTTTGTTGTGTAGCAACTGCTCTGTTTGTCGTTGCTGTTTGTGATCTAGTTGCATCAGCTTTCGCTTTTGCATCTGCAGCTAATTTTATTTTTAATGCTTCGGCATCCGCTTTAGCTTTATTATCGGCTTCTAGTTTTGCTTTTGCAGCAGCTTCGGCATCGGCCTTCACTTTTTCGGCTGCAGCCAGTCTTACTTTAAGTGCTTCAGCATCGGCTTTAGCCTTAGCTTCGGCAGCAAGTTTTGCTGTTTCGGCACCACTTACTCTCGTTACCGGAGTAGTCGTTTTTTTAGCCATTACTGCTTTTGGTTTCGAAGGATCTATTAAAGAACCTTCTTCATCATCACCATAGTAATAGTTTTTATTTTTGAATTTATAAGCAATTGCAAATTCATGAGAACCTCCCAGATTGGTAAAGTTCCCCATACCTCTCTCGTAATTGTATTCGATAGCGATACTTGGCGAAATATTAATACCCAAACCTGCTGATATTCCGTATAAAGTATTGTAACCAGCCTGTGCCCAAACTCCTTGCGGAATGGCAATCATGGCAAGTCCTGAAATTATTGTTTTATCTTGTTTGATTTCTGTTTTTACAAGTCCTGAGAATTTACTTCTGTCAAAAAATCCATAACTATCAAGATAACCTGTATACATTGCATGCAATTCGATCGCTCTTTCCGGATCATCTTTTACGATTCCTGAACCAAAATTGTAAAGAATAAGATTGTTTACAGAAACTCCAAAATCAAGAAATGCAGTTCCGTAGTTGATACCAGGATTAACAGTAAGTAATGTATTTGAAGGGTAATCTAAATTTAAAAGATTTGGATCGTCAGATATGATTTTTCCTTTGTTTAAACCACTTTGGTATACACCAACGTTCATACCAAAAGTTAAGTTACTGTCTTGTTCTAAAACGATGTTATGAGCAAAGTTTCCTATTCCGCCAAAAACAGTCATTAAACCATAATTTTGCTGGAATAAGCCAAAAGCAAAAGCTTCATTTTCTCTAAAACGTCCAGAATAATTGGCTAAATAAGTATTTGGTGCATCTTCAAATTGCACCCATTGCCTTTTATTATAAAAGCTTGCGTATGCATTTGTTTCGCGAACAAAACTAAATGTTGGGTTGATTAAATATCTATTAAACTTTAAAGAATTTCTGATAGGTAATGAAAACGAAACAACTCCATTCTCAGGTTTGTCCTGGGAATAGAGTGTATTTGAAAAACCGTAAAATAAAGTGATGAATAGTAAAATTTTCTTCATATTATCTTATCACAGTTATTGATCCTTTTTTCTCACCTGCGTCGCCTTTAATGACATAGTAATAAACTGGATTTACATTTTTAAAATCTATTGAAGTCTGAGGCCAGTCTCCCTGATAATTGCTAACATCAAGAACCATATCGCCATTCGAACTTATAATCATAACCTTGGTATTTGCATTTTTGTATTCATCCGGGATATTCCAATATGGGCTCGCACCACTCAGACTAATTATGTTTGGAATAACTGAAGAAGGACCTGCTTTTCCTTTGGCTTTAAAAATAAATTCTTTAGAAGTCACACATCCCGAAGACTGAGAAATTCTCACTTTATAAGTACCAATAGCAGCTACCAGATAACTACCTGATGTAGCTCCCGAAATAATATTGTTGTTTAAATACCATTCGTAAGTAGGACTTGTAGCATCTGTTGTAACACTAACGTTTAAAGTTTCTCCTTCTTCAAGTTGAAACTCCTCGGCAACATCAATACTGGCATTAAAACTATTGCTTTTAAGATCTATTGATCCACTTGCAACACAACCGCCAAAGTCAACTTCTACAGTATAAATACCAGAATCTGTTGCTTTAATAGTACGGGTATTACCACCAAATGCAGCACCGTCTTTTTTCCAGGTATATTTATTACCACTTGTTGCTGTTAGTACTGTCCCGTCAGCACTTGGACAAAAAGGATTTCCTAAACTTGAACTGATTGTAACTGCTGAACCGCCACCTGCTGCTGTAACAGTTACACGATTGGAGTAAGATTCAGAAGTACAGGTTCCGTAATTTGTTTCTACATAATAAATTCCAGGAGTAGTTACGGTGTAACTTGGTCCTGAAGCACCGGCAACAAGAGTTGGAAGTGCAGTTGCACCATTATCTCTATACCAGTTATAGTTTAAAAAATTATATTTTAACGGTGAATCGTTTACAGGATCAGCCGAATCAGGATCAATTGTCAGGACATAACTACCTCCTGTACAAAATGCTGCATTACCACTAAAATTATTTATTGTAAACTGCCTGTCATGTGCTCTGTAATAAATTGGAAAAGAAGTTTTTAAACCAAAAGAAACAAACTTGCTGCTTGAAAAACCAGCCGCAGAAACTCTAAGACTATACGTATCAGATCCCGGCAGATCAGTGGGAACAGAAAAAAGTATTTCTTTTTGGTTTACGGCAGGATCTGAAGCTGATATTGTGTTGGCAGTAATTATAGATACAAAATTGTTAGTTGAAAGTTCAACAACAAAAACTGTCCCTACAGGAAATCCAGCATAAGTAAATTTTGCACTATATTGGTTACCACCAGGTCCGGCACATATCCTGTCAAAGTCCAAAACCTGTGGGTTTATCGATTTGACCTGCGCATATGAACTTGATCCGGTAAAAATAATTATACCAAATAATAGAAAAACGTTAAAAAAAGATAAAGTAATTTTTCGAATCATATAGTGCGTTTTCTTGCCAAATCTATATTCTCAAAAAACAAGATGTCTATAAATGTTTCAGAAAAATCATATCTGTAGTTCTCAATAATATCTTTTGCAAGAAGTGAATAAGAAGCTGCCAGTGATGAATTATCCTCGCATTTTAAAGTAGTCTGATCATTCGAATCAACTGTAATAGGAAGGCTATCCTTGGGGATGGATAGCCCTGCTATAAACTGATTAGAATTCTCTAATTTGCCGATATTTTTGATATCAGACGTATCGTTATTTTGGTTATTTGACGCAGTCATACTGCAAACAGTAGCAATAGAAGTTGTAGGCTTTTCTATTGAACTTTGTGCATATAGACTTAACGTAATAGGTGAAACCAAAAATATTATATTTAAAAAATATTTTTTTCTAGATTGAGCCATTATGTTTTGATCTTTATTTGGTCCTGTTTAAGACGAATACATAAATTGTGTCTGGGGACTTTATTAATAAAATTTACGCTTTGAAATAAAAATCTAACTCTATTATCTATTGCCGCTTGAAGCTGTAATTTTTCCTAATTGTAATCTAAAATCTGGTTTTTTAGGATTAGAAATATCAATGAATGTTTCTTTGTTATCACTTTGAGAGTAAACGTTAAAGAACACACTGTTTCCGTACCAGCTCTCTAAATCTTCGTTGTTAGAATTGTATTCTGTAAAGATGTTTCCGTTACATAGGTTGAAATACATTTCCTCAAATTTGATTTTTTTAAGGTTGGCGTCATTGATTTCTGTTTTGCTGTCTAATAATACTGCAGGATTAAATCCAGAGATCACACTTCTTTTCATTTCAAGAGAAGCATTTTCAGCTACATACACAGCTTCTTTTACTAAACCTGCCTGAATATCAGCTTTAATGTTTTCACTGTCGTTAAGCATTGTAATATTAGTTGCAACTACTAAAGTTTGTTTTTTAGTAAAATCTGTTTCGCTTTTCTTTTCGTAAGATTTTACTTCCATACAACGAGATCCGTCTTTCGTACTAGAGAAGTATGAAGATCTAATTGCCAATGAGTTATAGAAACGACATTGTACACCTTGAGTAAATTTAAAATCGTCGTTGATTGATTTATAAGAAACAAATTTTGTAGCATTTATATCTCCGCCCATGATACCAAATGAGTCTCCTCCGGCGTAGCTAACCATAATGTTTTCAAGAACTGTTTTGCTACCAACACCAGCTAAAGTTAAACCGTTGAAAGTATCAAGACCTTTTACTTTTTTACCAGCAAATTCAATTCTCACAAATCTTAAGACTCCAGAGTTTGAAGCTACATTATCTCCTCCGTACGTAGTAAGAGTAGGATCAAGATCTAAGTTATAAGAACCTACGTTTCCGAATTTATTAATTGGAGCATCTCCAAGAATTACAACTCCACCCCAGTCACCAGCTTTTTTCTGGCTGCGGTTTGAAGTAAATACAATTGGATCTGTTTCTAAACCATCTGCAACAAGTTGTGCACCTTTTGTAACTACCAATGTTCCTTTTGTTTCGAAATCACCAATAATCAAAGTTCCTGGTTCAATCGTTAAAACAGCATTATTAGTTACATAAACATTGCCTTGCAAAACATAAATATTCCTCTTCAGCAATTTTGTGTTAACAGAAATGTTTCCTGCTAAAATTTGATTTGCTTCTCCATATTCTACTTTGTGAGGCTTAAATTCGGTCCAGTTGTTCAACCAATTGTTGTAGCCCATAATTCCTTTTTCTTGTTGAGCACTCATACTAGTAACTGTCAAAAGAACGCAGATCATTTGAGTAATTTTTTTCATGATAAGGGGGTATTACGGTTAATAATAAATTTGGGTATGCGTATGCGTAAATGATAAAAACTCATCCCGAGTTTTCTGATAGTAGTCAGAACACATCGAGAACGAGTTGTTTTTTTTATTTCTTTTTTCAAAATGGCGTAAAAAATTTAACTCATCTACGCAAACACTTCAAAAAAGGTTTTAAAAAATATTATATAATATTACATTTCGTTCAATTCGTTGAACTCATGTAAAGATTTCAATGTGCTTTCGTAAAATAAAATTGCAGCGATAAGGTTTCCTTTATCAGAATACGGCATCATTTTTCTTTGAAATTCTACTGTAGTATCTAAAAAAGTAGTTGTACCAACAGCCTGAGCATCTAATACTTTTTTGTGTTCGTTATCGTCCGGAATACCTAAGTCGGCCATCGTAACACCAGGTTTTGTAACCAAAGCAATGTAAGGGAGAGTTTTTACTAAAACTTTAATACGCTCAATGTAAAGTTCCAACAATTCTCCTTTTTGCATACCGCTCAATTCTTTTTGATCATGGTATTTGCGAATAAGGGCTGTTGTACTAATTATACTTCTGGGAGCATTTTTAGCCTGGGCAGAAATAGCACCAGTTGTCATTAAAAAAAGTGCACTAAATAAAATAATTTTCCCTTTCATAGATTCTTATTATAATGGGTTGTTGATGAAAACAAAAATATGTAAATTAACTTAAATTGCAACTTTATTGATTTATTTTTTCAAAAAAAAACCTTAAAAAAACCTTAAAAATCAGCTTTATGTCGAGAAAATGTGCGTTTTAACGGGCTTTTTGTTAAAATTGTTAAAACCAAAACGGTAAGATATTACACATGAAAAAAGAAGATTTATTTAAAATAATAACCAAAAAAAACTTACTATTGCCATTTTTTCGAAAAAACTATTAACAAAAAACTGCTGATATCTACTCGATTTACCCTCGTTATTAACAAAAGTTCGTTAATAAACTTCAAAAAATTAAAAGAAAAAGTTTTATTACAACATAAATAAAAAGCCAGATAGAAACTTTTGAGCGAAAATTTTTGACTACATCATTTTCTTCTATCTTTGCTTCATGCAATTTTCTCAAATTTTAGGTCAAGATTACATCAAAAGTCACTTGATACAAAGTGCAGCTTCCGGACGAATTCCGCACGCACAATTATTCATTGGGCCAGAAGGAAGCGGTACACTATCAACGGCCATCGCTTATGCGCAATATATTTTGTGCAGCAATACAGGAAACGAAAATTCTAACGGAAATGATTCCTGCAATTTGAAGTTTCAAAACATTTCGCATCCCGATTTGCATTTTATTTATCCCACGGTTACTACCGAAGATGTTAAAACCAAACCAAAAAGCTTAGACTTTATACAAGATTGGCGCACTTTTATTCAGGAAATGCCTTATGGAGGTTTATTTGACTGGTATAAAATTTTGGGCGTTCAGAACAAACAAGGAGAAATACGTGTTGAAGATGCCACAGAAGTTTTAAAATCACTTTCGTTAAAATCCTACGAAGGCGGTTATAAAATCATGATCATCTGGATGGCCGATAAAATGAATATCGCTGCATCAAATAAACTTTTAAAACTCTTAGAAGAACCTTCGGATAAAACTATTTTTATTCTGATTTCTGAAAATGAGGAAGATATTATTCAAACCATACGATCTCGTTGTCAGGTAATTCACTTTAACGGATTACCAGAAAAAGTGATTGCCGAAGCTTTAATTTCAAAAGAAAATATCGACGAAAAAACAGCTTTTAAAATTGCACATCAGGCACAGGGAAATTTCAGCAAAGCTTTGCATATTTTAAAAGAAGATGACTCAGAATATCCTTTTGAGCAATGGTTCGTCAATTGGGTTCGTGCCGCTTTTAGAGCCAAAGGAAATGCAGCTGCCATTCAGGATTTAATATCCTGGAGCGAAGAAATTGCAGCTCTTGGACGTGAAAGCCAGAAAAAATTCATTCAGTTTTGTATCGAAATGTTTCGTCAGGCACTTTTGCTTAACTATCAGGCTCCAACTTTAGTTTATATTGAACCTAAGGTGGATAAATTTAAGTTAGAAAATTTTGCCCCTTTTGTAAACGGAAATAATATTCATGAAATTTTCAAAGAGCTTTCAGATGCTATGTATCACATTGAAAGAAACGGAAATGCAAAAATAATTTTAACTGATTTATCTATAAAACTGACTCGTTTAATTCATAAAAAATAGTTTTCAAATGAATAATGTTGCCTCCATTTTACTATTAGCATTTTTAGCCTTAACCTTCTTACAATCAGGATACGAAAAAATATTTTATTGGAAAGATAATGTCGATTGGCTTAAAGGACATTTTGCCAAAACACCATTAAAAAACCAAGTGCCCCTAGCCTTGCTTCACCTTTTAATTCTTGAATTAATTTCCGGAATTTTATGTGTAGTTGGTGCCATACAATTACTGACAAACAGTGGTCGTGAATTTGGTTTTTACGGAGCCATATTTTCGTGTATTTGTTTGTTAATGATGCTTTTTGGGCAAAGATTAGCCAAAGATTACGATGGTGCGAGAACCATTGTGATCTATTTTATTCCGGCAGTAATGGCTGTTTACTGGTTGAATTAAACTGACCGAAATTATTTAAAAAAAATAAGCCACAGATTTCGCAGATTCACACAGATTTTTTAATCTTTTTAATCTGTGAAATCTGTGGCAAAAAAGAAAATTTTACATAAAAAAAATGAATCCAAAACACCCTTCAGAATCTCTAACTGTATTAACCGATTTAGTTTTACCGAGCGAAACAAATCCTTTAAATAACCTTTTTGGAGGTGAATTATTGGCACGCATGGATCGCGCCGCAAGTATTGCCGCTCGCAGACATTCACGTCGAATTGTAGTAACGGCATCTGTAAATCACGTTGCCTTCAACAGAGCTATTCCACTTGGAGCCGTAGTTACAATAGAAGCAAAAGTTTCGAGATCTTTCAAGAGTTCTATGGAAGTTTTTATCGATGTTTGGGTAGAAGACCGTGAATCCGGAAGCAGAACCAAAGCCAACGAAGCTATTTATACCTTTGTGGCTGTAGATGATAGCGGAAGACCAGTTGAAGTTCCGCCAATTGCACCCGAAACTGAACTTGAAATACAACGCTTTGACGCTGCTTTACGTCGTAAACAATTGAGTTTACTATTAGCCGGGAAAATAAAACCTTCTGAAGCAACAGAATTAAAGGCTTTATTTTTATAGTGAAAATTGTGACAATTTGGAACAATTTGAGAGAATCAAACTTCAAAAAAAAGAACTAATTTTACAAAATACAAGCCTGATACAAATCTAAATCAGTAAGTTATCATTTCTGGTTTGTTTTTGAGAATGAATTATAAAAATTTACATGAAAGAAAAAGAAAAAAAAGAGATGAGTTCAGAGAAAGAAGCCAAATTAAAAGCGCTACAACTTACGCTTGACAAACTAGATAAAACGTACGGAAAAGGAACCGTAATGAAAATGGGCGATAAAGCCATTGTAGAAGTTGAAACTATTTCTTCAGGTTCTCTTGGTGTCGATTTAGCTCTTGGAGTAAACGGTTATCCTAGAGGAAGAATTATAGAAATTTACGGTCCGGAATCTTCTGGAAAGACTACTTTAACATTACACGCAATTGCAGAAGCTCAAAAAGCGGGCGGAATTGCTGCTTTTATAGATGCTGAACATGCTTTTGATAGAAACTATGCTGAGAAATTAGGCGTTGATATCGAAAACCTGATCATTTCTCAACCAGACAACGGTGAGCAGGCTTTAGAGATTGCTGAGAACTTAATTCGTTCAGGTGCAATTGATATTGTGGTAATTGACTCTGTTGCTGCATTGACTCCAAAAAGTGAAATCGAAGGCGAAATGGGAGATTCTAAAATGGGTCTTCATGCACGTTTGATGTCTCAGGCTTTAAGAAAGCTAACAGGAACCATTAGTAAAACAAATTGTACTGTTTTCTTCATCAACCAGTTGAGAGAGAAAATTGGTGTTATGTTTGGTAACCCTGAAACTACAACCGGTGGTAACGCCTTAAAATTCTACGCTTCAGTTCGTTTGGATATTCGTCGTTCGTCTCAAATTAAAGATGGTGAAAATGTTATTGGAAACAGAACTAAAGTAAAAATCGTTAAAAACAAAGTTGCACCGCCTTTTAAAACTGCCGAATTCGACATTATGTACGGAGAAGGAGTTTCTAAAACTGGTGAAATTCTTGACTTAGCGGTGGAATTTGAAATCGTTAAAAAAGCAGGATCATGGTTTAGCTACGGAGATACAAAATTAGGACAAGGTCGTGATGCTGTAAAATCTTTAATCAAAGATAATCCGGAATTAGCAGATGAATTAGAAGTAAAAATTAAAGCACATATTAAAGATTTAGCAAACGCTTAATTTTTTATAAATCTCTAATAAATAATACGTTATACCAACCCGACAAGTTTTTAAAACTTGTCGGGTTTTTTATTTTCAAAAAAAGAATAAAAACAACGCAACCATTTTAAGATAAGTTCATCTATTAAACAGACATAAGATTTAATTGGTATTAGGCCATAATACCCAATTGAACTTTTTTCAGAATAAATTTGGTTGTTTGTTCGATAAAAATCCGTTAGTTTTCAATACTAGCGGGTTTTTTATTAGATTTTTTTAGAAGTTTCAGGTTTTCACGCAACCTTTTTTACTTTTCGCTCTCTATACTATTATGACGTTAACTTGAGTTTAACCAAACTCTTTATTATCAATCCTTAATATTTTTAACCATGAAAGAGAAAATAGAAGTGTTGTACAGTAAAAACCGCAGAAAAACCAAATTGAAATTTAAAAAAGTATTGCGTTTTATTTCAGAGAAAATAATTCATCGATAGTCTTTTTTGATATAAAATGGGGATTTTAATTCAAAAGAAAACCCGGCAACTTCATCGTTGTCGGGTTTTTATTTAAATCTCTATATTCTATGCTCTTTATTCTATTCTCTTAATCTTTATTCTATTCTCTTTATTCTATTCTCTTTATTCTTTATTCTTTATTCTTCTCTTTCTTAAACTGAAGCAAACCTTTATAAATCAATTGCCTTACTTCGTCACGAAGCCCTTTTCTATTTTCACTTGTCAATCCTTTTGTTTCTACGAAAGGCAGAATTTTTACTCTCATTTTACCCGGACTTCCGCTTAAAAAAGTATAAGAGAATCGTTCTTTATTATCAGCAAAAACAATCGGAACAATCGGAATCTGATGTTCAATTGCTAAACGAAAAGCACCGTCTTTAAACTCATCCAGCAAAATACTTTCGTCATCAGGAACTCCGCCCTCCGGAAAAATACAAATACTAAGACCTTGACTTAATCTGTCCTGCGCTCTTTTGAAAACTTCATTTTTACTTTTCGAAGAGTTTCTGTCTACGAGAATACAAGTACGTTTATAGAAAAAACCAAACAAAGGAATTTTTGAAAGTTCTTTTTTTCCAACAAATACAAAAGGATTTCGAATCACAGCCAACGTAAGCATAATATCTGTCATTGAAGTATGATTTGCTACGATCATATAGCTGGTATTTTTAATAAGCTTCTGTTCGCGCTCTACTTTATAATAAAAACCCATCCCAAAAAGGATGAATTTAGCCCAAATGCGGGCCATTTTAAAGAAATAGGGATATCCGCTTTCTGATATAATAGAAATAAGCAAAAACGGCAGCATAATCAATATCGGAATGGCCATTAAAATATAAAACCAAATGCGCCACAAAACCCAAAAAACAATTTTAATTCCTTTCATAGTTTCAAATGTAATAAAACAGAAATGAATTTTGCAAAAAGAATTTCTGCGTTAGTAAAATGCTAATATTTTTTAATGTTTTCCGGAATGTTTTTTTAACACAGAGAAACGCAAAGTTTTTCACAGAGTTTAAAGAGTTTTTATAAATGGAAAGAGTACTTTGAAAGTTCACAAAGCTTTGATTGAATCCTTTTAGATTTTCTATTTAAATTTAAATCTAACTTCCTTTTTCTCTGTGAAAAACTTTGTGTTCTCTGTGGTTTAAATATAGTTATATATAAGAAAATAATTATTAAATTTGACGTTTTTTTATTTATGACAAAAAACGAAATATCAACAATTATAATCGGATTGGCAATTCAGGTTCATAGAGCACTCGGACCTGGTTTATTGGAAAATGCATACAAAGAATGCCTTTACTATAAGATTAAACAACGTGGACTTCTTGTAGAAAAAGAAAAAGCGATGCCATTAATTTTTGAAGAAGTACAACTTGATTGTGGTTATCGAGTTGATCTACTGGTAGAAAACAAATTCATAATCGAAATTAAAAGTGTAGAATCATTAACTACAATTTATTTAGCCCAAACTCTAACTTACCTGAGACTTGGAAAATATAAACTAGGACTACTCATAAACTTTAACGAAATTCTCTTAAAGAATGGAATACGAAGAGTTATAAATGATATAAGATGTACATAACTCTGTCCTCTCAAAAGAAATTTATTTCTACAAACTTAAAACTTCTTCCCTCTGTGAAAATCTTTGTGTTCTCTGTGGTAAATTTAAGTATTTAAAAAAACAGCAAATAAACTCTACGCTTTTATTGTTAAAAAACATTTGCTCTTAAAAAATTACACACTTTGCAGTAAAAAAACGAACTTTGCGTTTAGTAATAAGAAAAAACTAGAATGGCAAAAATACTTACTGGTGTTCAGAGTACTGGAACGCCACACTTAGGCAATTTATTGGGAGCAATTATTCCAGCGATCGAATTATCAAACAATCCCGAAAACGAATCTTTTTTGTTTATCGCTGATTTACATTCGATTACACAAATCAAAGACGGCAAAACTTTGCGCGAAAACACTTTTAGTGTAGCTGCGGCATGGCTTGCTTTTGGATTAGATATTGATCGTGTTACATTTTACAGACAATCTGATGTAACCCAAACCACTGAATTGACCTGGTATTTAAGTTGCTTTTTCCCATTTCAAAGACTGACTTTAGCGCATTCTTTCAAAGACAAAGCAGATCGTTTAGACGATGTAAACGCTGGTTTGTTCTCTTACCCAATGTTGATGGCAGCCGATATTTTGCTTTATGATGCCGAATTTGTACCGGTTGGAAAAGATCAATTACAACATTTAGAAATTACTCGTGATGTAGCTTCGCGTTTTAATCACCAAATGGGCGAAACTTTTGTAATTCCTGAAGCTAAAATTCAGGAAGACAGCAAATTGATTCCTGGAACTAACGGCGGAAAAATGAGTAAATCTGCCAATAATATTATCAATATTTTCCTGGATGACAAAACATTGCGCAAACAGGTTATGAGCATCGAAACGGATAGCACGCCACTTGAAGATCCTAAAAATCCAGATACTTGTAACGCTTTTGCAATTTATTCATTGTTAGCAAATGAAACTCAAATTGCAGAAATGAGAGCGAATTATTTAGGCGGAAATTATGGTTATGGTCACGCCAAACAAGCTTTGTTTGAATTGATTACAGAAAAATTCAAAACCGAAAGAGAAAAATACAATTACTATATCAACAACCTTGACGAAGTGGATGCTTTATTGAAAAAAGGTGCAGGAAAAGCTTCTGCTATTGCTGATGGAGTTTTGGCAAAAGTGCGCGAAGTACTTGGTTTTGGTAAATAAAATATTCGAACCCGATAGATTTAAAACTGTCGGGTTTTTTATTTTAAAAAACTCTTTCCTAGCTTACTATAAATTAAAATCATCGAAATCAATTAAATAGAATATTGAGAAAACTATTTACAAAATACATGTTTCTTCTCCTAATATTGCTCTTTGCATTGGGGTTTTTATTAGGTTATTTATTTTCAGATGAACAGTTTTACACAGTAAACAAAACTGTTGGCTGGGCTTATAATCTTTCGAAAGAAATAGTACTAATGGCATTTATAACATGCTCCCAAATCCTCTTTATAATTGGATATTTTATAATTTATCTCCTAAAACGAAAGACCAACTATTATATTTCTATAGCTCACTTCGAAATTATTTTATTGACACTCTACTCCATAACTTTTCAAAATTTTACAGTTACTGTTGTTTTTTGTTTACTTTCTGTAGTACTTTTTCTTGTAAATATTTTCAGGTCACATCAATAGAAAATCAGGTTATTTCTAACCTTAAATTGCTTCAAAAAGTTTTCCCGGCAAAGGGCGAATTACCCCTTTTAGTTCCATATTCAAAAGTAATCCCGAGATTTTATAGATAGGGAAATCGCATTGTAACGCGATCATATCCAGTAATTCTTTTCCGTTTTTAAGTAGAAAATCATATATTTTTTGTTCATCAGGTTCAAGTTCTACAAACAATTGTTTCTGAACCGTTTTTCCTTTATTTTCGATATTCCAGTTCAAAATATAAACTAAATCAGCTGCGCTCGTTAAAACGTTTGCTTTTTGAGTTTTAATAAGATCATTGCAACCCTGACTGTATTTGTCTGTAACACGGCCAGGAACGGCAAAAACATCACGATTATAATCATTGGCAAGGTTTGCCGTAATAAGCGAACCACCCCTATCTGCCGATTCTATAACAATTGTCGCTTCGGTCATGCCGGCAACAATCCTGTTTCTGCGCACAAAATTTTCCTTATCAGGATTTGCAGTACTCCAAAACTCAGTAATAAATCCCCCATTTTGCTCCATTGCGGCCACATATTTCTTGTGTGTTTTTGGGTAAATTTGGTTTAAACCGTGAGCCAAAACGCCAATGGTTTGTAAGTTATAATCCATTGCCAATTGGTGCGCCACGATATCAACACCATAAGCAAAACCACTTACAATTACCGGATCAAGCGGTGCTAAATCCTCTATTAGCTTCTTGCAAAATTCAGTTCCGTACGAAGTTATCTGACGTGTTCCTACAATACTTATTATTTTCTTGTTTTTTAAATTTATATTTCCTGCAGAAAAAATTAAAACCGGAGAATCGAAACAATGCTTCAGGCGTTCCGGATAATTTTCGTCCTGAAAAAAAGAGACATTAATGTCGTTTGCATTAATAAATTCAAGTTCGCGATTGGCTTTTTCGAAAACAGATTTGTCTTTCAAATTATTTAGTAAAACAGAGCCAACTCCATCAATAGCAGCAATTTGATTTGTTTTTGTTTTAAAAACTGCTTCGGCATTGCCACAATGAGCGAGTAATTTTTTAGCCATTATATCTCCTACTCCCTCTACTTTTAATAAGGCTAATAAATAAAATAAATCTTGATCTGACATGAATTGAATACGGTTAAATGGCGGCGAAAAATATTTTGATAAAACAATACTTAAATTAATTTTAAGAATGCCAAAGATATAAATTAGAAGTAAATTCTTTCAAAAAATATAAAATTATACCTGTTCAGATCCTTTCCAAAAAAGAACAATAATATGCAACTCACTGAAGATTAATTGTCTATAAAATTATTCGAATTGTTAATAAAAATTGTGAATAAAATTTTGATAACTATATTCGTTGCATAACTTTGTTACTATGAAAATCGAAAACTATATAGCACAGTTATTGTATCGTTATCAGTGTGTAACGGTTCCAGGGTTTGGAGCATTTTTAACCGAAATTCACTCGGCGCAGCTGAATGAAAGCACAAATTCGTTTTTTCCTCCTAAAAAATCGATCTCATTTAATAGCCACTTGAAAAACAATGACGGGCTATTGGCAAATCATATCGCTCACGCTGAAAAAACATCTTATGGTTTTGCAGTAAGTGCTATTGCATTTGAAGTGGTAAGCTGGAAGAAAACTTTAGAAGAAAATGGTGTTATCAGCCTTAAAAACATAGGTGAAATTCGACTTAATACAGAGAAAAATATAATTTTTACACCAAACGATCAAACCAATTATTTGGCAAGTTCTTTTGGATTAAGTCCATTTGTTTCTCCAATGGTAAAAAAGGAAAACTTCGAGAAAAAAATCAAAGAAATCGAAGAAAGAGAACCAGTTGCCTTATATGAAAATGACGAGGAAAGATCATCAAATTCATTCTTAAAATATGCTGCGATTCTTGTTTTAGGATTAGGAATCACAGGAAGTATCGGATATCCTTTGTACCAAAATCAAATCGCTACCAAAACACTTATTGTAGAAAGCGCTGTTCAGAAAAAAGTACAAAACAAAATACAGGAAGCTACATTTTTTATTCAAAGCCCATTGCCGGCTGTAACACTTTCTGTTGATTCTGCAAAAGTAGAAGTTGCTGCAGAAAAAGCGATGTCATACCACATTATGGCTGGTGCTTACAGAAGCGAGCAAAATGCCAAAAAAGCTTATAACCAATTGATAAAAGACGGTTTTAAAGCCCGAATGCTGGGTGAAAACAAACACGGTTTATTCCCGGTTTTATACGGAAGTTATGCTACAATGGCTGAAGCCGAAAAAGCACAAAAAGAAATACAAAAAGGTGAAAATCCAGATGCCTGGATTCTTGTCGAAACACTATAATAAAAAAATCCTATCCGCCGCGATAGGATTTTTTTTGTCTTATTTTATCTTTAAAAAAGCCTTATCTGGCCTGTCTTCAAAAGCCACAATCCTATTTTTGTTCTTAACTTTTAAAGAACAAAATACAATGAAAAACACCTTAAAATTACTTTTTGCATTTTTATTTATTCTGAATTCTAATTCTTTTTTTGCCCAAAAAATAATCACAACTGAAAAGTCTCAGGAAATTGCACAGAAAAAATTAGATAAAGAAGCACAAAAATCAACAGATGATTATCGTAAAAAACTGGACAATGATCAATCGCAATTAAAAAAGGAACAGAAGAAGTTAGAAAGACATCAAAAAGACCTTAAAAACGCTGAAAAGGATCTTGAATCAACCAACAAAAAAATTGATAAGTTAGAGTCTAACAAACAGAAACTGGAATCGAAAATAAACTCTAGTTCAGTTTCTGAAGAAGATCTTCAAAAACAACAAATTAAGTTGAAAGAGCATGATCTTGATATTCAAAAACTTAAATTAAAAAAAATAGAACAGCAGAAAAAACTTGAAAAGGTGAAAGCTGAATATTAAAACAAAATCCTACTCGCGGCGAGTAGGATTTTTTGTTTAACGTGAAACAATTTTAGCATCCTGAGAAAGAGTCACTTTAGTTCCCTTATAAATTCGCAATCTCGCCGGAGGCGAATTTTTTTCGCCCAAAACGATGATCGCACATTCGTAAATAAAACCGTCTTTTTTGAATTCATACTGATGATTTCCGCCAATTCCTTCTACAACCAATTCGCCTCCATTAATCACTAAATCAGGTTTCTGAGTCATTTCTTTTTTTATTGACCACGAAGCATAACGGTAATTATTATTTCCCAGATTATCAATCCTGATTTTAAATTCAGCAGTTTCCAAAATACAAATCGGTGTCTGAAAGAAAGCAATACTAGGATCGAGCGACTTTTTTTGCGAAGCAATAAGTTTATTTCTAAGTTCCGTTTCAGCTTTCGATTGATAATTTACTGCTGTTAAACGTCCGTCAATATCCAGCCAGATGCTGCCGTGATTTAGCATGATGCCACGTAAACCCATATCATTCCAGCCTTTTGTTGGAGTAGATTTTATGATTTCATTTCTTAAAGTTGCATCAAATATTTCAGCATAACGCTTTACAAAATCAGTTTTATTTACAACATCAGGTAATGGATAATCCCTCTTGAGCGGATAAACCACCCAATCGCCAAGAGCTTCTTTGTTGTCACTTTTTACATTATCAATGAACTTTTTGACAAACTTCTGATACTCTATTTTCGATTCCTGGGCAACAGCAAAACTGCTGCAAAAAATCAATGCTATTAAAAACACCTTTCTTATCTTCATATTAAAATATTTTTAATTTGTTATTAATCTGATAATTACAATCAAATATAAATAATTTATATTCGTTTTGAGCAAACTCAAAATGCATACCAAACAAAAAATCCTACTCGCCGCAACGAATAGGATTTTGTTTAACGTGGAACAATTTTAGCGTCCTGATTGAGAATTTCTTTTCCGTTTTGATAAATGGTTAAATTCGCTGGTGCTGAATCTTTTGTACCCAAAACAGTAATATAACACTGATAAAGAAAATTTCCTTTTTTGAAATCGTAATGATTATTTCCTCCAGTTCCGTCCCGAAACCATTTTCCGTTGGTGATAATTAAATCTGGTTTTTCGCTCATGGATTGCTTTATTGACCACGAAGCATATCTGTAATTATCATTTCCCAAATCATCAATTCGGACTCTGAATTTAGATGTTTCTAAAATCACTTCCGGGGCTTTAAACTTGGCAATCGATGGGTGAAGTTTGTTTTTTTCAGAAGCTATCAACTTGTTTTTGAGATCATTTTCAACTTTTGACTGATAATTAATAGAAAAAACTTTCCCATCAGTATCCATCCACAAAGTCCCTTGATTTAACATTATGCCTCTCCAACCCACTTCTGACCAGTCTTTTGCAGGATCCGATTTAGAAATTTCGGCTTTCAGTTTAGCATCAAAAATTTCAGTATATCGCTTTACAAATTCTGCTTTATTCTTGATAGACGGAATTGGATTTTCTCTTCTTAAAGGATATTTAATTGCCGCAGCTACAGCCTCTTTTCTGTCGTTTTTTACATTATCAATAAAATTTTTAACGAACTTTTGATATTCCGGTTTCAAGTCCTGCCCTGAGACATTTTGAATGGAAATGCCTATGAATAGGATATATAATAGTTTTTTCATGTCTTCTATTTTACATAATGTTTTTATAATTGATTCCAAATTCCAAATTCCAAATTCCAAATTCCAAATTCCAAATTCCAAATTCCAAATTCCAAATTCCAAATTCCAAATTCCAAATTCCAAACCCTAAGTTACAAAATCTAAACTCTAAAATCTAAACTCTAAAATCTAAACTCTAAAATCTAAACTCTAAACTCTAAAATCTAAACTCTAAAATCTAAACTCTAAAATCTAAACTCTAAAATCTAAACTCTAAAATCTAAACTCTAAAATCTAAACTCTAAACTCTAAAATCTAAACTCTAAACTCTAAAATCTAAACTCTAAACTCTAAAATCTAAAATCTAAAATCTAAACTCTAAAATCTAAAATCTAAACTCTAAAATCTAAAATCTAAAATCTAAACTCTAAACTCTAAAATCTAAAATCAATTAATACTGGCTTTGAACATTTTAAGTTCATCCCAGGTAAATTCATCTCCATGTTTTTCCTTCAATGGACTCAATGATTCTTCCTGATAAAATTCAAAAGCTTCACGCAACGCCAGGATTTTATCGTACGGCAGAACATCTGAAATCTCTACTTTCTTAGCCTGAATCAATTTAACCAAATGCATTTCAATAGTTTGCACAGTTAACTTGCGAATTCGCGCTATCTCTTCTATCGAATTTTTTTCAAGCCATAAATCATGCGTTTCTTCAATGGTTGTTTTCTTGTCGGCTTTAGGTACGGTTTTATCCAGTTTGCGTGCTGTATAGCGCACTACAGGTTCTTCAGATTTAAAAATATCAGTGTTTGACATATTAAAATCCTCGCGAATCTTTGCAACCTTGTCTAATTTATAGTTTTTAATCGCTGTAGACGACAATTTCTCTTTACATATGGTTTCGCCTGCCACAACAATTTCTATTAGCAATTTGGCCTTCATTAAACGCAAAACGGCTTTGGTTTGCAAATCATCCAAAAAAGCCAGCTCTTCATAAAACTCTTTTACTTTTTTAAACTTCTGGATTTCGGCCATTTTATTCAAAAGATCCGTCACCAGCTTGTCCATTGGTTTAAAAAAATAATCATAAGCCGCCACTACCCTTTCCTGCACAAAAAACAAATCGACAGTTTCTTTATTGAAAATTTTATTAAGCTGATGCACAAATTTCTGCGAAGGATCTATCAGCGAATCGATAGTTTCTAAACGCTTGTGTGCCCAAACAGAATGTTTTGATTTTTCTGATGCAACCGCATTTTCATTATAGCTAAAACGGTGATTACGCCATTCCTGAGCCAAATCGGCCCAATTAAAACTGTTAATCAAATAGTTATGAATAAAATTCTTCGTTTCAAAGTGCAATGAATGTTTTAAAACTTCTTCGGTCGCTTTGTTCAAAGCGTAATCCATGACATCCTGATCGTTCGAAATACCATTCATTTGCAGCGGAGAAAGCAAAATAAGCCCATTTAAGGACGTTAAACGCGATAATGCAACGTATGCTTGTCCAGGTAAAAAAACTTGCGATACATCGAGCGCAGCTTTCTCAAAAGTTAAGCCCTGGCTTTTGTGTACTGTAATTGCCCACGCCAACTTAAGCGGATAATGTGCAAAAGTGCCCAGAACTTCTTCTTCAACTTCTTTCGTAAGATCGTTTACTTTGTATCGAATATTTTTCCATTCGTACTTCTCCACTTCAATGGTTTTATCTTCTTCCGGAAAATGTATAAAGATTTCTTCCGGTGAAAGCGATTTTACAACGCCCATTTTTCCGTTGAAGTAACGTTTCTCAAAAGACAAATCGTTCTTGACAAACATAACCTGAGCGCCCAGTTTTAGCTTTAAATTTTCTTCGACCGGAAAAATTTTCTCCGGAAAATCGCCCACAATAAAAGGCTGATAAGCGAATTCATTTCCGGCTAAATCGCCAATTGCCTGTTCGTTAATCGAATCGGCTTTAGCATTATGCGTGGTAAGTGTAATATATCCTGGATTGTTTTTTAGATCGAAATCCGGCTTAACATATTCGTTTAAAACCTGAATATCCTGAGGCGTAATCTGATTGTTTCGAAGATTGTTTAAAACCGAGATGAAAGTATCATCAGACTGACGATAAATCTTTGATAGTTCGATATATAGCGGTGGAAACTGCTGAATTACATGCGAATGAAAAAAGAATTTTCCTTTGTAATAATTGCGTAAAGTTCGCCATTCTTCGTCCCTGATCACAGGCGGAAGCTGCAATAAATCGCCAATAAAAAGCACCTGAACTCCACCAAAAGGACGCGAAATTTTACGAACAGTCTGCATCATAAAATCGATAGCATCCAGTAAATCAGCACGAAGCATACTGACTTCATCAATAATCAAAAGTTCCATGTTTTTGATCACATTACGCTTAACATTGTTCATTTTAAAATGTCGGCGCAAGGTCTCTTTATTCTCGAATTTCACCGTTTCAGTAAACTGAGAAGCCTCTTCATAAGACGGAATAAAGGCAGAAAATGGCAACTGAAACATGGAGTGAATCGTAACTCCGCCGGCATTTAGCGCAGCAATTCCCGTTGGTGCGACCACTACAGTATTTTTATGCGTTGTGGCAATGATTTCGCGTAAAAGCGTAGTTTTTCCGGTTCCTGCTTTACCAGTCAGGAAGATCGATTTTTGCGTTTGATTGATGAATTGTAAGGTGTAAGCAGCTGCTTCTGTAACGTTTTGCATTGGGCGTGTATTGAAAAACTAAAAGTATCGCATTTTTATAAAAGAAAAAACCTAAATCTTGACAGATTTAGGTTTTTAATTTAGTTAGTTAGTTTGGTATTATTTTTTAGCAGCTTCTCCTTCTTTTACTGCCGGTTTTTCTTCTGATTTTGGGCTTGATTTGTACTTGTCATTCAGAGCTTTAATGATATCTTTTGTAATATCATATTTCTCTTCAGCGTATAAAATCGAAGCAGCATCACCAGTACCGTAGATATAAGAATAACCGTTTTTCTTACCGTAATCTTTGATGAATTTTTTAACTCCACTTACTAGAGAATCCATTTCAACACCACTTTCTTGTTGCAATTGCTGAGACAAAGCTTGTTGAGCATAACCCAATTGTTGTTCTCTTTTTTGCAATTCAGCACCTCTTTGTTGCGCCCAAGCCTGACCATTTGCCTGTGCCTGACTTTGAAAATTAGCAGCGTCTTGTTTAAAACGTGTAATCTCGGCTTGTAGTTGTCTTCCTTTTTCTTCAGCTTGCCCTTTGTATTTTGCTTCAAGGTCTTTTGCTTCAGTGTACTCTTTCATTAAAATTGAAGTATCTACGTAAGCTGTTTTTACTTCCTTTACTTCTGCAGTTTTAGTACATGAAACGGCGAAAATTGAAAGTGCGATAATTACTAATGCTTTTTTCATTTTTTGAATTTCTAATTTTTTAATGTATTGAAGACAAAAATATAAAAAAATAAATAGCATCAACATAAAGTTTAAAAAATGCTAGAATTTTATGATATTGTTTTTATTTATGGAAAGAAAAATGTCAATAATTCTACCCTATCAAAAGTGGCTTTCATAGCTTTTATTAGAAACATTATCTCAAAAAAGACATAATTACTCCTCACTTACACTAAGAAAACGACAGAAATGCGCTTAAATTGCGTTTTACTTGTTTTTTAAGACATAAATGTGCGATGAATACTCTTTTGTACTCCCCGCTTTCAAATTTGATTTTAAACCAACGAAAAAAGCACTGATGTAATTCATTTTTCCGGTTTTGTATTTTTCAGATAATAAACTCACGTAAAAAGAATCAAATTTCATCGGAAGTACTTTTTCTAATTTCATGTCGACTTTTTCAAAAAGTGACTGAATCGCTTTTTTGGAGAAATGCCAAAAGTGAATTGGCACATCATAAGCTGCCCAAAAAGTTTTGTAATGTTGTGCGTCGTAAGATTTAAAATTTGGAACCGCAACAATTAATGTTCCAGTTGGTTTTAACAAACGCTTCAATTCCTGGATTTGTAATTCTAAATTCGGAACGTGTTCCAAAACGTGCCACATCGTAATTACGTCAAATGAATTATTTTGAAGATCGCTAATTTCATTCACAAAAGAAATCCCTTTTTGGATCGCAATATTTTTTGCTCTGTCACTTGGTTCTACTCCAACAGTTTCCCAACCATTATTTTTTGCCGTCAATAAAAAATCTCCGGTTCCAGCACCAATATCCAAAATTCGTCCTTTTTGAGATTGTTCGCCGTTGATCAAATTCAGTTTATTTTTTAAAGCGATATTTTTTACAAAGTGATACGCTTTTTCAAATAATGAACGTTTGTTATCCGTGTGCGAAATATAATCTTCACTTTCGTAATATTTTCCAAGATTTTCTAAATCGGGTTGCGGAGATGTGATTAACATATCTAAAGTTTCATTATGATACAATTCGAAAATTTCTTTAGATACAGAATGGTCTTTTACAGTAAGAAAATGTTTTTTGTTTAAAACGTCCATTTTTTAAATTATAGGTATTTGGTTGAATTTAAAGGCAAACCCTAAAACCAGAAATTCTGGTTTTAGGGTCTATTTTTTTATTATTTTTTTTTCAGCGTTTCCAATTAATTTTCACCGCCGAAAGTTTTTCATTTTCAATTCTTATTTCTGAACAAATTACAAAATCATTTATAATATAAAATTGCAATGGCGATTTATAAAATGTTGCATTATGTTTTATTTCATTCTCCTGATCAATTATCCAACCATTCAAACTTGTATTATTCTTTTTTATTTCATTCATCAAAAGAGAACCAATTCCTTTGCCATGTATTTCACTATTTAAAATTATAGCAAACCAATTTTCGTCCACCCTTAAAAAAGTAAAAGCCCAACCATTAATTTTATCTGAATCATCAAATAACAAATAATGTTTGGTTTCTGAAAGTCCGTTTAAATACAATTCAAAATCTTCAATATTTTTCAAATTCAATTTTGCCGGATATTCATTATTCCAAAGTTGCATTAAGGAATCTTTTTGTTCCAAAGACAAAACTTGAGTTTCAATAATCTTCATAAAATCAATTTTAGATGTTTCTCAAATATTCTAAAAATCTAAAATTACTAGAAATAGTTTCACGTGGAACAAATTATTTTTTTATCATATTCTAGAGAACATCAGATTTAAGAGTTGAGATGCACAACAATTCATCTTCATTCCAAACATAATTATAGTAAATTTATACTACACGTTAGATGCACAGCTGTGCATCTCTACAATCCGAAATCTATAATATATCGCTGCGCTGTTTAGATAATTCTAAAATAGTTTCACGTGGAACAATTTAATAAACAATCTCAGTATTCAATTTTCAGCATTCACTGAAAACTAAAAACTGAGACTGAATACTTTTTTATCTTCCCATATAAATCAACAAAACCGAAATATCACTTGGTGATACTCCGCTTATTCTTGAAGCCTGAGAAATTGTTACAGGACGAATCTTGCTCAACTTTTGTTTTGCTTCAATCGACATTGATTTAATTTTATTGTAATCGAAATTTTCCGGAATTTTCACTTCTTCTAAACGAGTTAGTTTATCAGCGTTGTTTCTTTCCTTTTCGATATAACCAGAATATTTGACCTGGATTTCGGCTTGTTCCAAAATTTCCTGATCAACATCATTTGCTTCAATATATTCTTTTACTTTTTCAAATTTCATCATATCCTCCAAATCGATTTGCGGACGTGAGAATACTTTAAACATTTTATCACCTTGCGTAATCGGAGCCGTTTCTTTCGATTCTAAAATCGGATTTGTCTCAGCAACAGAAACACTTGTCTCTCTAAAGAAAGCAACCATCTTTTCAGATTCGTTTAATTTCTTCTCCATTCGACGCAAACGTGCTTCTGAAGCTAAACCAATTTCGTGAGACATTGGAGTCAATCTGAAATCGGCATTATCTTGACGCAACAATGTTCTATACTCTGCTCTTGATGTAAACATACGATATGGTTCTTCTGTTCCTTTCGTAATCAAGTCATCAATCAAAACTCCAATATAAGCTTCGTCACGTTTTAAAATCAACGGCGCTTTTTCATGCACTTTCAAATGCGCATTTATTCCGGCCATCAAACCTTGCGAAGCTGCTTCTTCATATCCTGTTGTTCCGTTTATTTGTCCGGCAAAATATAAACCTTCAACCAACTTCGTTTCCAAAGTATGTTTCAATTGTGTTGGAGGGAAATAATCATATTCGATAGCATAACCCGGACGGAAGAATTTCACATTCTCAAATCCAACAACAGAACGCAATGCTTTAAATTGAATATCTTCTGGTAACGAAGTTGAAAATCCGTTTACATAAACCTCACAAGTATTCCAGCCTTCCGGCTCCACAAATAATTGGTGACGCTCTTTATCAGCAAAACGATTTATCTTATCTTCTATCGAAGGGCAATATCTTGGACCAAGACTTTTGATTCTTCCGTTGAACATTGGCGAACGATCAAAACCTTCTCTCAAAATATCATGAACATCCAGCGACGTGTATGTCATGTGACAAGATCTTTGATGCGTTAGCGGAAAGGTTAAATCCGAATAAGAAAACTTATCCGGTTTCGCATCTCCCTTTTCTTCGTTCATTTTCGAATAATCCAAAGAACGTCCATCAACTCTTGGTGGCGTTCCCGTTTTCATTCTTCCTGACTCAAATCCAACTTTTACCAAATCTTCGGTAATTCCGGTTGCAGCACTTTCTCCTGCTCTTCCTCCTCCAAATTGTTTTTCACCAATATGAATCAAACCATTCAGAAAAGTTCCGTTTGTCAACACAACCGACTTAGAACGAATTTCAACTCCCAACGAAGTTTTGATTCCTTTTATTTTTCCATCCTCGATAATCAAACCTTTTACCATCTCTTGGTAGAAATCCAAATTTGGAGTTCCCTCCAACATCATTCTCCATTCTTCGGCAAAACGCATTCGATCACTTTGAACTCTCGGCGACCACATTGCAGGTCCTTTCGATTTGTTCAACATCTTAAATTGAATTGCCGTGCGATCGGAAACAATTCCTGAGTATCCACCAAGCGCATCAATTTCACGCACTATTTGTCCTTTTGCAATTCCTCCCATCGCTGGGTTACAAGACATCTGTGCAATGTTCTGCAAACTCATTGTAACCAACAAAGTTTTGGATCCTAAATTTGCGGCCGCTGCTGCGGCTTCAGATCCGGCATGACCTGCACCAACTACAATAACATCGTATTCTTCTAAAAACATTTTGTTTTATTATTCTCTGGAAACCGTTTAAGGCAGTTCTCAGAATTAACTTCTTCACTCTTTTTGTTCCACGTGGAACGGCGCTAACGCGCAAAATTTAAATCTTTCAGATTCAAATCAAAATTAGAAAATATCAAATTCTGACCTCACAAGTAATAACATGTTCCACGTGGAACTTTGCACTTCACAAAATAAGAATCAGAATTTAAAATACTCATCAAAAAAAACAGTATCTGTTCCACGTGGAACAGATTAAAAAAACACATTCGATCCAAAAATTTCAAACAAAATTCAAACCTAAAAAATCGATTTATCATGTTCCACGTGAAACACTTTTATGTCTTTTTCAAGAATTTGTTTCACGTGGAACTTTTTAAAAAGACAAACTCGAAACGTTCCACATGAAACATCTTAATTAAAACTCTCGATATTTCAAATAAAGAATTCAAATATTAAACTGTTCCACGTGAAACAACTTTTTTATGTTTACCTAAAAACCTATTTATGTTTCACGTGGAACAAGAATAAATATAAAATTAAAGAGATGTTTAATTATTGTTCCACGTGAAACATCGCAATCTTCTCATCTTCTTTAGAACGCATAAGTTCTGCGTCAGCATCACTTTTATCTTTATACCCACAGTAATGTAATATACCGTGAGCAAGAACACGTTTCAATTCTTCTCCAAAAGAAACATTAAAATCCTTAGCGTTATCGGCTACTCTTTCAATAGAAACAAAAATATCTCCGTTTAGTTCATTACCAACTGTGTAATCAAAACTGATAATATCTGTTAGTGTATCGTGATTTAGATATTCTACATTTATCTTATGAAGATATTCATCATCACAAAAAATGTAATTTATCTCTCCTTCGTTTTTACTTTCAGAAACGATTACAGCACTTAACCAATCTGCAAAGGCTTGTTCGTTATCTAAAGTAAATTCGGTTTCGTAATTAAAATTGATCATTTTGTATTAAAATATTCTTGAACCTTTTGATTAAAATTCGAGCGCAAAGGTAGTGATTGTCTGTTTAATATCTCTACACTGTTTAAATAATCCAATAGTGAACTTGGTAATGCATTTGTTCTATTAGAAAATTCAGTCTTATTAGTTTCAGATTGGCGCTTTGTATCTTGTCCTTGTTGTTGAACTGCATTGTTTAATTTTAATAATTCTTGTTGAATATTAAGTATACGTTGCAGGTTTTCATTCTTAAAACCTTTATTTAAAAGTTGCTTTTCAGAAGCTTTCATTTGGTCAATTACAGATTTAGCCTGAGAATCTAAACCTTGTTTTGCTAACTCTTTTTGTAATGCTTCGCGAAGTTTTACTTGTTCTTTATAGATTTCCATGATTGCTTCAGCATCTCCTTCTCCATCATTTCCATCTTTATCTTCGTTGCCTTTTCCTCCTTTTTTATTTCCCTGACCATCCTTACCTTCTCCATTTTTCCCTTGGCCATCTTTACCTTGCCCCTGCTTTCCTTCTCCGGATTTTCCTTGTTGACCTTCTCCCGGTTTGTCGCCAGGTTTGTCACCCGGCTTATCTCCAGGTTTCATTCCAGCTTTCATTTTATCAGCCAAGCCTTTTTGTTTTTGAATAATATCTGGCAATTGCATTCCTTGTCCGTCACCTGGTTTTGGTTTTCCTGCTCCCGGTTTCGACATAGACATCTGCATATTATTTAATAAATCACTTAAAAAATCCGCTAATTTATTCGCAGAAGAAACTGCATATTGTTGGTGCGAAACTCCTTTTGGAACCTGAACATCACTTAAAGTTTCAATAGCTTTATCTATATTGTACTGTACATTTCCAATTTCTTTCGTTACATCTTCAGCTACTTTTGGGTTACGTAATGACAATGCAAACAAACTATCATCGACATGTTTGAACTGTTGTTTCAAGTTTTGCTGCACTTTAATGTTCTTTGTAAAAGCCGAAGAACCTAATTTCATAGATTTAAATTGTTTCATAACATCTTCCTGAGACAATGAATAAGCAAGAAGATTATCCAAAACCTGACGAAGCATTGCAACATCTTCTTCTAGTTGTTCTTGTTCTCCGCCCTCCATACTTGAATCCATTTGCTCTGCCATACTCTTCATTTTCTTGGCTGCACTTTTTTGTTTTGGCTTAGCCGAAGAAGAATTCTTTTTACTCAATTCTTCAGAAGCTTTCTTCAAATCATCCTTCACATCTTTCTCTTTTGAAGCATCAGAAGGAATATCCAAAGGAGCTTTTAATGTTTTGTTTTCTTCTTTCAGATCTTTTAAATCTTCTTGAATTTTATCAAAAGCTTTATTAATATCGTCTTGCTTCTCTTGTGTGTTTTCTTTTTCTTTATTCGAAAGTTGCTCTTGTTGATCTGCTAACTTCTTTAGTTTATCTGCAACTTGTTCAGCTTTTTTAGAAACATAAAAACGTTTGGTTAGTTCAACCAATTGTTCCAGATTACGAGATTGGTTCTTACTGATCTGTTTGAATTTTTCCATCTTATCAAACAAATCTTCACTGTTCAATTTGTCATTTAAGTTCTTCAATTCATCCATCAACTTCTGATTCTTTTCTAAATCTTTCTCTGCATTGTCTAAACGCTTTTGCAAATCATCAGCCGTTTTATCTTTCTTTTCAGATTGAAATTTATCCAGATTCTTGTTCATTTTCTCAGCAAACTGTTTCATCATTTCGTCTTGTTGTTTCTGACGTTTGATAAAATCATTTACTTTTTGCTGATCTTTAAACTCTAAATTATCTTTCTCTTTTCCTGCTTTTTGAATCTTATCCATTTCAGAAAATTGCTTTGTTTGATTCTTTAAAGACTTTTCTAAACTATTGATATTTTCATTTTGTTGTTGTAATTCCATATCGTGAACTTCGTCTGTAGTCGAAACACGATCAGAAAAAACAGAAGACTTTGTACTCTTGAAACCATGTGGTGCATCGTTATCAAAAACCTCAAAATAGTATTCGTAAGATACTCCTTCCTGCACGGCAAGATTACTTGGGAAGTTAAAAACAAACTGATCAAATACTCCAGACTTCACCGGTATTGTTCCACGCTTGGCAGTGTTTGGTTTGTTGCGTTCGTAATACACAACCTGAAGTTTAGACAATCCGTAGTCATCACCTAACCTACCCAAAACATAATTTTTATCCAGCTTTAAACTATCCGGTGCAGGACTAACTGTGATCGTTGGATGCTGATCTTTGATCACTGAGAGCTGATAATCCAGTTTTTCGTAGTTTTTGACCTTATTATTCGATGTAAGAATTTGATATTCTGTATTTTGACTAATATTTTTAGCCAATTTAAACTCATTTTCGGCTTTATTGAACTTGAAAGTCGCATTATCATCTTTCCAAACAATTTCCTGAGTCGCTTGTGTATTCATTTTCCAGGTTACCAAAGTTCCTTCGGGTACGATTGCATTTCCTGTTCCCTGAATTGTTTCTGATTTTTTCTTTAGATAAGATGGAAAATTCAATACCATTTCGAAGTTAGCAATTGACGGAACCGTGATTACTTTCAACTCATATTCCTCTGAAGAAACTGAATTTCCTTCAAAAGAAAATTCAACATTAGATCTCGGTTTCTCAATCTTGAATTCAAACTTTCCGGGTTGAGACGATTCCATAAAATAACTTTCGTTACCAATATGAATCATTACATTTTCCGGAACAACATTACCAACAGATTCCATCTTGATCACGAAATCTTTGTTTTGCTCAGTCTGCAAATTCTGATTTAGAACTACAAATTTGAATGGAGCCGGAGGTAAAAATGTAGCATTAAAATGCACTACTCTATTTAAACTTTGAGAAATTACATTGCTATTTCCTGAAATATAAAACACCGCAAAAAGCAAAATTGGAATAATAGCTAATGGTAAATATTTTTTATTTGTTTTAAAATTGATAGCGTTCCCGAATGGAATTGGCTGCAACGAATTTGCTTTTTGTTCTATCGAAGCCAACATCAACTCTGAACTTTCTGTCGAATTCTCAGACGCTGACAATTGTAAAAAGTTAGTCAGCTTATCACTTACTTCTGTAAAATGATTTCCAATAATCGTTGAAGCCTGATTATAATCGATTCCTTTTTGAAGTTTAAACAACTTAAAAATCGGGAACAAAATAAAACGAAACAATAGAAAAACTTCTACTCCTATAAATACCCAGAATAATAATGTTCTTCCTAATGGTTTTAACCAAAGAAAATATTCGATAAAAAGCGTAAATAGAAAGTACAATAATCCAAATCCAATAAAAAGAAGTGCTCCTTTTATCAATTCATTGGTATAATATTTCTTTATAAAAGCTTCTAACTTTTGGTATATAGCAGATGTTGTTTTCAATGTGAATCTGTTTTATTTATAACCCATAAAAGTAGTAATTATAGTAATTGAAATTCCAAAAAATAAATTCCAAATTCCAACTCTGCATTGGAATTTGGAATTTAAAAAATTGGGATTTAAGTAAAGTTGTATCTTTGCATCAAAATTTAAACAAATGTCAAAGCAAGTTCGTGTGCGTTTTGCACCAAGTCCAACAGGACCTTTACATATTGGCGGCGTTCGTACTGCCCTATTTAATTATTTATTTGCCAAAAAAAACAATGGTGTTTTTTATTTAAGAATTGAAGATACAGATCAAACCCGTTTTGTTCCTGGTGCTGAAGCTTATATTATGGAAGCACTGGAATGGTTAGGAATTTCTCCTGAAGAAACTGTTGGGAAAAATGAAAAATTTGGTCCGTACAGACAAAGTGATCGTAAAGATTTATACCAAACTTATGCTGATCAACTGATCAATTCAGGTTGGGCATACTATGCTTTTGATACTCCGGAAGCGCTTGATGCTTTGAGAAAAGAACAAGAAGCAGAAGGAAAAACATTTATTTATAATCATACGATCCGTGAAAAGCTGGATACATCTTTAGTAATATCTTCTGAGGAAGTTGCTAAAAGAATTGCAAATGGAGAACATTATGTAATCCGTTTTAAAACTCCGGTTGATGAAACTTTACATTTGAAAGATATCATTCGTGGTGATGTAAAATTTGAAACGAGTTTACTTGACGATAAAGTATTGTTTAAAAGTGACGGAATGCCAACGTACCATTTAGCCAATATTGTTGATGATCATTTGATGGAAACTTCACATGTAATTCGTGGTGAAGAATGGTTGCCATCTATGCCTCTTCACGTTTTATTATACAGAGCTTTTGGTTGGGATGCTCCGGAATTTGCACATTTACCATTGATATTGAAACCCGTTGGAAACGGAAAATTATCAAAAAGAGATGGTGATAAATTAGGATTTCCTGTGTTTCCATTAGAATGGAAAACCGAAGAAGGGATTTCATCTGGTTACAGAGAGAAAGGATTTTTCCCGGAAGCAGTTATAAATTTCCTTGCCTTATTAGGTTGGAATGATGGAACTGATAAAGAATTATTTTCATTAGAAGAATTGGTTGAGTCTTTCGACTTGAACAGAGTTCATAAATCCGGAGCTAAATTTGATCCGGAGAAAAACAAATGGTTCAATCACCAATATTTAATCAAACAAAATAATGAAGATTTAGCGAAAAGCTTCACTCCTATTTTAGTTGAAAAAGGTGTTGATGTTTCTAAATATGACATTACAAGAATCGTTTCTTTGATTAAAGAAAGAGCTCATTTTGTATCTGAATTTTGGGATTTGACTGATTTCTTTTTCCAGGCGCCAACATCGTATGATGAAAAAGCAAGCAAAAACTGGAAGGAAGAAACGCCAGCTTTAATGCAGGAATTGATTTCGACTCTTGAATATATTGATGGTTTTGATTCAGCAAATATCGAAGCAATTGTAAAAGACTGGTTGACTAAAAACGAAATTGGAATGGGTAAAGTAATGCAACCTTTCCGTCTAAGTTTGGTTGGCGCTCTTAAAGGTCCTCACCTATTTGACATTGTTGAAATCATCGGAAAAGAAGAAACTATTTCGAGAATTCAGAAAGCAATTGCAACTTTATAATTTTTTCTACCATTAAGAGATTAAGAAAAATGAAGTCAAGCTTTATGAACTTAATATCTTAATGGTAAAATAATCTAAGCGCTAAGAACATTATTAAAATGTACTTAGCGTTTTTTTTACGCTAAAAAAAATTGAATTTGGCAGATTATTCGTAATTTACCAGATCATAAAAACTAAATCAATATCATTATGAATCCAGCACTTATTATCTTTTTAGTCCTCGCATTCTTTATTTTCATGTCGTCTTTTTTTACTGTAAAACAACAATCGTCTGTTGTAATCGAAAGATTTGGTAAATTTTTAAGCGTAAGAAATTCAGGTTTACAACTTAAAATTCCGATAGTCGACAGAATTGCAGGACGTGTAAATCTTAAAATTCAACAGTTAGATGTTATCATCGAAACCAAAACGAAAGACAACGTTTTTATCAAAATGAAAGTTTCGGTTCAGTTTAAAGTTATTCAGGAAAAAGTATATGATGCTTTTTATAAACTGGAATATCCACACGATCAGATTACGGCTTATGTGTTTGATGTTGTTCGTGCCGAAGTTCCGAAACTAAAACTGGATGATGTTTTTGAAAGAAAAGATGATATCGCCATTGCAGTAAAAAGAGAATTGAACGAAGCCATGACTACTTATGGATATGATATTATCAATACTTTGGTAACAGATATTGATCCGGACATTCAGGTTAAGAATGCCATGAACAGAATTAATGCTGCCGACAGAGAAAAAACAGCTGCTGAATTTGAAGCCGAAAGTTCAAGAATCAGAATCGTTGCCAAAGCAAAAGCTGAAGCAGAAAGTAAACGTTTACAAGGTCAAGGTATTGCAGATCAGCGTCGTGAAATTGCAAGAGGTCTTGTAGAAAGTGTTGAAGTTTTGAACAGCGTTGGTATTAATTCTCAGGAAGCTTCTGCCCTAATTGTTGTAACTCAGCATTATGATACTTTACAAGCAATTGGTGCTGATGCCAATTCGAACTTAATCTTGTTGCCAAACTCTCCACAAGCCGGAAGTGATATGCTAAACAATATGGTTGCATCATTTTCAGCATCAAATCAGGTTGGTGAAATGATGAAGAAAAACAACAAGAAAATAGAGAAGAAACCAAAACCAATTCAACCTCAATCTGGTTATGAAGATGATATCTTACCAGAAACAGAACAATAACATAAAACAAAAAAGAGGCTTAATTGCCTCTTTTTTTATTGATAAACCAATTGATAATATAGGGTAAAATTGATTGTAAAATTTGCGGATATGATCTGGTGAAATATTCTTTATAAGAAGAAAAAACTCCGCCAACTATACTTTGTGGCGTAATAGATTCCTTTGTCCTTTGAAAACTTAAAACCAATTTCTGGTAATTAATCTCCTTCTCCAGTTTCAAAATTTCAAGATCTCTTTCGATTTCTGCGTATGATGAGTATTTTTTATTTTCCATAATTAGTCATTAAAAAAGATTTCTGAAAATTTCTCTAATATCGGACCTTCAACAACTTTATCTTTCAGGAAGAAAAGTAAAATTGTAAAGATTAAATAGATCCCTCCTACTGCCAAGAAACCAAGTGCGTTACTTTCGAACAAAGCTCCAAAAGCATATGCTGCAGCAAAAGATCCAAAAATCATCACCATACTAAAACACAATAAAATCAAAGTAAACTTTAAAATTAAAGTTGTTGATTTCATGGCTACTTTAAAACCCCAAAGTTTATAATAAGCTAAATGACTTTCCATATAAACTTTAGCCTGATCCTGAATATTCTCGGTGTTTTCTTTTAATTCTTCAAATGCCATAATTGTAATTTTAATTAAAAAAAGAAGCACAAAACTCATGACTTAATAACTGCATTCGATTATTCTAAAATTAAAATAACCAAAACAATCATCAAAATCACATTGAGCTTTGTGCTTCCTGGATTATTATTTTTGAAGCTTAGCGTTTTGCGCTTTTAAATCAGCTAATTTAGATTCCAAAAAACCAATTACTTCTTCAGTTTTATAACTCATGTTCGAAAGTAACTCGCCATAAGTTCCGTCTAAATTTTCTTTTGCTTTTGTAAATTTTTCACGTAGAACTTCAGAACTTGCCGAAAGTGAATCTTGCAAATTATGTTTTGCATCATCTAAACCTTCTTTAAGTTTAGCACGGGTTTTTGATCCTTTATCCGGAGCAAATAAAATTCCGATTGCTGCTCCTACTGCAGCACCAGCTAAAATTGCTGCAACTGTATTTACGTTTTTTGACATAATATTAAAATTTAAATGAATACTAAAGGTACTGTTTTTTTGAATTATAAATTATTGGTTAATTGTAATTTAATAAAAATTAACACTAAATTTAATACACATAAGCTACAGCTTCGTACTTACCATCTGCTTTTTCAACAATACTCACAAACGGATATCCGTTTGAAGCAGATTGTGTCTTGATTCTCATAGCAGTCTGGTTTTTATTTGCAATTGGCGGTTCTCCTTTTGTCTTTGTCGAGACTCCTGAAAAATTGGCCACTTGTTTTAAACCTATTGTCTTGTCCTGAGATAAAACCGTTACGAATTTATAATCTGATTTTGAATCTACTATCACTTTATCAGAAACTTTCTGAGTTTGATTAGATTGTTTATTGGTAATTTTTGAAACTGCATATTTGCTAATTTTATGTTCTTCGGCACTTCCGTTCAAGGAATAATAAACCAAATCATTTTCGGCTTTTATAAAATTAACATCCAGTTCTTCACCATTGTGTTTTGTAATTTGGTGTGTTTGAGAAATTGCAATATTTGCAAATAAAATTGATAGCGTAAAAAATAGAATTTTCATAATATTAAAATTTAAGGATTAAAATTGTTTCTGTCAAAACGAAAGACAAAATTTCAAATAAGCCGTTAAAATTAATTTCATGAAATTTTCAAATTATGAACTACCCTCTGAAAAATACTTTTACGCTAGAAGTATTATCAAAATACAATCACAATTACAATCGACCATAAAACCAATCTTTAGAATTCAGATTTAGAATTAACCCTAAAACCAAAAATTATGCATTTTTAAATTTTAGAAAAATTCAGATTCGATTCTTAAGTGTATTTTGAAATTTCACACTTTAGATTTGACCTTTGGATAAAAATACCAACTTTATAAACAATTGTATGTTAACAACCCGTTAAACTAAGAAAATAGAGCTCAAAAACTTAAATAAAGCTTAAAAAACGACAATAATTCAAAAGATGATTAATGACATGGAACAAATTAAAAAATAGCTTAAAATCAATTTATGAAGGCTGTTTTTAATTAGATACATCTATTAAAAATAGTTTTCATATAGTTTTAATAAATAATAACTAAAAAACATTAATAAATCAATTACAATAAATTTTAGCGATTATATAAAATAGAATAATTTTTAAAATTACTCGATAAAAATAGAATTTGAAATTGATAACAAAATAATCATGACATTGATCTTGACCAACAATTTTTAGATTAAAAAGCCGTAAAATAGGTAAAATAAAATCGAAAATTAAAATAAGGATCTCTGTTAAATGATTTTTTAAAAGATGATTAATGAGTTAAAAGAATTAAAAAACTAGCTTAAAATTAATTTATGAAAGTCACTTTTAATCATTAAAAACTATATAAATTTTAAAAGTAATAATTTTAATATATTATAGTAAAAAACTTAAAAAATACAAAGTACCATAATAAAAATTGATTTTATAAATCTAGTAGAAGAAAATTAACAAATGAAATTTAAAAAGATATGAGATGGGACTAAATTATAATCACCTTCAACTTTATAAACAATTAGATGTTAACAACCCGAAAAACTAGGTAAAACTAGCTCTAAAATTAAAATAAGAGCTTATATTTAATCATTTTTCAAAAGATGATTAATGAGGTGGAAGAATTAAATAATTCGCTTAAAATCAATTTATGAAAGCTGTTTTTAATCTACTAAAACTATTATTTTTTACTTTTTAATAGAAAATATAAATAATAAAAAAAGCGCTTATAAAAAGCGCTTTTCAATAGATTATAATGATATTATATCTTCACCATTTCCTTAAGAATTTCAATTTCTCTCTCAGAAGCATTTTTTGGAGGATTTGAAAAAGATTTCAAAATTTCGTCTTGAAACTGATTTCTTAAACTTGAATCTTCAATATCTCTTAAATTCAAAAGTGCTTTAGATCGAACATAAGTTGACTCACTTCTTAGAGACATTGTATATAATTTTTTAATATCTTCCTCTTCAAAATCCTTAGATTTCAAAATTGAATATTTCAAAATAAACTGAGCAAACAACAATGAACCTTTATTATTGTTGATGTTTTTCTTTAATGAATTTTGCAATAAAGAGAAACTTGAAACATTTTTAATGCTCTCCCCTATTGCACTTTCGATTGCAATACGTTCCGGTTTAGTCTCAACTTTAAAATATTTGTTTATATCTTTTAAAGAATTATTGATGCTGTTTTCTTCTTTTTTACCTTTTTCTTCCCAGGCATCTTTCAATCCAACAGTCTTGTTAAATACTAATTTTGAAGCAGTTGAATCTTTATCAACAGTAAAATAACCCAAACGTTGAAACTGAAATTTATCTTCATTTTGAGCTGTTGATAAACTTGGTTCAACAAATCCTGTGATAATTTCTAATGATTTTGGATTCACAAAATCTAAGAAGTTTTTGTCTTTATAACTGTCCGGAGCTTCATCTGTAAACAAACGATCGTACATACGAACTTCTGCTTCAACGGCATGCGAAATAGAAACCCAATGTAAAGTTCCGGATACTTTTCTTTGGCTTGCTTCTGTCCCGCTTCCGCTCAAAGAATCAGTATCATAAGTTACATGGATCTCTGTAATATTGCCTTCTGAATCTTTTATAACACTTTCACCTTTAATGATATAAGCATTTTTAAGACGTACTTCTTTTCCTAAAGTCAAACGGAAAAACTTCGCCGGAGCTTCTTCAAGAAAGTCTTCTCTTTCGATGTATAATTCACGAGAAAAAGGTACTTTTCTAAAACCTGCATTCTCATCTTCCTGATTATTTTCGGCTTCAAGCCACTCCTCTTTTCCTTCAGGATAATTTGTAATTACCAATTTTACAGGATCTAAAACAGCCATTACACGAGGTGCAATTTTGTTTAAATCTTCACGAATACAAAACTCTAAAACGGATACATTTATTAAATTATCGCGTTTTGCAATTCCGGTTGTATTGGCAAAATTACGTAAGGAAGCAGCGGTATAACCACGTCTTCTTAATCCTGAAATAGTAGACATTCTTGGATCATCCCAACCGTTAACATGCTTTTCCTTAACAAGTTGCTGTAATTTTCTTTTACTAACAACGGTATGTGATAAGTTACGTCTTGCAAATTCTCTTTGCTTAGGACGAATTTGATTTTCATCAATAATCTGGTCTAAAAACCAATCGTATAATTCGCGGTGAGGCAAGAATTCGAGTGTACAAAATGAGTGTGAAATTCCTTCCAGATAATCACTTTGTCCGTGTGCCCAATCGTACATTGGATATATTTTCCAGGCATCTCCGGTTCTGTGATGTTCTTTATGTAAAATCCTGTACATGATAGGATCACGCATCAGCATATTGGTAGATTTCATGTCTATTTTTGCACGAAGAATATGAGTTCCAGCCTCAAATTCACCGTTTTTCATTCTTTCGAATAAACCTAAATTTTCTTCAACAGAACGATTTCTGTACGGACTATCTGTTCCAATCGTAGACGGAGTTCCTTTTTGAATGGCCATATCTTCAGAAGATTGGCTATCAACATAGGCTTTATCTTTTTTAATTAATAAAACTGCCCAATCGTATAGTTGTTGAAAATAATCTGAAGCATAACGTTCTTCTGCCCAGGTATATCCTAGCCATTCAACGTCTTTTTTAATGGCGTCAACAAATTCCTGTTCTTCTTTTTCCGGATTAGTATCGTCAAAACGTAAATTTACAGGTGACTGATAATCAATTCCTAAACCAAAATTTAATGCAATAGAACTTGCATGACCAATATGTAAATAACCATTTGGTTCTGGTGGAAAACGAAAATGAAGTTTACTTTGCGAAAGACCTGATTTAAGATCTTCTTCTATGATTTGTTCAATAAAATTGAGTGATTTCTCTTCTGATGCCATTATTTTATAGTAATTTTAGCAAAGATAAAAAAGTTTACAGTTTTCGGTTTACAGTTTACAGTTTTCTTTAGAAACTTATCAGTAAACCAGAAACTTAATTTATTTGTACTTTTGCATAAATATTGAAAGTTATGAGACAATTAACTGTTACAATTCCAGACGATTTCTACGAAACTTTTATTAGTTTTTTCAAACATGTTCCAGATGTTTCTATCAATGAAAACTTAGGGAATGAAGTTCCGCTATGGCAGCAGGAAATGGTTTTAGAACGTATGAAAAACGCTAAACCGGAAGATTATATTAGCTGGGAAGAATCTAAAAAAAGACTCAACGCTAAATGGAATAAATAGATGTATGAAATAGTTATTCTATTGCGAGCTGATTTAGAAGTCGATGAAATTGCAGAGTATTACGAATCTTTATCTAATGGATTGGGAACGAAATTCTTTAATGAATATCAAGATTACGTAGAAACTTTAAAGACATTTCCTTTTTTTGAGGAAAAGTATAATATAGTTCGTATTTTACCTTTAAAAAAATTCCCTTACACAATACACTTTACAGTTGATGAAAAAGAAAAAGTAGTTTCTGTACAAGCTGTAACATCTAATTATCAAGATCCAAACATTACAAGAATAAAATTATAAAAATGGGAGTTATAAAATTAAAAAACATCCGTACTTTTTCGTACCACGGATGTATGATTGAAGAAGGAAAAATTGGATCTGACTACACTGTCGATCTAAAAATTAAAACTAATTTACAGAAATCAGCCGACACAGATCACCTTGCCGACACTGTTGATTATGTACATTTGAACAAAATTGTGACAGAAGAAATGGCCATTCGTTCGCATTTATTAGAGCATGTAGCCAAAAGAATCAATATTCGAGTACTTGCTGAAATAGAAACTGCAAAAAAAACTACAGTTTGGGTTTCTAAAATAAATCCTCCTATTGGTGGTGATGTTGAATCAGTTACTATAAAAATGACGGAAATTAGAAAGTAATTCTTTCAAGAAAAAAAGTAATTTTTT
>Ga0247815_10000068_pt1 | contig 77967 bp, 36 predicted proteins | sample UWRJL194509B1_FD_181014 | JGI IMG/M metagenome (GOLD analysis project Ga0247815, IMG submission 181014) | Plant litter microbial communities from Arlington Agricultural Research Station in Wisconsin, United States - UWRJ-L194-509B-1 | ecosystem: Environmental > Terrestrial > Plant litter >... | reverse complement strand
ATTTGATTTTCCGTTGGCTTTAGTAGGTGGATTTGGTAATTATTTTTTACCTGTTCAAGTTGGAGCGCCTGATATGGCAAAATATTTTCCAAAGAATGTTTCCAGTGTACCCGGAAAGGTACACAAACTTATTATAACCAAGGTGAAGATAAGTCATTTGCTTATGCTTTAGGTTATCAAAATAAACGAATTACCTGAATTAAAAACTAAAAATATTAATAAAATACACCTTAACAAAGATTTAGTTAATGTTGGTGTAGTTAAAAAGAGTTTTAATCAAAAAAAATTACCTTTAACTATGGATTTAAACTACTACGGTCAAAAATTAGAATTTGATATTGATTTAAAAGGAAATTTTACCAATATAAAATATAATGGTAATAATCTTTTGGATAACTTAGTATTAAACCCCGAAAGTGAGATTAAAGGGGGTTCAAAAATTCTCACATGAAAAATTAAATATAAAAATAGAGTAAATATTTTTTTATATGCAAAAAAAATAAAATCCAAATTTAATGATTCTAAAAATGACCAGAATTTAATTATATTTTAATTACTTATGACACTAACTCAGGTAGAAGGATTATCGAAGGGTTTAAATTTAATCCTAAATCTTTTAATAATTTGCCAACTAAGAATAACAATAAGGAAAGGTTTGATTGAAATATGCTGGAAACCATTGCATGTAGCATCTAATTGAATAGGTAGATAAGTAACAAAGTACATAGAATCATTATGAAATTGCTCTTTAAATCTTTTATACTAATTAGCTTTAATCTAAGAAATAATTCAAATAATAGTAAAAAATAAAAATAAAAGATATTTAAATATAAGAAAAAAAACAAAAAAAAAATATCTGTTTAAAATATTTTTGTTACTACCCGCCCGGCCAACAAAACGAGAAATTTTCTGTTGAGGCTAAAAACTCACCTTTATCTGGGAATAATAACAAGTATCTTTTATATAGACCTGTTCGATTTTTTTACGTCCTTCTCTAACTATCTCCATAGGGCATATGCAGTGAGGGAATAAAAACAGGTATCTTTTATATAGAGCTTTTCTAAATTTATTTGGATTTCAAAAGTTTATGATTTTAACTTTATTTTTTAAATACAGTTTAGGTTTTCCTATATAAAATTTAGCTTGAAATTAAAATAAAAGAGGAAAATTGGGCTAGTTAAAATAAAAGGAACCTGTTTTTGTCTAAAACAAAAGGTTTTGTACCGACTAAATGATTATTTTTATATATTAATTCTCGTTTATTATTTTTAGTGGCCATGTATAGAATTGATCCTTTACGGTGATCTTACTTTTATCTATATATCTGAACCACTTCTCCTGGTTGACTTCTAATGAGCTATTTTTAGTTAATAAACTTTCCAAATCTTCAAATGAGATTTTGGCTTTAAGTCCTTTAACTTTTACAACTTCTCTTCCGTCAACAGTTATCCCACCGTAAACTTTGGGAGCTATAGCAGCAAAATTTGTATAAGTATTTACTAGTTTAAATTGCCCAAGCCCAGTACCTACCATTTCCGGATCTAATTCACCGTCAATGAAGACACTGTCTGTGTCTGTATATAGTAGTTTAAAACTAGGGTTATTCTTAAAGTAAGTCATAACTACTCTAGCATAAGCGGTAATAGCTGAAGCTATAGTACGGACACATTTTTAGCCCGTTCTCTAGATTCACCTACCTCTTTAGCAGATCTATTGTCCTTATAAACAATTAACATACTATCCACCTCCATAAATTTATAGTCCAATACCTCGTATTTTTCAAGGTAATCATTATAATCAGATATCTTAATAATAGAAGTAGTCTCAAAGTTCGGATCCATACCAAACCGACCGTAGAGACTATTAAGCAATAACTTAGCAATAGTGTATCAAGGATGGTCCGGGGTATGAGCACTTTTAATTTGATAAATATCTTCGACAAATTCTTTGAATACGTCATATTCTTCAAATTTATAACCACTCTTAACCTTGAACTCGTAACCGTACTTCTTGGAATTATATAATTCCTCGGAAAAGAACATCCCTGACCAATTACCAAGCGGTGATATTGTTCTTACAGTAGAAACTCGTTTAATAGAACCTGAAACATCTTCATTATGAACGCTTCTATGGCGTACTTGTAAAATAGGATGTTCAAGATTTTTTGTAGTTTTAACCTCAACATTGAAAAACCCAAAAGGTTTTAGAAAAAAATTTGTAATATCCCCTTCAAAATATTTTATGAATTTCTTTTTTTGTAATAACAGGCATCATATATCCCTTTTGCATTACAGAAGGGAATTGCGAATTCTGATCGTACTCCCTGACTAATTTATCCTCAATTTGTTTATTTGAAGGTAAATACATGTCCACAGCACCACCAGTATATGACTTCTTGATATCTAAATAAGTTTGCCCATTTATTAGTGGGATATAAATTCCTTGTTTTTCAATATTACTTAAGTATCTTGCTCGGAAAATAGCCGTGGTTAAAGAAGAGACTGTAGGTCGACCTTGAAGATTTAATTTCCACCTATTGAAGATAAATTCATTAAATTTTATCATAATTTCATATAGGCTCACGCAATCATTCAAACAGTATTTAATAGTTTCTTCCTTTAAAGATCAATTATAAATATTATTTCTAGTTAATTTTTATCGTGTGATTTAATTCTAGTTCTATTTAAACAAGCTAAATATTCTTCAGAAAACTGTAAATATTCGTCACTATTTTTAAAAAAACTCTGATTAGGAATTCTACCCACATAGTTTAAGTCAATATTTTCATTAAATTTACTATTTAAAAATTTATAAGGAAATGTAGTCTTAATATGATCAACTTGAAAACTGACGGATAATTCCTTTAAAGAATGTCGTGCTAATAAAAAGGAATCATGAAAAGAAAGGTTATATTTGTTTTTAGGACCATAATTGATTCCTAAATCAACTATATTTCCCTCCCTAAAGACAGGATTAATCTTGATATTTTTACTATCACTTAGCTCTACTAAAGGATTAAGTAAAAAAATTCCATCAAATTTTTCTAAGTTGCGGACATAAATAGTATGTCCGCTGTATTTAGATTTTAATAAGCTACTGATTGCAGCTTTTAACATATCTTTATAACTAGGAAAATCTGTAATATAAAAATGATTTATTTTCTTTCCCGTCGAAATGGCAAATACAATAAGGGATATGTTCTCCATTTTGTACCATAGTTTCAACATCCAATGTAATAATTTTATTAGTTAAATTTTTATCTGCTTTAATAGGCTTAAGAGTATCTGTTTTATAGTTACTCATTTTAAAAACTATTTGATTCTTCTGAATACGGTATTCAGAACTATTAATTTTTCTGGTAAATGAGTGCCAATTATCTTTATAATCCTCGAATTTCAAGATAGTTTCACCCTTTATTTTTATTTCTATAATTGAACGTTTAGTTTTAGATTCTAAATGCTGTATGATATATTTTTTGTTTTTATTAACTAGATCCTGGATTACTATTATTTCCGAAGAATCATAATGGACTCTCCCTCAAAATAAGTATTTATTATTTAAAGGAACATTATATTTAAATAATTTTTCTGTAGATTTTTTTAATAACCTATCCGGGAAATTTGTTTGTTCCTTTAAACTTTTAGGAACAAAATCATCTTTTATAGATTTCCCGTTATAATTATCTCTGGTCATATAATCCAAAGTAATACCTCAAACAGGCTCATTACGATAATCGGCACTGATCAAGTCTAAAATATCTGAAATTCTTTGTAATAAAGATTCTTGATCAAATTTACTTACTCTGATAGCTATCCAGAGTGGAATAATTACCATGCGGATAGTTAATTCTAATTAATAAAATAATATACTCGGAATCCTTAAGAGAATTCATAACACAGACTCAAAATTCTTCAAGAAGTGTTTCAAATAAATCTCTTGTTAATAACACTACAAATACTTTTTCTCAAGAAGAGTCAGCATCGTAATTTTGGATAAACAAGAAAGCATCCTTAATTCTGCCATTTTTGTTAATTTCAGCAGGGCTAAATTCCATCAATTTACCAGTTAATCAATTTGTAGGAAATAGTGAATCTTTAGAAGATGAAAATTTTGCAGATGTAGAAGAAAAATTTCTTGCACCTTGGATATTAAGAATATTGAAAATGTTTTTTTTGATCGAGAATGTGTGTAAGCAAGCACAACAGTTGTAGAAGCAATATTAATATTAGCGATTACGGGGGCTACTTCCCTGGTCCGTGAAGATACTAAAGATTTTATAGCTTCCTCGGTAGCTGCTACAGAAGCTTCAAGGATTGAATGGAAGATCAATAATTCCAGGTTGAAAATTAGGGCCACTTCCCCAAGAAGACACAGGAGGTAAAGGAGAAAATTCCATTAAGTCCTGTGAATTATCTGCACCTAAACTATTAGTTAAAATTTGTAAAGGTTCCAGATCTATTTTCCCTTCAGTAAATAAATTAGGATTAGATTTAGGTAACAAATATTTATCTTGCTCTGATAAAGATTCTACCTCTGAAAGAACTGAAGACACTGAAGAAGCAGGTGAACCTGGAACTCTGGGTGTAGAATTAGTATCCGACCCAGTAGGAGTAGCAGAACCGTTACTAGCTGCAGCATTGTTTCTAATATTATTCATAAATTCGTTAAACTGCTGCTTATCCAAAATCGTAAAGGCTTGACCTGTATTTATGTTATTAGTAAATTCTGGTATTAAAGGATTAATAGCAGCATCTGCCGGATACAAGTAAAGCTTTACTGTTTGAAATACACTAGAACAAAAATTAGTCATATTAACATAAACACTAGAAATACTATTACGTACTGGTGAGAATTCAAAGGTTGGAAAACCAATGTCGTAGCCTAAATTTTGTGCAACAGCACCAAAAATAAACAAAATAAAATAGTACTTATAAGCAGAGCCGCTAACCACTCCTTTAGTGTGTACGGCTCTGAGTCAGAGTCTAAATTATTTTGAACTGAAGATGGCAAATTAGAGGGCGCAGCCGTAGCTGAGGAGCCACTACTTTCTACAAGAAAAAAAAAAGAGAGGGGGTATTTTGCCTTTTGGCAAGTGCGCCTACGTAAATGAGTGGTAATAAAACGTAAAAGTTCGAATAATAGTAAAAATAAAAAATAAAAGATATTTAAATATAAGAAAAAAAAAAAACTGAACTTAAAACATTGGAATCTTTTATTAGTAAAAGATCTACAGATGAGAATATATTAGCTATTGCTGAAATATATGAAAATATAGAAGAGTTTTATATTCCTACTAAAATTGATTATAGAGGAAGAATTTATTGTAATGTTCCTTATTTAAATTATCAATCTACCGAATTAGCTAAAGCTTTATTATTATTTAGTAAAGGAGAGGAAATAAATTTATCAGATACGAATTCTATTAACTTTCTTCCTTTAAAATTTTTGGGGCTAACTGTTACGGTAATAAATTAGATAAAAAATCAGCTACGGAAAGAATAAAGTGAGTGGATAATAATTTAGAGAATATTAAAAACTTCCATAATGGATTACTAATAAAAGAGGCAGAATCTAAATTATTGTTTATTGCATTTTGTTTTGAGTTTAATAGATATTTAAAAATTTTCGAATCAGTAAAATCTACCTTAATGAATCCTAACGATAACATAAAATATCAACAAAAAACTGATGGAGGTGGAATATCACCTAAATTCATTACTTATCTTCCTATTCAACTTGATGCTACATGCAATGGATTTCAACATATTTCAATGCTAGCTTTGGATCAAGAATTAATTAGTAAAGTAAATATTAAAAATGCAACAGCTGATGATAGTCCTGAGGATTTTTATACTATTATTTCTAATTTGATAAAAGGGTATTTAGATAAGAAACTTAAGGAGAATAACAGGGATAGTTTAGCTAATTATGCTAGTTATGAAAGATTATATAATATCAATATACAAAGAACTATTATTAAAAAATCTATCATGACTATGCCTTATAATGTTTCTGCTATCCAGTCTATTAAATATTTAAAAGATAGTTTTATAGAAGATTTAGATTATACTAATTTACAGAATAATAAAGATAATAAAACAACTAAAGGTAAATGGTTTAGACATATCAAAGATGAAAACCTTTATTTAAAAGATGAAGACTTTGTTGTTTTATATAAAGTTTTATCTAAAGTTCTAGAAAATACTACTTCAATAAAGCTTATAACAGACTATTTATGGGGCTTAGCGGATATTTGTAGTCAAGCTAACATACCTATTCCATGAAGACTACCTACAGGACTTATAATTAATCAAAGTTATATGCAGAGTAAAGAGATTAGAATAGCCCCTTTTGATTATATTAAACATACATTCCAAGTAAAAGTCCCTGTTAAAGAAAAATTAGATCTTTTAAAACAGAATAGAGCTTTTATGCCTAATTTAATACACTCTTTAGATGCTACAACTTTAGTATTTTTAATTGAAGCATATTTCAATAAAAACCCCAACCCTGTTACAAATTTTTATGCTATCCATGATTGTTTTGGTACAACTTGTAATAATATGCAATATATTATATCAATGTTACAATCAATTTATATTTCTTTATACTCTGATAAAAAATATCTATTAGAAATAGATAATTATATGAGATATTATGTTAAAGATAAAATTGATAATAATTTTGATATAAAATCAGTTGGAGGTAAAGTAGAAATATCAACTGTTAATAGAAAAAATGAAGAAAAGATAATTAAAAGAACATTCCCTAACATTAATAATATAATAAATAATAAATTTGACTTATCTACATATTTAAAAAATTCATTTTATATTATCAATTAATATAAACATTTTGAGGCGCACTATACCGAGTAATGATAAAAAAAATCCTTATTACACTCCTTTTTCCATAGTTTTACTTTTATTTTTATTCTTTACTTGCTGTATTATTTAGCTCTATATTCTCTCATAAAAATTATTTAATTAGTTTTATAACCACACGCTAACAAATAGGATAAAGTTCTTATTTGTATAGTTAGTGTGGTTTTTTTGTTTTTCTCTAATAAAAAAAACATAGTGTAAAGGTTTATGGAGATTAGAGTAAAAGGGGAAGCAAAAAAAAAAGTAATATTTATGTAAGTTTAAGTAAATTAAATTTGTTATTAAAAAAAAAGCCTCTATCATTCTATGTATAATACTTTCCATACTGAAAAAGTTTAGTTAATATTAACATAAAAGTAGAGGCTTAAAAACTAATTTAATAATTTTTTAAATAACCAAAAGAGTGAAAAAAGAAAATACCGTAAATAAAAAAATACAAAAAAAGAGAAGGTGCTAACACAGACATCTAATATTAAAATAAAATGACCTAAATTTAAAATAAAAAGATATAACTTTTTAAATACTAACAAAATTATAAATCTAAATGATTTATATCTTCACTAATATTTTTATTATCAATATTATTTAAATTTTCATTTTCATTTTCATTATAATAATCTATAGTTTTAGTATCAACCCATACACCATTTTTTACAATTTTTATACGTTTTGTATATGAATCTGACTGTAGAATAATATCTTTAGTGTGAATATTTACAGTTCCTCTAGTAAAAGATAATTCTGATACCTTTTTTTTAGCTGCAATATTAAATTTTGAGTAAAACATTTCCTCAAAATCTTCGGGTGAAATAGAATTACTATCAACCCCCTTTGCTTTTATTATATGCCCCCCACCCTTTAATTTTAACATATAAGTTTTAGCAGATAAGAAGAAACCTTCCTCAACTTCATACTCTAGTTTAAATTGTCCTAGCTTATTACCTAAGATATTGTCGGGTGGCATTAAGTTTGTAACAATAGAGTCCGTATCGGAATAATAAATTTCTCCACCGTTTTGTAAAATCCAAAGTTTAATTGAATTTATATATATTCTACCATATGAAGTTATAGCCGCAGCCGTTGCTATGGAAGTATAACTCATTTTTGAATGCTCATCGTTTAAAGGCTTACTGTCATAATTTAAAACTTTTATAAAGTCTAAATTACTATCTGTACATACCTTTTCAGATATTTTATCATTAAAGTTAACTAAGAAATAACCTTCATCGTTATCCAGAGGTAAAACCGAATTAATATTTCTTGTTGTAGCTATTAAATCAAATTTCTCTTTTGTAACTATTTCTGATTTTGGTTTCGTTATAGACATTCCCAGTCTACCAAATAACGAATTTAATAATAATTTAGTAGAGGTTTTAACTATAGGAGATTCAGTCGTGCTTCTAGTATTAAATAAATCCGTAACATACTCATCAAAGGTATTATATATCTTATTAAAATTATAACCCTTAATTACAGTAATTTCATAACCATTATCCCTAGCGAATTTTAGTTCTTCAGAGAATCAAACACCATAAAATTCCCCGTTAGGTAGTATTAAACTAGAATTCAGATGAAGAGGTAAAAGTCCTATGTACCCTCCATTAGTTTTAACATGGCAATAGAAAAACCCAAATAATTTATCGAGTTCTAACCCTTTTGACTTATTTAATATAAAATCCGATATTTCAATATATTCCAAATTATTCCCTGGCATAGGGTTTTGAGCTACGAAAGGATACATTGAGGTAGCATCTATATACAATAGATTTTTTCCGTGTGGTTTGTAGACCTCGCAAATACCACCATAGTAACCTAATCTAATAAAACCATGTGTTGAAATATTTGTTATTAAAGGTATACTACTATCTGTTATAATATTATTAATTTTTTGAGGAACTAAAGGATAACTTATAGTATTATTTTTTAAATCTACAACATCTAAAGTAGTATAATAATATTCTTTTTCATTTAATTTTTTTATTTTTTTTTCATTTAAATAGTGTGTAAGATAAATAGTGATAGCTAATTTAGAAATCGTTAAACAGTTAGTAATATTCACACCATATTTATTATAAATATATAAAGAAAATTTATCCATTATTTCCAATAATAAATCTATATCTTTAGCTAAATATTTTAATGTTTCCTCTTTAACATCCCATTCTTCAGATAAAATAGAATTATATTCTACATTTGTTATATTTTCAAAAAAGTATAAATCAGGTGTTCTACCTACAAAAAATAAATTATTTTTAGAAATAAACTTGTAAGGAAAATGACCTTTAGTGTTATTACACCCAAAATCTTTCCCAAGTTTATCTAAACTACCATTTAATAACATTAATGAATCTACAAAGGATATACTTATTAATTTCTTATTATTTTGTAAACTAACTTTTAACTTAATAATTCTATTATCCTTTAAGATACAATCTATTTTAAATTTGTTATGTTTTAAATTATAATTAATTAAAGCTTTCAATAAAAATACTGAATCATAACCGTTTAAATTATGAACATAAAATTTGTAATTATGATATTTAGGAATTAGCATTTTTTCTATACACTCTATAATTAAATCTTCACTTGTCTGCCCCTTTTTAATATAAAATAAAAATTTATCACTACCTAAAATTTTAAAACCCAAAGCATAAACATAAGATAAATTAGTTTTATGATCGTAATAGGTTTCTACATCAAAGGCTCCTATTAAAATGTCTCTAGCTAATTTACCGATTTTTTTGGTTAGTAATTTTAGAATAGGTAAATTTTGTTTTGCTTTATATTTGATTAATTTCCCACTGCTAAATGAAATGGTGATATTATCATAAGATCTTGAAAAACCATCCGTAATAGATGAAGTAGTATCCTTAAAACTAATAAAAGGCTTATTATAATACTCTAAATTTTGTACTTCCTTTAAATCGAATATCTCAATATTTCTAATTTTATCATCTATATCATAGCAATTTATTAAAATTAAATATTTATCCTCTTTATTTTTTCTTACAAAGGCTTTTAAACCAGCAGGTGCAGAGAGAAAATCTATTTTAAATAAACTACGAATAATTTTAGAGCAACCATTACAATTAGGATAATCTTCACAATGTGATATATCTTTATATAAACTATCATTTTTTTTTCTAATCGTTTTAGATTGCCATGGACATAGAAGTTTATTTAAAATGTTTTCACCTTTATATATTATACCTTCAAGTATATTATATGCTTGAAATAAAGGATGAATACTTTGTTCAATTAATAATTTTTCACCATATAATGGTGTATCAATAGATATTGGAAGAACTCTGTCATTGTAAATTCTTTTAACATTTGTAACATTGACGAACTCTTTATCTAATTTATAGTTATTAATATTAGTGATAGCTAACTCTTTTTTGATATTTAAATTAACAATTAAAAGAGTTATATGACTTACATCCATTAAGATATATCTCCTAATAAATCTTTTAATTCTTATTCTAATTTGTCTATAAAAAAATCTAAAAGAATCTATTAATTTACTTTTATCCATACGGAATACAAAATGTGTTCCAGCTGATCTTGAAGTATCATCTTTAAGAACAATGTGAACTAAAATAGCATAAGTATTATTATGTAAAAACTTTTCATTTAAACCAAAATAAATTGTTTTAAAATATCTTCACATAAATTTGAAATTAAAGTAAACTATTTTAGTTTTAACGAATATTTTATCTTCATTTTTATGGTTTTCACCTCCCTGATTATTTTTTACATAGTTAGTAGTACTTATAAAAGGAGTAAGCACACCTTTAAGTTTACTCTTAATATACCAATAAAAACTATCATCTTTATTCTTATTAAATAGTATAATATTATTGTTTTTTCTATTAAAAATTATTATAGCTTTATTAAGAATATCGGTAGGAGTGTTTAATTTGTTGTTGTATATTATAATATTTTTTTTATTATGTTTTATTAAAGAAGTATTTTGTTTAAATTTATACAGAGGAGCCACATCAATTGAAATATTTTCATTCAATATTTCGTTAGTTCCATTCTTATAAACTATTAAACTCATACCAATAAAATTATCATAAAGTAAACTATCTAATTGTGCAAAGTTTGTAATATCTAAACCGTTCCAAGTAAGAGCAAACACAGCGAATGAAATAAAAATTAAGTTGTTCATAACGCAACTTAGAGAACCAGAAGAAAGGAATAGTATAAGGGTTTCGCCTATGTTATAATATATTTTAAAAATTGCTTTCATATGTCTTAAGATGAATCGAACATCTTATCTTAATAAATATTATTTTATTATGACTATCCTTTATAAATCATTGTTTTTCTTTTTTTTTTTTTTTTTTTTTTCCGTCAGATCGTGTGGTTGGTTTGGAGGCTGTACTATTATAAAATATTTACCATCTATCCGTTTTTTGTTTTTTTTGTTTTTGTGGTAAGATCACCTGGTGTTTGTTATTTCATCGAGAAATTCTAAATTAAAGCTATTTTTGTTCAAAGTATATTGAAAAAACCTTAAAAGAAGAAATAAACTCAAAATATTTTAAATAAACATCAAATAAAAAATCTTTTAAATATATTTGTAAACTACCGAATAACACTAGTAAATTAATTAAGTAGTCCTGTAGAGTATAAAATAAACTATTGAAATTATTTATTATATCACCCCGCACTTGCGTAGCAGTATCAGGATGATACTCCATTATTACCGAACCTACTGATAATAATAGTAATAATTGAAATATTCTATACGCAAAGATAAATAGTAGTTTGAGTTTTGAATTAGAATTAGAACTAGTAGTAGAAGCAGCCTTAGCTGCGGTAACCTTAGAAGATTTGGTTTTAGAGGTTACCTCTTCTTTAGCTTTAGGTCTAAACTTAGAAATCATGTAATTATATAAAGAAACTAAAGTATTAAGTAAAAAAGGTAAAAAAGAAATGTCCTTTTTTATCATTTGTTTTAGGAATAAGGATAGTCTGATGATTCAAACTGAAAATTTGGTTATAAAATTATCCAAAATTACCAGAATTTTTGAAAAATTAAAAATGGAACTAAAAGTTGCAAACAAAAAGGAAATAAGGCGTGACCCGAATATTTTTTTAATGAAGAAAAGTACTACGTTTTTCATTTTAAAGTTAAATGGCCAGTGATTATGGCGATACTATTTAATACTAATTCTGGATAAATTGTTTGAGAATCTATTGTAAGGCGCATACCATAATCTTCCGCTAAATAAAATAACTGGTTTAAACTATTTAAAGAATTAGAACCGACTATTCATGAAGGGTAGAAATAGTGCGCGAAAATCGGGTCGTTAGTAGAAGGGCATAGCCAGAACAGAATTATTATTTTTTCACTTGAAGATACATTTACGAGCGGTAAACCAAAGGGCTTTTGAAGTTTTAATAGGATAAATTTTAATTGAATTCTGTTCATATACTTCTAATCAGTTTTCCCAGAATACTCACTGGTGGGTCATTCTTTCCCCAATCCGACTCATTTGAGCAGGATAGTAATTTTTTTGGCTGTGCCAGTCTACTCGGTGTGGCGACCTAATTTATTAGATAAATCTAATAAAATAAATTTTGTCGGGTAAGGCCGCAGACTGTCTGAGAAACTAGGAGGATAATTACAACTCGTTGTCCTTAATTAAAAATTTTTTACTTTTTTTAACTTGACGCCATTCTAAATCCAAGCTTATTTTTTGATTATTTTCATTTTTTTTTTGGCTACTTAAAAATAAGCAAGAAGTTTGATTTGCTGGGGACTAGTTAGGCTATGTTACTAGTTTATAAGTTTTAGGAGGTGTATTATGAACAAAAATAATGCGACAAGCTTCCATATCACTTATAAATATTACCGATAACCTTTAAGTATATGCCACTACTCTTAAGAATGTTTAATTCGCAACTAAAAAACTTTTTTAAGGCTCGTAGATATAATCTAAAGGAAAAGAAGGACTTAATTTATAAGCGTTAATAAACATGTAAGGAATAGTTCGCTAGCTAGTGCCATGCTTCCTCGCTCTACAAAGAATTTAAAACGCTCACCCTTTAATAAAGAAAAAATTGTTTTTTTGACTCGCTAATCTAATTTTTCAATTGTACATTAGTCTGGCCTCAAAAAATTTGTTACTAAAGGTTTAAACCCAGAATACTTAGATCTTTTAAGTATCTCCCTATTAAGTCTTATGAGTTTAAGCTCATATCTCCAAAACATGTTTTGACGTTTTGTATTTAAACTAAAGACTTTGGTAACTGTTATGCACAAGCAGAAACTTTTACTGGTTTTAGAATTTTCGGTAGGTTCCCCCTTGTACGCCAAAAAAAGATATTTGCAATTTTGCGCCAGTTATGCCTGGTGTTGTATTATTCCCGCAAAATATTTTTAAGAGCACTTATACTGGCGTGGGCTTGCGCCAATTAGAAAAATTTGTTGTACTAATATTTTTTAAACTCATGCTAACCAGTCATTGGGGTCTTGACTGAACCGAAGGTACACTATCACTGTTTTTAATAATTCTAGCTGCTTATAATTTTGAAAAATCTCTAGTCTTGATTTAGTATTACATGATACTTACTATGTTGTTGCTCATTTCCACTATGTATTATCAATGGGTGCCGTATTTGCAATCTTTGCCGCATTCTATTTTTGAGCTCCGTTGCATAAGCAGGAAAGGATTTTACAATAACTCTGCTTGTGTGAACAAATGCACGGAGTAAAAAGTTATTGTTTATAAGTCTTATTGGAATTGAACCAAATAAAAAAATTTTTAATTCTCTGTTTTAGTGTTTTACCATTTAAACTAAAGACCTGGGGAATTGAGCCCACTACTATTCTTGCTGGGCTGGCCAGCTCCCATATAGGTCTTTGCATATGCACTGAATGCGTAAGCAGAACAGATAATTTAAAAAATTGTTTTTAACATAGATCAAAAGAAGCTAAAACAGAAAAACAATTCCAAATTTTTGTTTTCCCATTTTGTTCTTTCCATTTTTTGTTTTTTCATTTTTTATTTTTTCATTTTTCATTTTTCAAAAAAACACGGGGACGAATTTTTTTTTTTGTGTTGCGTACGCAGTGAGTTGGGGAAGAATTTTTTTTATTTTTCATTTTTACAAAATATTCAAAATATTTTTATTTTTTTAAATTAAAGCTATTTCATATAAAAGTAGCAGTGATGATATAGAATTTAACACTTAAGTAATTAAAGAGGTTATTAAGGATTTTCGACAAATTTATAAAAAAGGATGGCTAAATGCCAGAATGTTTTAAAAAACAATCCTAAGGGAAACCTTTTATTGAAACTTCCCGAAGCAAAACATTGTAGTAAGGAAAGGAAAGGAAATCAACCGAGACTCCAAAAGTAATGGTGAGTGAAATTGGACTAGCCTGAAAAAATACTTTAAAAAATTAGTAAAATTTTATTGAATTAAGAAAATTAATTAATAAAAGCCAAAGAAGGTATCGAAGATATAATTTCGAAAGTCCTGTATAATTTTTTTAAAGTATAAATAATCAGTACGATGGGAGTTAACCTGTCGGAATATTAAAATAAAAATAATTAAAAAAAGGAATATGCTCATGGCAACCTTTGCTGAACTTTATAATTTAACTAGATTATAAACTTCTTTTTTTATTTTTAAGGGGAACCATCCTCTAAGGCTAAGTATATAAATTTAGTGATAGTGAAGAGTACCGTGAGGGAAAAAATTGAATTAGTAACTTTATAAGCAGTCGGAATTTGTAATAGAATGACGGCGTACCTTTTGCATAATGGGTCAGCAACTTAATATGGGTAGCAAGGTTAAAACCTTAGCGAAAGCGACTGGATTAATAATTAGGAATATAAATTAAATTAGAAGATACATAAAATATTTTTGTATTTTCTGATATTCTCAAAAAATGAGATAAAAAAAATTTTAACCTAATTTTATATTAATGTTGGATAAGTTACTTATATTAGACCCGAAGCCAGGTGATCTTACCATGTCCAGATTTGTAGATATCAAGTTAAAATAAAATTAAAAAATAAAGGGACTGATATCCAGGGATCGAACGGGTGAATGTTGCATAATTCTCCGATGAGGTGTGGTAAGGTGTGAAATGCTAATCGTACCTGGTGATAGCTGGTTTTTTGCGAAACTTCTTACAGGGGGGCGTCCACACAAGATTAATGGAGGTACAGCACTTTGAGTTCTAGGCAGCCTCGAGCGTAAGACCTTGGTTGAGGGGGCGTGGCAACCCTACCGTTAGGAGCTAATCTCGAAATTACATTAATTGATGGTGGGCAGTCAGACTGCTATTCCTAAGTAGGGTAGTCGAAACGAAAACAGTCGAGAACACTAATACAAGGTCCCAAATTGATTACTAAGTGAAATAAAGGAAGTCTCTAATCGTAATCGGCTGTAAAGTTAGCCTGGTAGTCGCTACTTTTAATGAACGTATAGTAACAACGCATCAGCTTTAAGAATGAGGCGCCTAAAATTTAACGGGTCTTTGGTTTTTATTTAAGGATGTAAAATCCATGTTTATAATTATTTGTAAACAATTTAAATAAAGCAAAGTAATCAACCGATATAGTGTTAATTATAAAATAGAAAATATTCTTATTTATAGTTAGGTAGCAAAACATTCAGATATGGAAGAAGTACAGTGTATCATTGTATGGACGTACCTGAAGAGATAATGCTGGCATGAGTAACGTAAAGTAGTTAATATTACTACTCGCCGAATACGAAAGGGTTAGAAAAACATAAAAAATTTTTCAAAATATCGGTCTCTAAGGTCCAGATCCAATGATTTGGCTGATGAGGTAATGAATAGAAAGATCTAATATATTATCAGCATAAAATTTTTTAATTGTTAAAAATTTAGTAGGTTTTTAATCATTAAATTAATAATGCTTATGTGGGGGATTTATTTTACCCAAAACATATTTAATTGTCGCTTGACGATAAAAGATATAATTGCTTTTAAAAAATTAAGTACGTTTAAATTTCTAATTAAGTTTTAATTAGTTAAAAGAGCAGGGAGGCTGCATATCGTAAGATGAGCAATGCCAGAAATCACATAAGTAGGGGTAATATATCTCAAATACGAAATGAAACAAATCGTAAAGGTCCAGGAAAATAATATTCAAATAAACACCGTACCAAGTCCGACACAGGTTCGTAGGTAGAGTATACTAAGGCGAAGAGTGAATACTTGTTAAGGAACTCGGCAAGTTGTCCTTGTAAGTTTAACCAGAAGAGGAGCCATGTCGTTTAACTTCTCATAGGTTTCAGATAATCGGAGGCCCCGACTGTTTAATAAAAACACATCTCTATGCGAAGAATTAATTACCAGTATATGGAGAGAATCTTGCCAAATGCCATTTAGTATAAGTGAGGTGATGAAAATAATTTTACTGAACGAATGCCTGGTCAATGGCGGTCTTAACCATGAGGATCCAAAGGTAGCATAATAACTTGGCCTTTAAATGAGGTCTGGTATCAATAGAGTAACGATGGTCTCACTGTCTCAACAAGTAGCTCAGTGAAATTGAATTAGCCGTGCAGATGCGGTTTGCCTTCAAGAAGACGGGAAGACCCTATGCAACTTTACTGTATTTAGTTAATACACAGCCTTCTAATGACCAAGTCAATAGAAAGTAGGTAATCGATGGCTTTTGGGTAAAACCAATAAAAACAGCCAAGGTATTAAAATTTTTCTGTTGTCTCCTTCTCCATACCATTTTTAAATCTATAATAAATTGTTTTTTTTTAAAAAAACTAAAAAAAATTATTATTATTAAAAAAAAAAGCTAAAATATGAAAGTATTTAGGCTAATTAATATTTATTTTACTCATGCTGGTAATAACTGGCGTCGGTAACTTAATATTAATTTTCATTGTAATCAAAATATAATATTTATTATATATTTTTTACGATTTAAGTATAAATAATATTTAATATTTTTCGTATTAAAGCATAAATTATTTATTACTTATTGGAGCTTTAATTTATATTTAATATCATTCTAATTTTGTTTAATTTATTAAGCAAAATAAAAAATAATTAAATACTTAATATAATTTATATTATATATTTAATTATTAGAATAATTATTAGTATAAACTGATGCAGAGAAAATAATAAAATGGAAACCTCCAGATGTAGGTCGGGCTGATGGTTTACCGAATTTTAAAACGTAGTAGAAAAAATTTTTAAGATTAATATTTAGTAATAATTATATAAACTCTACTATATTTTTAGAAGGTAGTTCTCCTAAAAATAAGCTAGGTTAGCTTTATAGCTACAAACCTAGAAAAAAATTTATATAATTATCCTAAGAGTATAAGGTCAGGTTATTCTTATATTTTTAGAAAGGTAAAATCTTTTAAATATTAAATCATTTTAAAAAATTAATCCACAAGGGAAGCTTGACTATTTGACAGTTTCGCTGGGGCGGTTGTCTTTGATAGAGTAGCATTGTACCTCCAACTTTTTTTAAAAGATTGTTTTTTAAGCTAAGAAGAATAATAAACTGAATAGAGTATTTCTTTTTCTTTGCCAAGAAATTAAATAAAATTATTTCTAATTATTAAATATCAACTTTTATTGAGTTATTAATAAAGTTAATATCTTTAATTAATGGATTAGATGCTTAATCTCTAAAAATAGAAAATTTTATTTAACATTCTAGTAAAGAATTAAGTAATTTCAGCTTTAAGCGTTCGTTCTAACTAAAATGAAAAAATAATAAATATCTTTATATTTTATTACGGGTATTCACCTGTAATAAAAAAACTTTTAAACCTCTTAATATATAGTATCATTAATATTTTGAGCAACTGCAGACTGCGGGGATAAGTAAAATTATTCTAGTATCGTCATTAAAGGTTATGTATTGAGAATCTTACAATATTTATTAAGGCCTGTGGCCAATAGATTTATAGGGAAGCCAGTAAATCTTCTACTAATAAAGCTTTGTTTAAGAGTAATATTAGTAGAAACACTTAGAATATATTCTTGTTTTTAATAAAAAATTAGAATTTGTAATTATTTACAAAAAGAAAAATCAATTTAGTTATGCTTTATAATTTAGAAAGCAACATAACATGCAGTACATTGAATTTTTCTTTATATTTATTTGTTTTTTTTAATTATTTTTTTTCTTTAGGTTTCAATCGATCGTGGAAATACTTTATAGACTAGTTTTAATTACTAGTATTATTTAAATCTTTATATGGTTTTTTTCTTGCTAAGGCATCGAAGTGGGTTTTTAATTTAATACTAGCTATTAATTTTAACCAAAAAAATAAAACCGAACCGAAAAATGTTTATAAATATTTTTCTTTAAAATTTATTTCAAAACCCACTAGAAAATCTGTAAAAAAAATAATGCAGTATTAAAATTAACAGTTTATTTTAAAACACAATAGCAACAAAATATTAGAGTAATATATTAATTGAAATTTTATCACCAATGATGTTCTGTAAAAATCTTTACTTAGATAATTTATTTAATTCTGGCCACACATATACGGCACTCGTTATATTAGAGCCTACATACATTATAAATTTTTAAAATATATAAGCTAAATTATATGTGGTATGCTGAAATAATTTATTTTTAATATAAAAAGTTTTAGCATATTTACCTCTATAGTTTAGTGCTATCACTATAGCTGTAAAATAAATTCTTTTGCGATTTTTAATATACTGCTTATCTTTCTTCTACTCTAGAGCACTCGTCCTCGTCTGCTATTATTGCAATTGCTCTTAAAGAGGGAAGGAGGAAGGCAACGAATTTTATAACTCTGCTGTTCTGCTTACGCACTGAACAGTATTGTTTTTAATATTAAAAATTGGGTAATTTAAGATAATAAAGAATATAATCTTAATAATCACGATATTAATTAATGTGTTTACCTTAGAGTTCCCTAGGGTGCGTTGCGTCGTGCCGCCCGGGTGTGTATTCCACAACCGGGCAGCGGCGGCAGCAGCACTATTAATTTTTATTTTATTTTTAGCATTTAATTAAATACTAAAAATAATAGGTTGTATTATTATAAATATATTCTCTTTTTCTGACATAGAAACATAGATACGCGCACATTATTTCGTATTTTTTATAATAATGTGCCCCGCCATATATTTAGGATAATATAAGGCTGGTGGGATCGAAAAATCTTATTTTTCGTGAATCAACTAAAAAAATAATAGTACTTTTACCTTAGGATTACCAGGTCGGTGTCTTACAAATCTCGCCCTCACCTATGGTGCTTGGCGCTTATTTGTATTTAGGGATTATTAAAGTTGTAGTATACTATGTAAATTTTTCAATAATTTTCAAGTTTTGGAGTATATGATATTTTAATTTTTTTAATTACTTTCTTGTGTCTGTTTCATTAGAATGGTAACATATATTAAAAATATTAGAATAAATTAAAGTAGGGTTTATACTTTGTTATTCCAAATATATTGAATTTTGCTAAAGAATCATTGGTTTTAGAAATAAAGCTAATGTTCTGATTTAGTTTCTAGTGTACGCCGTGTACTTCGGACGACAAGTCCAAGAATCTATGCCTCAATTGTCATATCAACACATACCTTAAGATAACGATAAAATTAATTTAAATATAACCTGGAGGAGGATTCTTTAAAGTATGACATTATTAATAATGTCTACTAAGTGCTACGTACTACTTTATACTTGCATAATCAATTAATTAAATATTAAAAAACTTTAAATTATTAAGTTGCTAATAATTAAAAAGGTCCAAGACTATAGAGATTCTAGTCTTACTTGAAAATAAAAAAATACTATTGTTTATTATTTTTTTTTAATTCTTTTTGTTTAGGTGCTATCCTTTAATGCCGTAAACTTTTATCTTTTAAATTAAATATAACCGTGCCAATACTTAGCACTTTCCTCGCTCCGCTTGTATACGCATCACTTGTCTCACTCGTTTTATCGCTTGTGCTGACGCTTGGTGACTATGGTGACGCGAGTTGTGACATAATTAAAATCGCGGTTTTATCTTTATTTAAAAGTTATCAATATTCTTACTGAGTTCTTAAGGATAATATTTTCTAGAAACACATTCCTATAAATTAAATTATTTAGGTTATATATTAGGGGCATGCTCTCCTGTGTTTCATTTTACAGAAAATTGCATTAATTGTCTATTGGCCTTAGACGGCCCGCCTTTAAACTGGAAAATTTATAATTCCGCCTGCAAAACAGAATTATAATGCTTCCTGCAGGTAATAAAACAAAAATTTTAATATATATTGAGTTGAATGCTTTCCAATAATATATATTAAAAAAATTATCTGGCAGTTTGTATTAACTATTGTAATAGCTGACACCTATTATATAATACAAACTCCGTTATTCCTTTTTTTAATTTGGGAGGCGCGCTGCGCTCAGGATCAATTAAAAATTTATAATTTTTATTAAATATTTATGTTTGATAGGTATGTTTTAACATGCTTATTTTTAACTTTATTTAATAAGTAAAAAAATTAAGGTATATACGACGTGTACTTTCAACAGATAATGAGAATGCGTACGCTGCGATCGTAAGTGTGGTGTGCGTAAGTTAAAAAAAAATAATAAACACAGAAATTGTGAAATAATTGGAGCCTTCTTTTCCTTGTCTTTGATAAAATAATTAACTGAGGAATTACTTATATATTTATTAATTAAAAAAATATTTATTATTTTTATTTAATAAAGATACTTTTTTGAAAAAGCTTTTCTTAATTATCCTTAATTTAGGGTCTCGGAGTACTGTAGCGATTGCATAACTGGCCTCTTTTAATTTATTAAAATGATGTCACCGGAAATGTGTATTGCTGCAACCCTAATTAAGTATTTTATCGCGTTATTCTAATATTGATTTGACGTAAATTTACACTTGATTTATTTTTATTAATAAATTAAATATAGATTATCATGAATAAATTTATTCATCTAAACGTCAATAAATAAAGATCCAGCCAAAAATAACGTAGCTTTCATATTGAAAATTTTTTTGTTAGGGTGTAGTCTTGTGCTCACCTAAATAACAAAAAAATTTTAATTTCTCGTAGTATTATTTAGTTAGTCCTTAATAGTATTTTTACGAGAGCAAAAAAAAATTGTCAATATGAAAGTAATTTAAGAAAATAAAATTTCAAATTATATAATAATTAAGTTTATTATATAGTCTTCAATATAAAAAAAGAGGTCCTTCAAGCCCTCTTTTTTTATATTACATCGTCTCTCCGACGATTTTTTCATTTAAGTTTTTAAATTTTTTATTTTTGGAATAGCTTGCTTGGTATCTAAAATAGAAAGTGGGTACAAACGCAGACGCTACCAAAATTAATTTAAAATTTAAAAATTTAAATTTTAACCTCCTTCGAAACCTACTTAATTTAGGGTCGATTGTAGTGTATGAATAAGGTCGGTTTTTCCGATTTTATCTCAAAGGTATGGCTAGTAATTTGAATAGAAGTCAAACAACCAGTGAAAGGTTGTAACAAGCATAATGGCAGAAAGCATACTTAACTGAAAGACCTATAAGTCGCACAGATACGTAAGTAGGGCATAGTGACCCCTCGCTATAGTATGGAATAGTCGGGGATCAAGAGCTAAAAGTTACGCTAGGGATAACAGGCTAATAGTCCGCGAGAGTACACATTGTCCGGACTGATTGGCACCTCGATGTCGACTCAACCTATCCTCCGGGGGCAAAAGCTTGGAAGGGTTCGGCTGTTCGCCGATTAAAAGGTTACGTGAGTTGGGTTTAATACGACGTAAGTCAGTATGGTCCCTATCTTTTGAAGGGAAAAATAGTAAAAGGGAATTCGGTTTCTAGTACGAAAGGATCAATAACCCGTGTTTCAATAGTGTACCAATTGTTGACTTTGCGTGTTGGCATCGTTGGGTAGCCACAAACATACCAGAGAAAAGCTGAAAGTATTTTAAGCCAGAATCTCGTTCCTGGATACTAGCATGAATATAAATATTTAATATTGCTCTATTTTTTTTAAATAAAACAAGGATATTTATATTTAGATAAGAAATAGAACATTTCTTAATAGGATGCGTGAGAAAGTATTGTGAATGACTTCTTATAGCATTACTAATTTATCTCAAGACTTAATGTTATTATATCTTTAATTACCAATATGAGGCTTAAAATTTTTTTAAGCACACGCCGCAGAAATCCCGTAAGGGTGTAGCCGCACCTTCACCTTAGTGGACATATGTAAATATGTTACCCTGCATACGCAGTCCTAGGTGCGGGTGAGGCTACGCCAGACCAAAAAAGTCGCTAAAGGATTTCAAGCTGAGGAAAACTACTTAGCTGCGAAGCTGGTTTGACTATATTTTAAGGGCGAGGGTGAGCATATGCAGTACGTCCGCGTGCTGCATATGCTCACACGCCAGTAAAAACAATTTTTTAAAAAAACCTGGGCAACTTTACGGAGCCTAAATTAGTGCTACTGTGGGGCGCGGCCACTACGCTGTGGGGCTGACGCTGGCATACACCCAACGTACTGCATATGCACTGCGTCCACATACGCCCCCGAAATTATGTTTAAAAATATTGTTTTTTAAGTATTCGGTAGGTTGGTGTACTGTGCATATGCAGTACGTCCTCACCATAGTTGACTATGGTGTGTGCAGCACGCATTCGCATGCACCGGTGGCACTAATTATTTATTATCAAGACTCAATATCTCTAAGGATGTATTTTTGAAAACAATATGAATTTAGCTTTATTTTTATTTTTAATAGGAACCTTAGGATTTATTTTAAATCGAAAAAATCTTATCCTTATGATTATAAGTATTGAAATTATGTTACTCGCTGTTACTATCTTAATATTAATTAGTTCTTTTACATTTGACGATAGTATAGGACAAACATTTAGTATTTTTATTATTTCTATTGCAGGAGCTGAATCTGTTATTGGTTTAAGTATTCTTGTAAGTTATTATAGATTTACCTATTATCTGATTTCATTTTGTCTATCCCGTGGCATTAAAAAAAGGAACCATGTTGCGTAAAAATAATAATGTAATGAATAATCACAATAATGAACAAGGCACAGATAATTTAGATCTAAAAAGGTAAAGTAAACCTTTGCCTAGTCTTAATTATATTAAGGCTAAACCTTCAAATTGCAGGAAAATCTTAAAGACAAATATGCCAAATTAATACAGTAATGTAATTAATGGAACAGGTAATGACTCGTCGTACGGCAAAAACTATTTGTATGAAGAAATGAAATAGACTATCTGCAGCTAAACACCTTAAATTAGAATCCTTTTTAAAAAATAAATTAAGGTGCGCAGTTCATCGACTAAACGGAGGTTGGTAAAGAACTAAAATTTTAATTCTTTGCTTAAGACATAGTCAGGCATAGTTTAATAGCTATGAAAATAACCTAGCCATCCTAAGGAAGTAATTAATATTTCTATGGAAAAGGGTGAAAACGAAGAGGAAATATCTCTTTAAGAACTTAAATGTATTTAACTATATTAATTTTACCTTTATTAGGTTCTGTTATTTCTGGTTTATTTGGTAAAAAAATAGGAGTAACAGGATCACATATTATTACTATAACTTGTTTACTGTTATCTTCTATTTTAGCTTCTGTTGCTTTTTATGAGGTAATTTTAGCAGATTCGCCAGTATATATTCATGTTACTAGTTGGATTGATTCTGAGATTTTAAATATTTCTTGGGAATTTTTATTTGATAGTTTAAGTGTAGCGATGTTAATCCCTGTTTTATTTATTAGTACTTTAGTTCATTTATTTAGTGTGGATTATATGGCCGGTGACCCTTTCTTTGTTTAGTGGGGGTAAACTATCAAACTCCGGGAACTCCCTAAAGACTACAGTACCAAACTATATTCGAAAGAATATAAGTGGCCAGAATAATTACCTGGGTATGGTAATAAGCTGTAGTATGATTGAAAATGAAATGGGTAATCGCGGATCTAAATCAGTATTGTTTTAAATATCTAATTAAAATATTTACTGTAAAAGAGCAACGAGTGGACGGTAATTAATGTATTTATTTTATACATTTAAGGTGTACTCTAAATGGCAGTTAATGCTGTCAAATTTTCAACAAATTTATCTAAACAATTTAGCACGCTAAACAGGTCTCTCCCTGTTCATTCCAATCCTTATAAATTAAATCCTTGATTTGTTACTGGTTTTATTGATGCCGAAGGTTCATTTACAGTTTTAGTAGTAAAAGATTCTAGACGTAAATTAGGTTGGCGAATAGAATGTAAATTTCAACTCGGTCTTCATAATCGTGATTTATCCTTATTATTACAAATTAGAGACTTTTTTGGAGGTATCGGTAATATCTATAAATCACCCCAAAAGATTAATTATATTATTTATTCTAACAAGGATTTATTAATATTGATTAATCATTTGGAAAATTATCCTTTATTAACTCAAAAAGGTGGAGATTTTTTATTATTTAAAAAAGTTGTCGAACTTATAGAAAATAAGGCTCATTTAAATATCGAAGAATTACTTCAGGTTGTAAATATAAAAGCATCTATTAATTTAGGGCTATCTGAACAATTAAAATCTGAATTTTTAAATTCTTCGCCTGTGGAAAGGCCTATTATTGTTACGACAAATATACCAGAACCTAACTGAATTTCAGGATTCACATCAGGAGAAGAAATTTTTATATAAAAATAGCTAAAAGTTCTACTAAAATAGGGTATAGAGTTCAATTGAAATTTAGACTAGTTCAACATAGCCGAGATAAATTACTAATGCAAGTTATAAATAAATATCTTAATACGGGAAATATTTATAACTATTCCGAAAAATCGGCAGTAGTCTTGGAAATTGTTAATTTTTCAGATATTTCAGATATTATTATACCTTTTTTTGAAAAATATCCCATAATAGGTATAAAACAATTAGATTATTTAGATTGAAGTATGGTTGCCCAATTAATGAGTGAAGGCCATCATCTGACCGGTGAGGGATTAACCTTAATACGATCTATTAAGGAAAAAATGAACAGAGAAAGATCTACTTCGCAAAAATAATATAAATTGCATGATTAAGATTGATTTTAAGCACAATCAAAGATTCTTTTCATATTTATCTTTATTCACATTCTTTATGTTAATTCTTGTAACTGGAGCCAATTACCTAGTTATGTTTGTAGGTTGACTTTTCTCAGCCTAGGTGTAATGTGAATTACATTAGAGTTCATCGCTGTATGCTGGAAACTCCTTATAGCTCTTAGTACTTTAAACATTAAAAAAAGTCAAATTCTAAGAGATTGGATTATCAGCAGGAAACCTGATTATTTAATTTTTAATTAAGAAAAGATCCTCAGAGACTATACGTGATACAGTTATGTAATAATTTTTATTATTTAACTTGAAGAGATAGTCCAGCGTTTAATAATAATTAAATGACCTTAGTGAGATATCTATCTATGTACTGAACCTTTTATTTTTGATAACATTATTTTAAATAGTGTTATACTTACACAACTTCAAAAAGAAGTTATTGTCGGTACTCTTTTAGGTGATGCCTCAATAGAGCGTAATAAACCTACACACAATTCGCGTATTCGATTTGAACAATCATTCCCTGAGCATGAGGCTTACCTTATGTCACTTTATGATATATTTTCCAATCTTTGTGGTAAAGCACCTCGCATTGTTCAACGTAAGCCTGATAAACGAACAGGAAAAGTTTATCAGTCTATATCTTTTAAATCTTTAAATATTGAATCTTTAAACTATTATTCAGAGCTTTTTTATATTTACAAAAATGACGGATTACAACGAAAAATTAAGATAGTTCCTGGTAATATTAAAGATTTATTAACGCCTCGAGCTCTTGCTTATTGGATCATGGACGATGGTGGGATAAATTCTTATAAAGCTACACAGCTTAATACGGACAGTTTTACATTGGAGCAAATTCAACTGCTTCAACAAGCATTATTGGAGAATTTTCAACTTCGTACTCGACTTGCAGAAAAACGGGCAGGTCAATGAATTATCGTAATTCCTATAAAACAACCTTTACCATTATCTGCAATTGTAGGGCCCTATATGCACTCTTCAATGAGATATAAAATAAAAGGCTTATTTTAGTTAAAATACATAGTACCCGCATATCTGCGGGAGGAATCTTTTTTTTATTGTCAAATTTTGCTTGTGAGAAGGAATTGGAGTAGTTTCTTTCCTACTAATTAGTTTTTGGTATACAAGAATACAAGCTGTAAAATCAGCTATACAGGCTTTAACTATGAATAGAGTAGGTGATATGATGTTATCTGTAGGGTTATTTGCCATGATCGCAATATTTGGTAATTTGAACTATTCTACAATATTTTCAGCTAGTCCTTATGTTAATGAAGTTGCCATTACTGTTGTAGTGCTTTTATTATTCATAGGTGCTACTGCTAAATCTGCTCAAGTGCCATTACATGTTTGGTTGCCTGGGAGTATGGAAGGTACAATATATATTAGCATTTTTGGGACCAGTTTATTTTTATTTTTTTTATCAATATTTAAACTACTTACTTTCTTGTATTTTTATTTTTTTAGTATTGAATATTGCTCTTTATTTGATTTAACTTTATCTTTGGCTGTAATTAATAAAACTAGAGGTAAAGACGGTAAGTTTATCTCTGTGCCTTCAATTAATTTAGAGCCGCTTAATCCTACTGTAAAAGAAGCATTAATAGGAGAATTGCTTGGAGACGGGTGTTTACGTTATACAAAAAAAGTGCAGGATGGTAATCCTAATCCTAATTGAAATGTAAATTTTGCTATGACTTTAAAATCTTATGAACACATTATTTACTTATGAGAAAACACTTATAGCTCCATCTGTACAAATACGCCACCAAGACCTTGGCCCCCTGTAAATTCAGGTAAACCTGTAAGTCAATATGCTTTTAGTAGTAAATCTTTACTAGCTTTAACTGAAATTCATAAGGAATGGTATGTATGGTCAGTTGAAAATAATAAATACATAAAAATAGTGCCGTTAAATATTAGTAGTCAATTGACTGGTCTAAGTTTAGCCCATTGACTGATGGGTGACGGCTATTGGGATTCTGGTGATAAAACAGTAGTAATTTGCACCGATAATTTTACTTTAAAGGAAGTAGAATTATTATCAAGTGTTCTAACTAATAATTTTGGCTTAATTAATACTGTAAAAAAAAGAATAAAAGCCAACAAAGAGATTTGTTGGCGTATAAGATTTAGTAGTAAATTAGAAAATATAAATAATTTGAAAAATTTGGTACAACCTTATTTTATACCTTCGATGCTATACAAATTAAATATCTGTAAAGATTAAAATATTTTTATTAAGCATATTTAAATTTTATAACTTATAACTTTTGAGGATGGTTCGAAAAAAAAAAATAGGTAAAATTCTAAAAAAATTATAATTATTAAATTATATTAAAAATAGTCTAAAAGTAGTGCCTTCCTAAAACTTCACCGTATGCTGGAACTACCTAAAGCTTAAAATACTATATATTAAATAGTAAAAATTTTAAGATATTACAATGGTTAATCAGCAGGAAACTAAATGATAAAATAAATCTAGTTATTTTATAAAAATATAATAATCCACAGAGACTATGCGTGAAGCACATATAAAAAATATGAAGAAGATATAGTCCATTCAATAAAGAAATTTATTGAGTTAAATGCCTACACCCGTGTCTGCCTTAATTCATGCGGCCACACTTGTAACTGCTGGAATATATTTACTATTAAGATCATCATGATTATTGGAATATAGTCCTCTATCACTAATTGTAATAGTATTAGTAGGTTCTATTACTGCATTCTTCGCCGCTACATCAGGGCTTGTACAAAACGATATTAAACGTATAGTTGCCTTTAGTACTATATCTCAATTGGGTTATATGGTAGCAGCAATTGGTCTTAGCCAATATAATGTAGCCTTATTCCATTTAGTAAATCATGCTTTCTTCAAGGCGTTATTATTCTTATCAGCAGGTCAAATAATTCATTCTATGATGGATGAGTAAAAATATAAAATTTTTAGTTTTTATAAATTTAATATTGCTCTATTACTGCCTAACTCCGGGTAACTCCTAAAGCTTAAGATACAGCGAGTAAAGAGGTAACTTTTGAAAGTACGGTAAACTAATCATTTATCTATGGATTAAAAAATTTAATTCGATGTAACAAGTCTTAAGATGTTTTAATTAAAATGTTAATTAAATAAATGGATCTTCGCGGAACTAAGTTCCTTATTAGTTTAAAATTTTATGCTTTAAGGATAAAAGCGCATCGACTATATGGTAGTAGTGTTTACACAGGTTTAAAACCTAAATTTTATTAAGTAAGTTTCTTATAAGTGTAAAGCTAAGATAGAGTCAGGCCCCTTGCGAAAGTTTGATTTTACTTTTAAAGGAGTAAAATACAGTAAGATTGTATCAAGCTGTGGGATAAAAGTTATTGTTGGGAGAATTAGTTTGATATAGGAATTTTACTTTAAGTAAAATAATATCTGCTCATACAACTACATTTATTAAAATTTTTTTATTTTCAATATTTTTATTTATTTCGGCTACCGTGTATGCAAACGTAAAAATGGTTTTTTTTTGCTACGGCAACAAATACTTTTATAGAGCCTTTATTATTTTCTGTTTCCTTATTAACAAACCACAGTAGTAATACTAATTGTTCTTCTAAAGATTCTCCAATTCTAAGCGTAAATCCTTGGTTTATAACTGGGTTTTGTGATGCAGAATCTAGTTTTAATATAATGCTAAGCAAATCTTCTTCTACTTTGACAGGTTGAAGAGTTCAAGTTAGATTTATTATAGAGCTTAATGCCAAAGATGAGTTATTGTTAAGATCAATTCAATCTTATTTTAATAACATAGGATCTATTACATTAAACTCTAGAAACAACAGTTCTATTGTAAGGTGGTCAGTAGTAGGTATTAAGGATATAAGTAATTATATTATACCTCATTTTAATAATTATCCACTGCAAAGTGTAAAAAAAATGGACTACGACTTATGAAGAAAATGCGTGGAAATTATGTTAGATAAAAAACATTTGAATAGTGAAGGGCTACAAGAAGTAGTCTATATTAAATCTTTAGTTAATAAAGGTTTATCTGATAACCTTGATTTAATTTTTAATTCTAACCCAGATTATACTGAGTTAGAGTTAAAAAAAATACTAGAAAACAATAATAATTTTAAAGATAAACACATAAAACCTACATATGTACCTAATATTGAACCTTTGGATCCAAATTGGGTTAATGGTTTTATAGCAGGAGATGGTTCTTTTTATATAAGCACGGTTAAAAAGAACGAATATTGTTTATTTACTCCTTTTTTAGCTATTACTTTACTTGTTAGAGACAAATTGCTCATTGAAAAAATTAAGGAGTTTTTTTCGGGTGTGGGTTCAGTTTACATAGAAAAAAATAATTTAACAGTTCAATGAAAAGTGTTTAAATTAGATCAGATATTAACAATAGTAAGTCATTTTGAAAAGTATACTTTATTGGGATTTAAACTATATAATTACAATATTTGATTGGAAATTGTAAATATAATTAATAAAAAAAACCATCTTTCTGCGGAAGGACAAACAAAAATACTAGAATTACTTAAAAATTTAAATAAGTGGAATTAGATTAGTCTAATAGTTTGTAATAATGAGAAAATTTAGACGTGGTTTCATTCGGTTGCTAATAAAAAAAAAATAAAACAAAAAAAAACAATTTTTAATAATAATAAAACAAAACTTTAACCGCAAGATGTAAGAAAATTAGGAGGATTAATTAATTTCTTACCTTTTACTTACTCTATTATGGTAGTAGGATCTTTATCTTTATTAGCTACACCTTTCTTAACAGGATTTTACAGTAAAGATTTAATAATCGAACTAGCTTACTCAAAATATTCTTTTACAGGAACATTTTCATATTATTTATTGGCTGTAACAGCAGGATTAACTGCGTTTTATTCTTTTAGATTAATAATGCTTACATTTTTAACAATACCTAACGGTTCTAAAATAAAATATTTAAATATTCATGAATCTAATTTAGTAGTAATTATTGCGTTATTCACTTTATCAGTTTTCAGTATATTTTTTGGTTATTTATTTTCAGACCTGTTTGTTGGTATCGGTAATAATGCCTTCAGTTCTTCTTTATTTGTGCACCCTAACAATATAAATCTTATTGAAGCTGAATTTAGTTTACCTCTATTGTTTAAATTATTACCTGCTCTATTATCCGCTTTAGGTGCAACTGTTGCTTTGGTCACATACCAAGTAAAACCAGTTTTATTTGTAAATTTAACGGAAAATTCATTAGGAAAAACCATATATACTTTTTTAAATGGAAAATATTTCTTTGATATAATTTATAATTTTTATATCATTAGAAAAAGTTTAAATTATGGATACTATATCACAAATGTATTAGAAAAAGGGGTATTTGAAGTTATGGGTCCTCACGGTCTATCTTACGTATTATTTAACACAGGAAATAAAATCAGTAAACTGGATACTGGAATAGTAACGAGTTATGCTTTATACATAGTATTAGGTATAATTAGTTTAATCTTTTTAGTATTTTTTCCTGTAATATTTGATATTACTAATTCCAGCGCTTCTGGAGATATCTTCATATTAGAATTAAGATTATTTATTATTTATTTAGCATCTATTATATTATACTTTATATTATAATAATATTCTTTCTTAGGGGGCTATGCCAGCGTAACCTAACCTTTATTGGCTTGCGTTGCTTGTTGTGCGTACGCAGACAAATGCAGCACACTGCATATGCACAGTACACCGCCCTACATAAAAACTAATAGTAAATAATATCTAATTTGAATACATAGTTTTAAACTTATAATCTGCCTAATTATAAATGCTTTACACCTGTTTTCTTCCCCCCGTCCTTATCTATATTTACTTTAAAAAAATTTTGTATTGCGAATAAGTTCTATAAACATAACCCTTATAATTTTTTTTTTATTCCACGAAGCCTGATAATTAGGTGGAAGTTCCTTATTTAATTTCTGCCTTCTGGCACTGTCAGGAGGCGTACATTAAACTTTATTCTCTAATATTCTCAATATGATGCCAAGCACCATATGTGAGTGCGTACGCACTATATTATTTGTAGAGTAGCCTCTGTCTTAGCCTTCTTCTGATTGGCTATTCAGATGATAATAATCAAAAAACATTCTTGTACAACACTTAATTCTAATTACTAAAAATTTATTTATTTATTTCTGGCTACGCCATTATTCCAGTGTTGTGTCGCTGCTTTGTTTTGGGGTGGCGTGGAGGGCTTGCGTTGCTTGTTGTGCGTACGCAGACAAATGCAGCACACTGCATATGCACAATACATCGCAGTACGTCACAGCTACGCCAGTGCCAATATACCCACAGGCAGCGAACACGGCAGCGGGGGCTATGCTAGCGAGCAAAAGGTAGGATAAGAAAATTTATTGAACAATAAATTAACCTAAAAATTAATTGTTTTGGTAAGTTAAAATCTCCTTGTCTCTAAAAAAAAATATTATAAAAATGTAATGGAATATTATTTAAACGTATGTTCGAAAAAGAAACACCTCTTTTATCTTTGAATAACCCAAATTTAGGTTCCGAATTAGCAAAATCTTCCGCCTCAGATACTTATTTGAGCGTGTCGGAAATAGCCTATTCTGAGTCTCCTAACTCTTCACGTAACAACCTTTCCCCAAAAAAAAGTGGTATTAAAAATAATAGAGAACGACGAATGTCTCTATTGGAATTTAAAGTGTGGGCCTTTATCCATAATACGGATGAGTTACCTGCAAACGACTTAGGGCAAAATGAATCCATAGCACGTAGCCTCTACGACGAATATAATTTAGCTCTAGACTCACTCTACGGTAAAAATATAAAAAAAATAGACTATTTTAAATCCTTATCATTTCGAGCTATTCCTCGTGAGGAAAAGAAATACCATAGTTCCTTATCTTTTCAAAATACTCCTTGGGAGGAAATTCGGAAAAGCTTGAGAGCTGGGCATGTGTCCTCCGATAAGGCTGGTCAATCTTACTATAGCTTAATTTTAAAACATAATTTACACCAATTCTGACGATTACCTTTCGGAGAATGAGAGAGAAGATTGAATTGGCATAATTCGAACTTTGATCTTAAATTTAATCATTTAAAATATTTAAAACGCAGAAAATCACGTAAGCCTACTTTAAATTGGACGCAATACTATAAAGTATGGAGTCTAACTCGTAATATTGGTTGAAAATTATGGCATGTATTTAAAGAAGCGCATTTGTTTGAGAACGGTCCGTACTTTAATTTCTGACACTTGGCATCTGATGAATTGGCAGAAACTAGAGCAAATTACTGGCAAATATTAAAAAAATACTATATTAAACCTAGATCAAATAAATCCAATATAAACAAAATGAGTGCCTATTACCTAAAAATGCTTAAAAGATATTCAGGGGAAAAGCTATTGATCGAACATATAATTTCGGCGGAAAAAAAATTAATATCTGTGCCTTTTTCAGACAGGTCAGATTTAAAAAAGATCACTAACAACTACTATAATTTAATGGCTTATAATCTTTTAAGATTGAATAATTCATTAAGTTCTATCGGAAATTTTTCATCACCCCAACAAAAAAAGGACGGATTCTCAGCATCAGAAATTATAGGAAGTTCAAATATTCTTTATTTTAAGAATAAAAGTATAAACAATATTGTAAATACTGAAGTAACAAATTTAAAAACAAATTTAGACTTAAAAATAAAATTTGTTTCCTTATCTAATTCTTCAACTAAAAAATCTGAAGAAAAAAAATTAAGTGAAGGATATACACCAGAGCTAGAGGAAGATTCAGTAATTACTAAATTAAAATATAATAAAAGTTTATTTAATACTTTAAAGCCTTTAACGTATGAAGAAAAAAATTTTTTTGGAAGTGAAATTAACCGTTTAAATACTCTTATTTCTCATAAAGATTTGAAAAAAAATAAAAATTTATTTTATAATTCATATTATTATAAAAAATATATGTTAAATTTTTTCGCTTCTATGCCACATCTTGTTAGGGTTTTATGGGCGATTAAAGCTGCTCGTAAATTTAATAAAGCATTTAATGTTGATTTTAATTCTGCTGACCACGACCTAGCTACGACAGTATTGGGAAAACAAGGTAAGGATACTAAATTATTTTTTAAGAGTATTGAAAAATTTTTAGGCGTAGATATTAATAACTATAAAGTTTTAAATATTTCAATTAGAAATTTAAATTTAATTAATAAGTTTTCTCCAGTCGGGCATAGCCAAGCGAGTGATTTATTTATTTCAGATTCTAATATTGTTAATAGCTTTAAACCTCTTTTAAATAATTTTAATGTTTCTTTAAACAAAAAGGACACAACTTACAATAAATTATTAGTTCAAGATTCATATCTTGTAAAAAATTTATTATTACAAAAATTGATTTTATCTAAATATAGAAATACTGACTTGAGATCTAATTTATTAAAAATTCGTCTTTCTATTATTTTTGGAAAACATGACTCTAAAAATTATAGTTTTAAATTTAATAAAAACATTGTTAAGAATCATAATAGTAAATTATTTAATAATAGAAAAAGTATAGTTAAACTGGCTAAATCTACACAGGCAGACAAAAAACCTAATTTAAGAAATCTAAGAATTATTTTAAAACGGTTTTTTATTTCACGAGCGCAGGCTACGGGGACTAGAAAAATAGAATTTAATAAGAATGTGCGATTGGCTTCGGAAAAAAATAATAGCTTTGTTGGCGTAAATAGATTAAAAATTAATTACAATAAATTACCAAGTTATAGAAATAATTTTTTATTTAAAAATAATGCTGTATCTTCGGCTATGCCAGCCACACCTAAATCTTTAATTAAAAAATCAAAAAAAGCTATTCTAGCTAAACATATTTTAAAAATTAAAAAAAATACTAAGTCTTTAAGATTAAACTTGTTATTTTGAATTTTTAGAATGAGAGCTAAAAGACGTGGATTTTTTTATTTTAAATCTAATTCTTCTAAGATAATTTCTAAAGTATTGCCGACAATTGAAAATGCAAATTCATTTTATTCTTATTTTAACCTAAAAAAACTACCTAGCACTATAGGCGGGAAAGAGAACAAAGTTAATTTTTCTTTAAGAAAAATTAGTAAAAAAAATTCAGATAGTACAGCCAAAGCTAAAAAAATTTCTCGTGTTATAAAAAAAAATAATAAGTTTTCTTATAAGTTTATTGCTAATAAATTTAAAATTGCACGACACGCCGCTGCTTCAGCCTCTGCACAAAATAATATTAATAATAAAAGTGGTACTGTTATTTTAGGTTCACCAAGTATTCAAACTCATAACAGGTTAAGAAGCTATATGAGAAAAAATTTTGTAAATTTTATTGTACAAAATTACATTTTTAATTCTATTTGATACCCACAAGGTGCTGATTATTCTGTTTTTGTGGCTAATTCAAGACTTGGTGAGGGAACTGCTGCTGCGCACTCATTAGAAAAGGAAGAGGAAGAAGATCTTGTTAGAGATAGTATTTATTTTAAAAATACAAAAATAATTTCTAGAAATAAATTGCCATTTTTAACTTTATCTAACCGTTTACCTGGACAAAATAATTCTACAGCATTATCTCTGTATGGTAATATTTATAAAGTGTTTGAAACTAATATAAATAATTATAAATTTAAACTTTATCCTCATATTTTTGACATTAAATTTAAAACAGTTAATAGATTTGATTTTTCTAATAAACTTATTAATTTATTTGGATTGATTAATAGTACTAGCGATGCTCTTAAAGTTGGATCAGATAACTTTTTATCTTCTCTTAAATTTATTAATAAATACGCTATTATTAAGAAATCTAAAATTAATTTAGACATTTTACCTTCGTTATTGAAGAGCAAGGTGTTTACATTTGGACCTAGAAACTTAAAAATTAAAACACAGGCTTCATTACAAAAAGCTGCACATAAATTTATTTATTATTATAATTATAAATATATTTATAAGAATATTTATAAAGGAAGAAATTCTCGTGTTTCTCGTGTTAATAAACATAAGCTTTTCTTTAAACATAGCCAGAAAAATAAATTTATTAAATTAAATAAAGCTAATAAATTTAATAAGGCTATTACAGCTAAAGTAAAACAAAGTGCTGTATCTCTAAAATTAAATTCTAAAGAAAATATGAAAAAAAAAAATGAAGGGCTACGCCAGTCTCTTGTTCAAACAATAACTAAAAATAATAGAAAAGAATCTAATATTGTTAAAGGTAAAGGTGGTTTACTTATTAATAAACTATCTAATTTTTCAATTTCTTCTCCGGTTACTGCCTCACCTGTTGTGCGTACGCAAGAGCAGAAATATAATAAAGAATTAATTAATTCTACAATTAATTATTGGTTATTAGAGCAAGAAAAACAATATAAACGAAGTTTCATGTATCCTCATTTAGCAATGCAAATTAATTATAGACCTTCGTCTTATCAACATCAAATAAATTTTTTAAAGGTAAATCAATTAGGATTCCTTTACTCTGAAGGTTCTATAAAAAAAAAAATTATTTATAGCCAATTTATGGAAAAAATTTTACAATTAGACAGATATAAATACTGAAAACAACATAGAACTTATTATCGTCTTAATAATATTACAGAATATATTAAAAAATACAGAAAAAGATTTAAAAAAGGATATATGAAAAAATTTTTAAGTCAAGATATTAAAAAATATGTTAAATTTCAGTTTAAAAAATTTTTAATTTCTACATATTTTAAGCAGGTTATTAGTAATGAAGATAATTTGACAAGTTATTTTTTCAATGGGTTTTATAGTAAATTTGATTATCATATTTTAAAGAAAAATTTTAATAAATCTCTCAATGCTTCTTTAAGAAATAATTTAAAAGTTGAGAACGTTTTCCCTTATAAAAGTAAGGGGAAAAAGCTAAGCATTAAGAAATATGGGGAAATTAAATTAAATTTTTTTAATAATGTTTTACCTAATAAATTTAGAAGAATAAGTTTAAACAGATTAAAGTATAAAAAATGGTTAAAATTTTATAATAAATTGGCTCAACATAAATTTTTTAAAAAAATTATAAATAAAAATAGAAATAATAAAAAGCCAATATTTTTAATACTTTATATCTTTTTAATGGATAAAAAATTAGCTTTGATTAATTTTAAAAAATTCATTTTATTTGAAGTTTTCTTTTCTAAAAAATATAATTTTAAGTTTGATATTTTCGAAAAAGTTTACGGAGTTAAAGCTAGAAAGGCTTTCGAACGAACTATATCTAAAAATTCTGGTCATTCTAATTTACATAGATTTGATAATTTAGAAAAAGTTTATGGTAAGAAAGCAATAAAAACTTTACGTATTAGAGGTAAAAGAAAAAAAAATTTCCAAATTATGCTTAAAGATTTAAAAGAAAAATATGAGGCTTATGCTTCTAAAAATATTTTAAAATATTTCTTGTTCTTAAAATGGAAAAGAATTTCTTCTTTCAGAGATTCAGAATCTAATTCTAATAATATCGGTGCGGAGTTCGAAGATTTAATATTTGATTTTAATGCTAATTTTTCTAAAGTTAAATCTAATTTTTGGTTAGGATTACATAATACTATTAAAAGTATTTCATCTCAGGCTACGCTAGCGCAGCCAGTTAAATCTCATTCTAATTTTAAACAAGCCAATGTATCTAATAGACGTGTAAAAATTAAAGAGGCAGTAGAGTTGATTATTAATTTAAGAGAGTTTATTGTTAACAATAAAAATAGAGGAGATAATTTTGCTCATTTATCTGATAAAAATCAAATATTTAAAGATAATTATTTATTTAATATTTTTTTTAAATTCTTTTTTAACAACTCTATATTAGGACAAGGGGTTCAGAAAAATGAGAAATTAGAAAATTTAAAGGTTGAATTTATTAGTGTATTTAAACTTCTCGAAAAAAGTGTTACTCTGGATTTAAACAATGAAGGTAGCTCTTATTTCGAATCTTATTTCGCGAAGAGATTCTTATTTTTCAGCTTGCGAGGCAGCAGTATTAAAAAGTTTGGTAAATTTAATTATTTATTAAATGAAATGTTTAAGAGAGTTGATAACTTTAATACACTTGACAGTTATTCTCCTAAGATTAACAATAATTTTAATATTTCTACTTCATCCGCTAACCAGGGCAAAAATAATTTTGATAATATTGCTTTAGCTTATTTAGGTAAATATTTTTACTTGCATCAGCTTGCTTCCGCCAATAAATTTACAGAAGGTAATAGTTTAATTAATTACAATAATCATCTGGCAAATAGTTATTCAAATAGTTTTGAGAATAAAAATAACCAAGAAGAAACTACTTTATTTAATATTGTGCAAAAATATAATTTACACTTGGAAAATACCTCAATTGATAGATTATTAATAGAAGATAAAAATGATAATGCCAGCGAGTCAACGCTTTCACAAAATATTTATTCTGATATTAATTTCGATTCTCTGGATTCTTTAGATTGCTTAGATTGTTTCGGAGACGAAAATCACTATTTTAAAGCAAATAGATTCTTTTTAAGATCAATTTTAAATTTTGAAGTTAAATGAAAAAATAAAGGTGTTGCTGCATTTAATAATAATACTATTGCCATATTTAAAAAATATAATCATTTAATGCTTACATATAGTAATAAAAAAAATATTTTATCTAAATTAAATAAATATAATTACAGTGACAATAAAAAACAAGTGCCTAATTTAAATTTAGAATTAGTTCAAAATTTATTTAAAAATATTAGCTTTGGGGAAGCTCAGAAAACTAATAATGTGCTCTTTAATAAAGCGCAAGAAGAAAATTTTGATTCAGTTCTTGCCGATAAACATAACGATGATTTAATAGTTAATACTAAAGGGGCATTTAATAAATTAAGTAATAGAAATAGTATTATGCCTTCATTGTTTAAAAGTCTAGAAAGTAATTTAATCACTTTAAATAACAATAATCCTAATAATTCTTCTGTACAAGGTGTCTTCAATAATTATATTAATAACTTTAATGATTTCAATCCAGTTATAAGTGGTTCTCATTATAATTCTTTATATTCAGGTGCCGAAGATAATTTAGAACTATCTGGATCTGTTTCTCCATTTTTTGATTTTTTAATTGACAATAAGAATATTAATAAATTAAATAAATTAGGTTTAAGAAAAATTTTATCTGAATTTAAATTGTTCAGATATTTCAGATATTCAGGAGCTAATACTGGTCCAAAACAAGTAATTTCTTATAGTTTTACTAAAAATATTAATAGAACGAATACTTTAAATTCTTTAGATCATACTGGATCTTTATTAAAAGTAAGTATTTCGGTAATTTTAAAATATTTCTTTAAAATTATGGGATTAGCTTTAATCAGTAAACCTGTGTTTATTTTTAGTCCTAATAAAGTTAATATACAAATTTCGTATTTTATGAATAATAAAATATATTTCAGTAACAGTTCTATGAGAAATTGGAATGAAACTGTATCTACTTTATCTATGGGAATGCAAGTTCATTGAGCTCTATCTAATAAATTTTATAGAAACATTTCTAAAAGAAATATGTCAGATAGTGGAAAATGGCCTAGCTTATGAAAAATGAAGTACTATTATTTAAATAAAAAACCTTTCAATGAAAAAGTTAAACCTTTCTACCCTGGAAATGTTCCTTACCTATCACAGTTTAAATATGTTCAATCAATGAAAAACTGTTTAGAGACATTGCAAGAATCTGCTGGATATTATAGTAAAAAAAAATATGTAAAAATTAAAAAAACAAATAAACTAACTGGAAAATCTTGAACAAAAGTAAAACCACAATTTACTAAAAAATGTAAAAACTTAAGACCTGCTGATATTAGAAAAATTAAATATTCAAAACCTTTTGTTAGAAATACTTTATCTTTCTTCTATGATGAATTGAACTCTCTTTCTTACATTTTAGAAAAATTCTTTAATTGTCCAATTAAACTAGAATTAAATAGAATTAAATTACCTTATTCAGATACGAATATCATGGCACAATTAATTGGAATTAATGGTGAAGAATATGATTTTAATACCATTAAAAATAAATTTATTTATAATCTTAATTACCGAAATCCTAATAAATCGGAATTTAAATTAAAAAAATATAATGGATTTAAACCTTTTTTCATTGGTGACATGGATTCTTATCTAACTCTGCCTTCTGGATATAAAGTAAGAGTAGCAGGTAGATTTTATAAACACAAAATTATTCCTAGAAAAACAGTTACTGAGATCCAGTATGGTTCTTTAGCTAGAGGAGTTGTTAATTTAGTGGAAAAATCTAGATATGTCAATAAAAGTAAAAGAGGTTCTTTCAGTATTACTGTATGAATCAGTCATAATTTTTAAAAAAAAGTAAATAATTTATATAATTTTTATTCTTCATACGCAGAAATTTATATATTTTCCCTGTCTTATATCCCCCTCCATTTTGTTTTTTTTTTCATTTTTCGCTGATTGTGGGCTTGCTGGCACTTTAAATAATCTTATTTATTTTTTTTTTTTATGAATCGTATGTTTACTATTTTTCTCTTAAGCGCCGCTTAAAAATTAAAAATTTTTTTCCACGGCTTGACTATACCCGACCGATGTCCACGGCAGAAGACAAAAAAAAAAAACTGCCTAATATTAAAAGAAGCTAAAATATTTATAAGTGGATATAATAATTATATAACAATCCTGTTAAATATATCTTTTAATACTCAGAAAAAAATAAAATTTTCAATAATCTCCGGTAGAGAATAGTTAAGCATATTTTTAAAAAAAATTTTAGTACCTGCAGTGCATATATTGCCTAAAGATATAAATTTTTAAAATTTTAAAATTGTTTTTATAAAAAATTTTTTTGGTGGGGGCAGGCGTAGTCAGCGCAAGCGATAAACCATAATCGCTCGCTTTCGCTTGCACATATTTCCTACTTTGGCTGGCTGCATGACTGACCAGGTTCTGCTGCATATGCAATGCACAGGTCCTACGCCTTCCTTGCAAGGAAGGCGCAAGCCCTACCCCCCGCCACGCTCACTACGCGCCCGGCGTATGCCCCTGCACAGGACCATTAAAAACTTCCAAAAGAATTAAGTGTACAGACGGTACTGTAGTCAAACTGCAAATTTGAAATTTAAGGTTCAATTCCTTCTTAGTTCTGGCAACCTAGTGTTGAAAAAAAAAATAGTAAATAAGTTTATTTAAAACTTAATATTTTTCTGGCGTACGCCCATAACACACGGCACTTTGTAAAAAAATTGTTTTTGTTTTTGTTAAGAAAATTTTTAGAAATGTTTGTTATATTAATACTTTCAGCTATAGTATTTTAATTTTTAAATTTCGACTCGTTGGCGTGGCGTATGCCTCATTTTTGTAAGGCCCATAGGTGTACATATGCAGACGTAGGGTTGGCATACGCTTTACGTCAGTCCAGCTGACATAGTCCCCCGCAGCACGTGGAATTAGCGTGTGCTTGGTCCTTAGTGCTTAGTGGATACAGTCAAGCGGGGTATAGATAAAAAGGAAAAAAAAATATTAAATCTTTAACAATATTTTTCCTTCCACTTGTTCCCTTAGTTTAATGGCAGAACTATAATCTTCTAAATTGTAAATTTTGGTTCAAATCCAAAAGGGGATTTAATTATCGAATTCTTGCTTTGTCAGAACTGCGGCGATTAAAATATGCTTAAAAAAATTGTTTTTACTCTTTGGCTGCGTGTGCGTACGCAAACGCACTGACATATGTTGGCTGGCATAGCCCTGTTCCCCCCCACCACGTTAATTCCCCTTGCTTTTAGTACTTGCTTGGCTACATCACTGCGTTGCTTGTGTGAACAAATGCAGCACTAGGATATAGTATAATTCGAGGACGTACGTCCGCGTACGTCTTATGCCTTACCTGCTTGTGCCTGTGCTTAAAATTTTTGTGAAGAGTAGCTTTAATGGAAAGCTATAAAATTAGGTTCGAATCCTTTACTCTTTAGATTTTATAATTTTAATATAGAAGAAATCCTATTCCGTTTTAATTTATTATTATTTAATAATTTTTTTTATTTATTCCTATGAGGCCTCCCACATCTGTTGCTTGTGTAAACAAATGCAAGCGGACGTACGTCCTCTGCTTGTGTGAACAAATGCACCATGGTGCAGGGGACGGGAAAAATATTTTTTTAATAAATAATATAATAATTAAAAATATTTTCTATTTTTCTACATTTATATATTACCATGATTCCTTAATTTAATTTTAACTATCGGGGTAAATATTAAATTGGATATTATAGTTTTACTTGTTTAGTGGCAAGGTTTTATATGTTGGCGGGCTTCTGCGTACGCACTGAACAGAAAACCCATGCTTCGTAACTGAACTGTTGGTTTTGTTCTGTATGCTATGCCCGTCCGGTTCACGCGGTTCACTTTACCGAACCACGTGGATGCAGTATCACTAAAGTTTATAATTTTTTTTATTATATTTATTATAATGTGTTTTAATCCTTGTGGAAATTTTTAAATTTACATTATTTTTAAAATACCTTAATATTATTATTATTTTTAATATTAATACTTTAAATGTAATTAAAAATTGTAGAAAATATTTTTATTATTTTTCTTACTATTTAGAGAGCAGATCCCTTTCTACTATTCTAATGTTTTTAATAATTATACCAGCGCGATTCCGTCATAGACGAGGCTGCGCTTGCTACGTGCTTCTTATAAGAATATTACGTACTTTAAATTTATTATTGGCTGACTGACTGACGTATTTGTTAATATTTTTCTCGTAATGCGTACGCAGAGGGACAAGCCAGTGTATCAAAATATTTTTAATTTAGTATTATTTTTTTAAAAATTTGTAAGAAATGTCCCATATTTTTAAATATGGTTTAAAACTTTTTATTTTTTTATTTAACTAGCTGGCCAGCATGTGGGCGTATGACTGGTGTACTGGGGGCATATGCTGACTGTGGCGTAGGACTGGCATATGCCAGTCCTACGTCACAGCGTACGTTCCCCTACTGCATTGCTTGTGTGTGCGTACGCACAAATGCAGCACAGTCACAGCAGCATAGCCAGAAAAGAAAAATAAATAATAAAAATTATACGCCTTTAAGTAAGGTTACACTAAAATTTTCATATGAAAAAATGAAAAATTTTTTATATATTTTATCCTCTAGTATTTTTTCCGTTAACGATGCCCCTTATCCTTGACAAATAGGATTTCAAGATCCTGCTTCTCCTGGTTTTTCAGGAATTATTGAATTACATAATAGTGTATTCTTTTACCTAGTACTGATTATCTTATCGGTATTTTGGATATTAGGAGTTATTATTTTTTTATTTAAAAAAAATTTAATCAGTGCTAAATATTTAAATCATGCTACAATAAAGTGGCTTCGTATTCATTCAAATAACTTTTTAAAGTCTAAGCATTTTTCTAATCTATGTAAACCAGTAAACAAAAATAAAGGTTTACCCTTGTTAAACCTAAAAAGACAATTTTCAACTTCTAGTTCAAGGCTTAATAAAGAAAATAAAGAAGAGATGCTAGTTCCATTAAAAGCTGAAAATTATTATTCTGATGTTTATTCTTTAAAATCTGTTATTCTTAAGGAAAATAAAAATAAATCAGGAATTTATGGATTTACTAATAAGCTTAATGGAAGCATATGTTGGAAGTTCTAAAAATTTAAGTGAATCTCTTAAAAGCATTTAGGCTGAAAAAAGAATTCATTTTTTTGGAGTAAAATTAACAGATGAAAGAAAGCTAGCACTGAGCGAATCTAAACAAGGAATTAATAATTCTATGTTCGGGAAAACTCATACTGAGGAAACTAAGCTTTTAATAAAAAAAAGCTAAGACTGGAAAAGTTGCTAGCATTCAAACAAAGTTAAAACTTTCGGAGGTAAGAAGAACCGCTGTATATTAATATGTCTCTTGCTCTGAAAATTCTAATGATTCTTTTTGTTTATTACAAAAATTTACCTCGTTTAGACAAGCAGGAGAATTTTTAGGAATAAGTAATAGTACTGTTTCTCGGTATATAAAATCAAAAGCTTTGTTTTCTAAAAATAATCCTATATTAAAGGGAATAATATAAAATACAAATTTTCCCTTAGTTTACTGGATAAATAGTTTGATTGTACGATAAATTTCACTGAATGCTGGAATATTTTAAAAAATTTTTAGTACTGGTGCTAGGCTTGTTGTGCGTAAGCATACAAACGCAGCGAATACAGTAAAAATCTAAAAATAATGAAAATTAATCAGCAGGAGAATTATTAATTAAATATATTTTTTTTTCTCCTCATCGACTACACGTGAAAATACTTTATAAAGTATAAGATATAGTCAGCTTTTCGTAAGTTGTTTTTAAAGGTGTAGCTTAAGAGCTATCTTGAAAACAGTTTAGGATTTGGACTTTTGCAGAGGTTGTATGAACTATCTCTCCTGCTATCATTTTAATGTTAATTGCTGTACCGAGTTTTAGTTTACTTTATATTTTAGATGAAGTAATTTCACCTAGTATGACAATCAAAGCAGTAGGACATCAATGATACTGGTCATATGAATACTCAGATTATGACTCAGCATCCGGAGATGCTATTGAATTCGACTCATACATGGTGCCTGCTGATTGGTGTAGGGAACCAATCGTGTGGGATCAACTACCAAATTCCGAGGACACCCTAAAGATCATAGTACCAAACCATAATGTAAACATTATGTGTGGCTGAAGTAATTACTCAGGTATGGTAACAAGCTATGATATGATTGAAAATGAAATGGGCGATTGCGGATCTAACCCCTGTGCTATTGCACTGGAAAAAGAGCAACGAGTGGACGGTAGTTATAGTCTTTTAATAGGACTGTTAAGGCGCAATCTAATGGTCCCAGTAATGGGATATCCATCTGAAACCCTTTCTAACCAAAATAATATCTCTGAAAATATGTCTCTTACAAAGAGACCAAAGTTAAATAATCTAGATCCTTGGTTTATGACTGGATTTGTAGATGCTGAAGGTTATTTTAGTATTGAATTATTTAAAGATTCAAAAGCTAAATTTAAGTATACTCCTAGATTGATTTTTGGAATTAATTTACATGTTAAAGATTTACCTATTCTTCTAAGTTTTAAAGACACATGAGGAGTGGGAACTGTAAGTACTAAAGGAAAAGTAACTAGTTATAAAGTTAGAGCATTTAAAGATCTTGCAATTATTGTTGACCATTTTAAACTATATCCTCTGGTTTCCAGCAAATATATTGCATATCAATACTGGTTACAAGCTTATAATATTATGGCAACAAAAGAACATTTTAATTCTCTAGGCTTGTCAAAATTGGCTACATTAAAAAATTTAGCTAATTATGGTTTATCTGAAAGTTTGAAACAAATTTTCCCTAATTTAGATGTTTCTTTAATTGATACTGTGTCTTACAATTTTATGGGTATTCCTCATGAAATGTGAGTAGCAGGATTTACGAGTGGAGATGGTTCTTTTTATACTAAGATGACAGAATATAAAGATACATTTCATACAGGATGTATTTTTAAAATCACCTTACATTCAAAAGATGTTGCTATTTTAGAAGGTTTATACGATTATTTTTCAAATTACTTTCCAAATATTTCTTTCAATAAATTTGATTCCAGAACAAATAAAGGTATTGGTTTTTCAAAACAAAGTGTAAGTTTAACTATTTCTAATATTCAGGATATTGGTAATATTGTAATTCCTTTTTTTGATTTATATCCAGTCTTAGGAGCAAAGAGAATGGATTATAATGATTTTAAAAATATTTATAATATTATCTTATCTAAAGATCACTTAAGTCCTGAAGGTTTGGCTCAAATAAAACAAATTAGAAATAATATGAATGACAAACGAACAATATTTTAACTTTGGGTTTTCACAGATAAATTTTGTATGATAAATTCAGTTAGCCATGGAATCAGACCTAGAATTAGGTCAATTACGTCTATTGGATGTTGATAACAGACTTAATATCCCTGTTGATACACATGCAAGATTGGTTGTTCAATCTACTGATGTAATCCATGATTTCGCGGTACCATCATTAGGTATAAAAATTGATGCTTGCCCAGGTAAAAATGGGAGTGAGAACCCCAAAAAAAACTTAGTATGCCTGGCAGAGGAGAGAGAATAATACTATCTCCCTCGCTAAACCATCAAATTGCGGGAAAGCCTTAAAGCTATTTCAACCAAGTAAGAGTGGTAACACGTCTTATGGCTCACGTAATGAACTGAGGTAGGGTAAAATCGAAATAGATGCACGAAAGGAAATAGGCAATCCGCAGCCAAGCACCTATTACTGTAAATAAGTTAAGGTGTGCAGTTCATCGACTAAATGTTGGTTGGTTTTTAGTATATACGGCGAAGAGTTATATGCTAATTAACTTAAGATATAGTCAAACCCTATCCGAAAGGATACAGGATAATTGTTCTATCTAACTAAGCTTACCCTGTGAGGAGCTTAAAAATTAATTCACCGTTGCACCACGAAGTGACGGTTCACACAAAATATATGTGATATATTTTACTAGCTAAATACCTTTAACTTCCAAAAAACCCTCATTAGGTCAGACTTAGGAAAGTATAATTTATTATCCGTTAAATGGAGACTTTGTTCTACCAGGGGTAAGGTATCCTAACTCGTCCTTATAAGTTCACTCTTATATGGCAAAAGGATATAATTGATATGAAACAAAGTATCCGATACATATCCTAATATAGTAGGCTGTATTTTACTCGCTTCACGGTTAAAGAATAGAAGGAGTGCTGCAGCAGTTAGCCTCCCGCCTTTTTTTTCGGAAACCGGATTACTAGGGTTTAGTACCTCATCATCGCTTAAACAGCGGAACAAATCAAATTTGGATAGTCTTTTGGATTCTTTACCTTCTTTATCTGAAAATCTACACTTGTACACTGCTAATAACGTAAAAGAAGGTTCTAAAGTACTATTAAGAATGTATAACAGTCCTATCGATCCTGTTGTAAAACAATTTATACAAAATAATTGTTCACATTTAATGTCTTTAGAGGAATTTCCTAAGAAAATAATTCCAAGAGATTTTCCAGATTATAGAGTAGATGGTCCGGGGAAATCAGGGCACCCCAGTGTGTACATAGGAAAGTCAGGTTGTTATGCTTTTTTGTGCTTAAAGACTGGGGATTACTATATAGGGTCGGCTGTTTGTTTAAATACTCGTTATAAAGCACATAAGGTTAACAGTAGCAGGCCTGAAAGGGGTGGTTCTAATTCTTTATATCTTTCAGTTCGAAAACACGGCTGGGATAATTATATTTGAAGACCTGTTCTAATTACTAATAACTATATAAGCAACTTTACTGAGCAAAACCCTAAATATGAGTTAAACTTAGAATCATTATTTATATTACGGTCATTCACACAATTTGAGGCCAGATTCTATGAACAAATTTTGTTGAGTCAATTTAGACCTAAATTAAATAGTAGTTATACAGTTGTATTTCCTTTTAGTAATTGGGAAAAAAGTGCTTATCTAATGAATGATGGTTCTAAACCTATAGAAGTAAGAGCGGGGGATAACACCCTTATGAAATTTTCTTCTAAGAACAGAGCGGCTCTTTCATTAGGAATTCCTAAGACTACTTTAGACAGATATATTAACTTGAAAAATTTCCCCATTTATAGCCCAGTTTTAGAAATGGATATTTACTTAATAGATCCCTCTAAGCCTTTATCAGAAGAATCACCTAGTTATACTACTACAGATGCTGTGGCGGATATAACAGGTGTTGATCTACATGATTTGGTAAAAGGTAAACTTTTTGCTCTCTTATTAGACAAAAAGTCTCTTTTTGGTGTTTATGATAATCCAAGTCAAGCTGCCAAAAGTCTGGACGGAAAATCGGATAGTAGATATATTAGCAGATATATTAATCTTGAACGTCCTGTGGTAGTGGGGCAAGATAAAACACCTGTTTATTTTGTCATGAACCCTGATTGGAAATCAGATATAATAGGACGAATAGCAGCCAGACCTAGCGAACGGAAAAAATCTAGTAGATCGAGATCTATTGTTTTAGTAGATGTAATAAATAATAGTGCTCTAGTTTTTAATACAGTATCCGATATGTCTAGATATTTAGGCATAAACGCTATTACGAACACAGGGTATGTAAAAAAATACATGAACCCTACTAAGTTATATAAAGGCCGTTATGAGTTTCATTACCAAGACGATTTCACAGGGACTATTACTGGTAAAGGTCCATCATCATCATCATCATCATCGGGTATGAATTAATTAATATCTTACCCTACGCAAGCTATTTGCGTGCTTTTTATTTTTTTAATGTTTTAAAATAAAAATAAAAATAAAAATCGGAGCAGCCGAGAGGGTAATCAGAGATAGATAGAAATAATCCGTTAAATGGATAATGCTACTATAAGATAAGCATTATTCAGGGGTAAGTACCCTAACTCGTCCCTCAAAATATATAGGGCAAAAGGGTAGATTTGAGATTAAATCAAACTTCTTTATTAGCTGAAAGAGAAGGAACATTCTTTGGTCGGACATGGCCAAAACTGTAGTGAACCTATGGTTAAAAATCATCAAATTTGACGGGAACACCCTAAAGAAATCTTAACCAAATAAATATGGTAACATAATTTATGGCACAGGTAATGACTCGTGGTATGGTAAAATCAAGATTTATAATTCAATGGGCAATCCGCAGCCAAGTACCAAATACAAACAAAAAAAATATTTGGTATGCAGTTCATCGACTAAACGGTGGTTGGTATTATTATAATAATAATGCTTAAGATATAGTCAAATCCCTCCCGAAAGGGTGCAGAAGAATATTGATAATTATTTAAGGTTTTCATATTCTTTGTTAAATAGGCGCGCTGAAGTTCAGCGTACTTAGGAGTAAGTCTTTACAATAGTTTGTTAAACTAACAATTTACATGCAGCGCCTATTCCATGTGAAAGGCAAATAAAAAAAAAAAATATAACAAACTTGTGTATAAAAATATATAGGCCTTAATTATTTTACCTTATATTTTTTCACTACCACTACACTATTGTAAGATTTTCATTGTGTGATAGCAAAGCAACGAACATAACAAAAACAATCAGAAAAATTATTTCCTCAAATATTCTTTTGATAGATAAAAACCTGCCTTATTCGCTAAGTTTTATGACTTCTATGTTTTTAAAAAGGTCTTTTAGTTCGAGCGCCTTAAAAGTTCCGGTAAATAGGCCGGAGTCCTTAGCAATAGAACATATTAATAGTGGGGAACCAACTACTTTCGAGGTAATTAATAAAATATTATTAAATCAAAATTTAAAAATTACTGAAGATAAGTTAGAACAATTATTAAAAGTTCGAGGAGTAGAAATAGTGCTTCCTGTAACTAAGGTAGAAGATCAAGAGCTTTTAGCACAATTGACAGGGAAATCTAATTATAAAGGTTACCCTGGTGTATATATTTTTACACATAAAAGCACCGGCCTTAAATATGTAGGTTCCTCTAATTTACTAAGACGTAGAATGGATTATTATTTTAAAGGAGATTTTCCCGTAGCAGGAAAGTTTTTACCCCTTCTTAGAAAAGAAGGGTTAGGTGCTTTTAATTTAAAAATATTTAAATTAAACAGAGATAAGTTTAATAGTCAAGATTCTCTAATATTGGAACAATATTTTTTATTGAGTAAAGAATTTGATTTAAATTCATTAAGGGTGGTTAATACAGGACCTTCTAAAGGTAAAGGTGTTTATATTTATAATCTATCTTGTAGCACTCTCTATTACCAAGCTAAATCTGTAATTGATCTAAAAAGGGTTTTAAAAATACACCCTGAGACTTGTAAAATTTACATAGATTCTAAAATTCCTTATCTGAAGAATTTTTTATTATTGAGCTACCCTCTACCTACTGCTTCTAACAGTGAAATTAGTATCCAAGAGTTAGCAGAAAATATGCAAAAAGAAAGACAAAATTTGTATACATTGGGGACTCGAAGAAGTATTCCTGTTAAATTAGAAATTAAAGAAGGAAATACTTTTGTAGACCCTTCTATCGTAGGTCATGCTCTAAATTTCGATTCTTTAACATCTTGCATAGAATATCTAAGGGAAGTGGGTTTAACTATTAAAAGAAGCACTCTTACTAGATACTTAAAAATTGGTAAAGTATTCCATAATTTTTTATGTACGCATTCAGACAACACTTTACCTGATAATTTTAGAGAAGTGGGACTAATAATAGATGAATACAAAAATTTAAAGGGAAAGTCAGACTCAGAATTTCTAATTGCTAATAAGAAAAATAAACCTTTACTAGCTAAAAAAGAAAATTTTGAAAAAGAATTTGAAAGTATCATGGATACTGTTCAATACTTTAAGGTTTTAGGAATTAGCTTAGATCGAAAAACATTAAATGCTCGTTTAAAAAACGGTAAAGAATATAAAGGTTATTATTTTTCTTACAAATAATTAACTCATGAAGGCCGTACAGCAGTGATGCAACTTGTTTAGGAAAAATATCAACGATGGATGAGCTAGAGGCTATTTACAGCAATTAAATGCTTAATGGCACTTATTTTTTTTTATTTATCGCGTAAATTATCAGTAATTGTAGAGACGTATTGCAATGTTCAGAAATCTGTGGAGTATATCACGGATTTATGCCTATTGCTGTAGATTCATTGAGTTTAGAAGAATACTTGACTTGGTTAAGTAGTATGTTCTTATTTTTTTCAAAAAAAAACAAATTTATTTAGTTTAATTGGGACTGTTAGGAAATAGACACAAAAAAATATTTTTATTTTTAAAAATTTATTAACTAACGGTAAAACATTACATTGTTTTAAAAATATTTAGATTTCTCTTGTCCTGTCTTGATATAAGGGCAAAAATACAAATTTTTCAAAAATAGGCCTTACTTAATAAAAATCTATAATACAGAAATTAAAAATAATATTTTAGCTAAATTAAGGGCATTAAGTAAAAATAGGTACCAGACGTATTTTTTTAATTTTTTTTGAGGGATAATCTCTTCTTATTTATACCCTAAATTTTTAAAAATAAAAATATAGAGTGCGGGCTGGCGTTTGTATGCGTACGCACAACAAGCCTAGCCAGTAAACAGGCGTTAAAAATAAAGAATATGATTTAATGATAAATTTGTAGGGGAAGGATTTGTTTTTATAGACGGTTTTATCCCTCTCCCCTCCTTTTTATTTGTTTAACTGTCGAGGCCTCTGTTGTGCTTGCGTACGCACTAGCAAGGAAATTAAAAAGTGAAAAGCATCGTTTAGTTTTCTAAGGAATAGGGGATTATAAGTTATTATTAAATTTCCAGGTTTCTGTTTAATCAAATTAACTTTTAATCTTAAATATCGCCGTGTAGGGCGTAGGACTGGCGTAGGGCGTATGCCAGCCTACTGCTATGCCAGCATAGCCCTGCCGTCGGTCAGCCAGCCCAATTTTACCTAGAATCGATTTTAGGTTTTAAAAAAAAATTTTCTATTAAAAGGGAATATAAAAAATCGCATATATTATATTATAAAATAATTTGGCTAAGACCCGGGCTAATTGTGGAAAATAATCAAGGGGTGTGAACATATATTACCCTGCTCTGCGTACGCATTACGAAATGCAGTAGCAGCAAAACGAAAGACTACCGGCGTCAGGTGGCGTAGCCTCACCATATTGGTGAATAATCAATACGCCGTAGGGCTGGCTGGCATCCTACGCCCTACGCCTGTCGAGCGAACATATTCTTAAAATATAACGAGTATAGTTAAGTGGTATAACCTCTACCTTCCAAGTAGATATCATCAGTTCGAATCTGATTACTCGTATAACACATTAATGCTAAAGATCACTTATAATTAGAAATTTGAAGACTAAATCGTAAAAAAAATAATTATTTATGGAAGCGTAATATCATCCGCTGACTGGGGCTGGCGTTTGTATGCGTACGCACAACAAGCCCAGCCAGTACTACATATGCACAGTCAGCCCAGGAAATAATTAGGAAACAGAACTCGGTCGGTAGAGTGTCTCCCTTTTAAGGAGAAAGTTATCGGTTCGAACCCGATTGTTTTCAATATAGGACGTAGTCACCTAGCCAGTCTCACATTAATTTTAAAAATTTGTTGCGCCTAAATTATACTTAAAAATTTTTTTACGCAGTAAACAAACAAAAAAAAATTTCTAATCCGGCGAGAAGGAATAGTTTTCATTGGTAGGATAAGACAATTGCTAATTGTTAGGGCAACCTTTGGGTGTTCGAGTCACCTCTATTCCGAAATTAAATAATTTATAGGATTGCATAGCCCGCCTTGCTTCGCTAAAAAAAAAAATAAAAAAAAATAAAAAAAATAAAAAAAATATCTCTCTAGTAGTGAACAAAAATTTTAATAAGCTCGTAAATACAAAATATTAGAAAGTCCCAATATTCTTAATCTATTTCAATGCCATAGATGTTTTCTTTTTATACTACTGAAATTTTTAATAATTCACCATTAGAGCAATTTGAAGTAACTAATATTCTTAGTTTACAATTTCCTATTTTAGGATATCTTACTTTAACCTTAACTAATTTAGCACTATACTCTATAATAGTATTATCTTTAACTTTAGGATTACACTATTTAGGAAACAATGAAAATAAATTAATTCCTTCTAAATGGTCTCTAGTTTTAGAAAGTTTATACGCTACACTTTCAGGAATAGTAAGGGATCAAATAGGTTCACAAAATGAACGATATTTACCTTTTATGTATTCTTTATTCTTCTTTATTTTAATCGCTAATCTTGTGGGAAATATTCCTTATAACTATACAATTACAACTTCTATAATTGTTTCTATTGGAACTAGTGTGACTATCTTTATTGGTGTAACACTTCTAGGATTAATCACTAAAAAAATATCTTTCTTTTCTCATTTTGTACCTGAAGGTTGTCCTTTAGCTCTAGCTCCTTTATTATCTTTAATTGAACTGATAAGTTATTCAGCCAGAGCATTTTCATTAGGAATCCGACTATTTGCTAATTTAGTAGGGGGACACAGTTTATTGAAAATATTAAGTACATTCTTACTAAAATTCTTTAAAAGTGAAAACCTGTTTATTTCTATAATAGCAGTAGTACCATTTTCTATATTCTGTGCTTTATCTCTTCTGGAATTGGCTGTATCTTTTATACAGGCTTATGTGTTTACAGTTCTGACTTCTTCATATATAAAAGAAGCTCTGGAATCTCATTAATACATTCTGTTCAGCCGTACTTTTATAATTATATTCGATTATTTTATTTTTTTCAACCTTAAAAAAATAAAACTACTAAAATCGAACTAAGCGCCAAAGGCTGGAGATGACAAGTTTCGGCTGCCTTTGACAATTATAACCGGCATAATCTAAGATGAACAAACAAAACTAGTAGTGCGAATAACTATTCTAAAATCAGGAAGGGCAACATTTTCAATGGCTGCGAGGCGCTAACTGCGCTCTTCAGGCATAAATATCTTACATTTTTATTTTTAATTATTTTAAATTTTACCGGCTCCTGTCATAAGATTTTTCTTGCTTTTTTTTTTTCTTTTTTTCAGGGGGCTACGTTGGCTTGACTACTGCATATGCACTGACGCTCCCCACTCTAATTTTAAAGAAAAAAATAATAAATTCTCTAGTTAGGCTGCCTGCTGGTACGCATCGCCTTTTTATTTTAGTAAATAAAGTTTGGAATTTGATAATTGCAGTTTTTATGTTTGTAGAACTAATGCTAAATATTAACGAAACAAAAATATTTAAAAATTATGGCTAATTTTTTTTCCTGCTATCACAGGAAAGCAGATTCCTTTTTAATGTAAAAATTTGCAAACAAATTTTGGAAGGTTCACGGTAATTATTAAAAAATGATAACTAATGCTGCCCTTATGGATCGTACGGACCATACGGGCTGTAATAATATATTTTCGAATTTTCAGTAATAGTCTAATAATTATGGTGCTTGGCTACGCCCGGCGCTTGATTTATATGTCTGTGTCTGCATAGCCACGCTACGCCCTACTTAGGATTGTTATTAAGATCGAAATTTAATATTTAAAACAAAAGGATTTGTGGTAAATAAACAGAAAATTTAATTTTTAATACCCGATAATACCAAAACATGACAGGGGGCGCAGCCTCAGTGTACTGCATATGCACTGTAGGGCGTATGCCATAGAATGTGTGCGTTGCTTGTTGTGCGTACGCAGACAAATGCAGCACCCTCGTCTTAACTGGTTTTTAAATATTTCAATAGTATTTTAATAAGTATTGAATACTTTAACTGGTTTTATTTAATTAAATATATAATTGAACTACAGGTTTAATTCTATATTATATTGACATATTATTTCCGCTAGCACAGCGAGTCTTGAGAAAATTCTTTATTCTAAAAAATATTGTACAGTTCATAAGGCTTTAGCTACAAATAAAAAGATGTTAAAATTAAATTGATAAAAATTGAAAAATTTATACCTTTTTTTACCTATTAATATTTAGGAAAAATTCAATAAAACTTTATAAATAAATGAATAGTGTTAGAAATATATTTTACCTTAATTTTTTTTGGGAAGTGTTAATTTCAATTATTAATTTAAATATCCCTCTTGTGCAAGAACATAAAAGGCTATAAAATTTTTTACAAAAAGTGTCTTATTGTTTACTAAAATTTTTCTTCGCCCCCCCTTTTTCCTATTTAACTTTATTTCTCTTTGTGCACATTGTTGCACTGATCGATTCAGGCGCTGGCCGGCGCGTACGCCCGGATCAACAAATATTTTAATAATAATTTTTATTTTTTTTACGTTTTTCCTCTAGAGTCGCAAAACTTTAAATATTTAAACAATATGTTATATTTATTCTCTTGCTCCCGCCTCGCCTTATTAAAAAAAATAAAATTAATTGAAAAAAAACAAAATTTTCCGGCATAGCCAAGCCTGTGACGTTGTATTTTAATTGTTATATTTTTAATTAAAATATTTTTAGTAATAATATTTTTTCGAAACCGCGTGGAAAGCTAGCTCTTTTATTTTTTTTTAATAATGTGCAACAATGTACAACAATGTGCAACAATATGCTCGCTTGGCTTGGCTATGCCAGAGGGTATAACTATTAGACTAATTATGTCTGGCTACGCGGGCATATGCCCCTAGTACTGCATATGCACACGCCGCACGCCCTTGTTACCCTACGAAGGAATTTTTCAATAATGATTAGTTCAATTACTTTGTTATATCCCAATTAACAAAATTTTTAATGGGACAGCTTTCTAGGATAGGATACCTATAATTTATTTTTAATATTTAAAGTCCAGATATACTGGCTATTGATTATTCATCAATATGTTAATTGCTTTTCTTCGGAATGCGCGCCTTTAGTTTATAAACACAAATCTTTTTGAAATTCTATTTATTTTTTTATATAATGAAATTTTTTAGATCACATAATTTTTATATATTTTTGTTATCTGTTTTTTTTGCTATTTTTTCTGTGTTGCTTTTTTTTATTACAATTCATTATTTTAATGGTTTAAACTATTTTCTTCCTGTTTTTATCGCAATTTATTCAATTTCAAATAAAATTATTGCAACAATAGTTGAATCTAACAATTTTTTTAATTCTTATTTAGAGCTTTTTTATTCTGGCTACGCCCTTAATTCAATATCTTTTCATAATGAAATCGAGCTATTAGTTTTTTGAGCACATAAAATTTTGTATACTTTAGCATCTTTACATATTTTTAACGTGTTGGTTGTTTTGCTTCCTGTTCTACTTTCTGTGGCCTTCATGACTATCATTGAAAGAAAACAGTTGGCAGCTATGCAAAGACGGGTTGGTCCTAATACAGTTGGTCAAATACATATTAAAAACTCTTTTGGGCGCGCGGCACAGAGATCATATAGTGCCTATGCACTTTCTAGTACACAGTAGACAATAACTCGAACAAAATTTTGATGAATCGTTGATATTCTATCTCATCTTGTTCAGTAAAAACATTTTCCAATGATATATTTTCTTTAAACCCTGAGTGAATAACAGGTTTCACAGATGGTGAGGGGTGTTTTAGTGTTCAAATCACCAAATCATCTTCGCCTAATCCTGGATTTACCGTTAAGCCTTATTTTAGCATAAGTCTTCATAAAAAAGATCAAGAAATACTAGATTTCAAAGATTTCTGCTCAGTCTCTTCTCTAATGAAGGAAAAAAAACATCTGACTGCTTTAGGATTAAAAAAAATACGTGGAATTAAAGAAAATATGAATAAGGATAGAAGATCATAGTTTAAATCAAAATAAGATATTAAGCGAATTATATCAACATAGAAAAGCCCCTATTATACTTTTTAACGAAAAAATTGTAAGTGTGTGTGGAGATTTGACCTCTTCAATTGCTCTTAATAAATTTTTTAAAACTTTAAAGGGTAGTGGCGGAATCTATATGTTTACTTATAAAATTGACCCTAGCATTTATTATATAGGGAGAGCTAAGGATTTTCAAAAAAGATTTAAATCTCACCTTAATATAAAATTAAATGATCGGTTCCATACTTTTGCCAACGCTGTAGGTTGGGATAAATTCGAATTTTCTATCATTGAACTATGTAATCTAGATGTGCATCAAAAAAGAGAAAACTATTATTTACAAAAATACTTACCATTGTTAAACACTATTTTTAAAAGTAATTTGGGGGAAACTCAAACTTTTGAATCTTTATATGAACTATTAAAACTTAAACAATTAAATACCAATTTTGAAAATAAATACAAAGGTTTATCTATTAATTTATATGAACAGGTTAATGAACAATTTGTTGATAATTATACTACCTTTAACAGTATAAATCAATTGTCTAAACAATTAAATATTAGTAGAGAAACTATAATTATTTATTTAAATACGTATGTTCCATACAAGGGAAAATTATTCTTAACTGTTGTACTAAATGATGCCGAAATTTTAAATAAATTAGTTAGCGATGCTATTTTTGGTTTAGATTTAAATCCTACATCAGCTAAAAAAGTATGAATGTATCATATAGAAGCTGATAATAGCATAGTTAAAACAACTTTTGATTCTATGGGGTTAGCAGCTAAATCTTTAAATGTACATCACACTTTTATTAATAAACATCTGGATAAATGAATAACAGGTGGTATTGAAGGTAATTATTTATTTAGCAACGAGCTAGATAATTTAGAAATAGATAAATTACTGAAAATATCTTTATTAAGAAAACACAATAATTTAAAGGTATGGTCTTACGATGCTAATACATTAGAATTAATAACGGATGCTTTTCGCAGCATACAAAAAGCTGCAGATTTTTTTAATGTAGATTACAGATCTATACAAAATCATCTAGACACTAAAACAGCCACAATAAAAGGTGGTAAATTAGTTTTATTTTTTAGTAAAGAGCTAACTGATTTAGAAAAGGTTTCGTTAATTAATACAGTTAAAAAAGCTACTAACGAAACCACTCCTGTTTGAGTTTATAAATTAATTGAAGATAAATTGGAATTGATAAATAGTGATTTACCTTCTTATAAATCTAAGTTAATGGCTTCTAATAACTTAAAAATGAGTGTAAAAACAATTGATAAATATTTAGATTCTGGGAATCCTTATAAAGGATTATATTTTTATAGTGTCCAAATATAACCCCTCTCCTATAGGGAAAAGGGTGGTAAGAGAACAGTAAATAATAGTTTAAGAGGTAAGGAATAAGAAACCTTGCTTGGCCTTATTTAGAGTAATTCACTCTTACTCTAATGAAATCATCAAATTGACAGGAAAGCCTTAAAGCTATTTCGACTAAGTGATTTAAGTAATTAAATCATGGCCCGGTTAACGACCAGGGGAATAGTGAAACAGAAATAGATGCACGAAAGGAAATAGGTAATCTGCAGCCAAGTACCTAAACTAATAATTTAGGTATGCAGTTCATCGACTAAATGGTGGTTAATATTAATTCTAAATTAATATTTAAGATATAGTCAGACCCTACTCGAAAGAGTACAGGATAACATATAAATTGGTTTATACTAATGTAGGTTATCTGTTAAATGGATAATAATTATATTATTTAGGGAGAAAGCCCCTATCTTTACCTTAATTAAAGTAAATATGCTTTAAATGGTTAAAAGGGGTAATTCGTATTACGGTGTATTGCAACCGTTTGCAGATGCTTTAAAATTAATACTTAAAGAGAATGTTATACCTGCTCAATCCAATAAATTAATTTTTATTCTAGCACCTGTTTCTAGTTTATTTTTTAGTCTACTTGGTTGAGCTATTATACCTTAGGAACATAGGGTAATATTGTCAAACTCCGGGGAACTCCTAAAGCTTATTTTACCAAGCTATATACGAAAAGTATAAGTGGATGAACTAATTACTCATGTATGGTAACAATAAATAAGATACTTGGTTGGCGTTTACAAACATTCAACCAAAAATGGACAATCGCGGATCTAAATCAACAATATTTGAATTGTTGTAAAAGAGCAACGAGTAGACGGTAATAGATATAAAAAAAAGAAATTTGATTATATTTAAGGTGTACTCTAAGGTACTTCGAAAGAAGCTATTTAGAAAATTGTATACTAAAGTTTACTACGATTCACCATCAAATGGTTCAAATTCTTTTAATTTCAACACTCGTCGGAATTATACTACATTATGTAAAAATATACATAAAATAGACGAGGTACAGGTTGACCCCTGATTTATTACAGGATTTACGGATGCCGAGGGATGCTTTTCTTACAGTATATTGAAAAGCCCCAAGTACAAATTAGGCTGAGAGGTTCAACTAAATTTTCAAATTAAACTTCATGTTAAGGATTTGCCAATGTTATTGGAAATTCAGCAGAGTTTAAATGGCATAGGCTCTATATCAACCGATCAATCTTCTTGTGCTTTTAGAGTCAGAAAATTCAAAGAAATAGTAGAAGTAATTAAATTTTTTGACAAATATCCTTTAATCTCTCGGAAAAAAGGAGACTATTTATTGTTTAAAGAAATTGTATCTATTATGTTATTGAAAGAACACCTGACTTTAGAGGGTTTACAAAAGATTGTTAATATTAGAGCAACCTTAAATTTCGGTCTATCAAAAGAATTACAGTTGATGTTCCCCGAAACTATTCCAGTTCCCCGTCCTTCAAGAGAAACCTGTGTAATTCCTCATCCGCAATGATTAGTAGGGTTTACTTCAGGTTTTTTCTTAACTGGCATAGTCCCCGTGAATCGTAATTTGTCCTTGAAGGGAGGACAATATACTTCTCCTTTACTAAGTACACCTAATCATTCATTTAGAATTAATTCCGGTGCTTTGTTTAAAAAATCTTCATTAATAACAATAAAAGAGTTTAGCACTAAAAGTTTTAATAATTCTCCTAGTTTAGTTGTTAATGAAATAAAACAGACTACTTCGTTAGTAGTTTGAGGTACTAATTTAACATCTACAGTGGGAATAGGAAGATTTACAAAGCAAGTGCGCGACATGATTCAATTACCCGCTGATCAAAAAAGCGTTATTGTAGGATTAATTCTATCTGATGGTTGACTTAGATTCCCTTCTAAAACCAGTAAGAGTACACTTATAGGTTTGACACAATCTTTAGCTCATTTTGATTACATCTGATCTGTGTTTTTTTTTTTATCTCATTATTGTGATAATATTCCTAAATTAAGGATAGGTATGAGAGCAGGTAAACCTTTTTATGGTTTAGAGTTAGTAACTCGTTCATTGCCTTGTTTTATCGAGATATATAATCTTTTTTATGTTAACGGAGTTAAAGTAGTCCCGAATAATATTTACGAATTGTTAACTCCTCTAGCTTTTGCCCAATGAATCCAAGGAGATGGTGGGTTTAAAAGTAAGGGTATTTATCTTTGTACAGATTCGTATACTATTCAGGACGTAGTACGTTTAATGAATGTGCTAATTATACGTTATGATTTAAAATGTACTCTTCATAAAGCAAGTAACGGAAAAGGTTATAGAATCTATATTTCTAGAAACTCTGTTGGCAAAGTAGTAAATATAGTTTTACCATATCTTGTACCTAGTATGTATTATAAAATAGGTATTGTTAATAACGGGAGTATAGAAAAAATGTAAAAACCTTTGAAGGTAATTTCTCTGTATCTTTAGATAAAGGAAATTTTAAATCTTTATTGTTTAAAATTACTCAACATTTTAGGGATGAGGAATTATTAATTGCAATAAAAGAATATTTTAATTGTGGATATTGTTATCTAAGAAAAACAGAAAACACTATGGACTATAAAGTTACTAAATTTTCTGATATTAATGAAATAATAATACCTTTCTTCATCAATAACCCTGGACTAGGAGTTAAATTTTTAGATTTCAAAGATTGATGTTTAGTTTCAGAAATGGTTAGAAAAAAAGAGCATCTTTTAGATAAAGGTGCAATTAAAATAATAGAAATTCAAAAGGGGATGAATAGGGGGAGAAGTATTTAAATCAATACTTATAAGTTTTCAATTTTTGTTTGGTCCTGGTTTAGCTATATCTGATTTTTCAATGGGTATCTTATATACTTTAGCTTTATCTTCTCTTGGAGTCTACGGTATTTTATTCGCAGGGTGGAGTGCTAACTCTAAATATGCCTTTCTTGGTGCTTTAAGAGCTACTGCCGCTATGATAAGTTATGAATTGATATTAAGTTCTGCTATCTTAATAATTATACTTGTAACTGGTACTTTAAATTTCACAGCTATCATAGAATTTCAAGAATCTATTTGGCTAATTATTCCATTATTGCCTGTATTTTTATTCTTTTTCTTATCTATTTTAGCTGAAACAAGTAGGACACCATTTGATCTACAAGAAGCGGAAAGTGAATTGGTGGGTGGTTTCTTCACGGAACATTCTTCAGTTCCTTTTGTTTTCTTTTTCTTGGCTGAATATTCATCTATTGTATTATTTAGTTGTTTAACAGCTATTTTATTTTTAGGAGGTTATAATTTACCTCATATTATAACTTACTATTTATCTTTAAATGATTTATTCATTAATATTTTTGCTCTTGCTCTAGGTATTAAAACTTGTTTATTTTGTTTCTTTTTTGTGTGGTTTAGAGCTACACTTCCTAGATTAAGATATGATCAACTAATGGAAGTATGTTGGTTGTATGTCTTGCCTGTAGCCGTTGCATTTATTTTACTAGTACCTTGCTTACACATAGGTTTAGTGCTCTTTATATAGAAGTTCGCAATAAAATAAAACTTACTATGGTGGCTATGCTGTGGGCTGACGCTGGCATACGCTGGCATACGCCCAACATAAGACCTGGGTGCATATGTGCGTGTGCGTACGCAAGCACACACTCGGTCAGTCAGAAATACCTAAATATATTAAGTTCAGATTATTACGAATTATATTAAATAGTTCCGCTGCAAATTAAATATGTGCCTGTCTTTAATAATTATTAAAGTTCTAAAAACTTAGTTAAAAAAATTGAATTAATTTTTTATTTTATAGTAATGTAAAATTTTAACTAGATCGAGTATACTTAATATACTTAATTGAGGAGAAGGATAAGACATTACAAGTCGTAATAAGTGAAAAATATTACTAAATTTAAAGTCTCCGCGGTATGTAATTACTGCGGAATTTCTTATAAATGTAAAAAAATCAAGACTTGAAAAATTTTTAATATAAAATTGGTCTTGTCTTGTCTTGTCTACTTGGTTGTTTTATATAAAGCCCACCGACTGCTTACTCTTACAGGTTTTTAAGGTGATAAAAATTTTTAGAATAATAAGCTTTAACAATTGTTAATAATACTAATAATATCAAGATTCTCTCTGTCGTTTCTCCGCGTAGCGGTGGGGTGTGGCTGACATACATCTTACGCAGGCTCGAGAGCGTACGCAGGTGTAGTGTAGGAGGGCGTACTTTCCCCAGTACTGCATATGCACACAATGCCACCCTACACCCTTGGTCTTGTTTCTGTAAGGTCTTTGTTCTGTGGGTAAAAATACAGTAATAAAAATAAGTGAAAAATAAAAATTTAGAATCTTTTCTAGCGTTAGCGGGGCCCGATCGCCAAGTTAACGGGAGTTCGATTCTCCCAAAGATTAATGGTAATAATAATTTTAAAATTTTCAATATTTAACCATTCTTTAAAAGTATTTAATCAAAATTTAATTTCTTCCTTAGTCAGGCTCGGGTACGTACGCAGGTGTAGTGTAGGAGGGCATACTTTCCCCAGTACTGCATATGCACACAACGCCACCCTCCTGCTTGTTGTGCGTACGCATACAAACGCACTCAATTCTTTTTTAGCAAATCCATAAAATTGACTATAATTTGAGCGAAACCTTTATATTATTTACCGTTAAATTCTCGCTTGATACAAACAAACAAACAAGCAAACAAACAAACCAAACAAACCAAACAAATTAAAAAATTAAGTTGGGCGGTGTACTGTGCATATGCAGTACTGCATATGCACCCCCGTACGTCAAAAAGTTGGAAAAATTAACGGTGAAAAGGTATTAGCTAAACTTCTACTTTTTTATTGATTTATATGTAATTTTTATTATGATTATATGTTTATTAATAATTCCTTTAATTGGAGTATTATTATTATTGCCTTTAGGTAAAGATAGTTCTCTAAATAATTTAAGTGTTGGTGTTCTACAAAAAGAACAAATATTAGGATCTAATTCTACTGATAAATCTTTGGCAAGGCGGATACAGTTAATTTTTAAAAATTCCGATCAAATGTTAAAAAAATCGGAAAAAGAATTAATGAAAAAAATAGCTTTATTTGCGTCATTATTAAATTTATTAGTATCTATTTATATGTGGTTTCAATTTGATAATAATACTACAAGTTATCAATTTGTTTATGAATTTAATAATTTAAATTTTTGTCATTTTCATATAGGGGTAGATGGTATTTCTTTATATTTTGTACTTTTAACTACTTTTATTACTCCTATTTGTATTTTGTCTAATTGATCAGATATCACAGTTAAATTGAAATATTTTTTAATTTCTTTTTTAGTTTTAGAAACACTTCAAATTGCTGTTTTTGTAGTTTTAGATTTATTTTTATTTTATATCTTTTTTGAATCTGTTTTAATTCCTCTATTCTTCATTGTAATAATTTGAGGAGGAAGTAGTAAAAAATTTAGAGCGGCTTTTTTATTATTTTTATATACTTTAGCAGGTAGTTTATTTATGTTATTAGCAATACTATTTATTTATCAAAATACTGCCTCTACTGATTTTTTATTTTTATCTTTAACAGATATTAGTTTAGATTATCAAAAAATTCTTTGGTTGGCTTTTTTTTTAAGTTTTGCTATTAAAACTCCATTATTTCCTTTCCATATTTGGCTGTTTAGAGCTCACGCTGAAGCACCTTTAGCTGGATCTATAATTTTAGCTGCTGTAATATTAAAGTTGGCATCTTATGGTTTCTTAAGAGTTTTAATACCATTTTTCCCTGATGCCACTTTATACTTTTTACCTTTAGTGCAAACTATAGCTTCTATTACCATAATTTATGCTTCATTATCTACCTTAAGACAGATAGATAATAAACAACTAGTGGCTATGTCTTCCGTTGCTCATATGGGAGTAGTAGTATTAGCCTTATTCTCTAATAATGTACAAGGTATAGAAGGAGGAATACTTTTAGGTATATCCCACGGTTTCGTATCCCCTGCGCTGTTTATTTGTGTAGGTGGTATATTATATTCTAGATACCACACTAGAATTATAAAATATTTTAAGGGAATAGTAAATAGAATGCCTTTATTTACTACTTTATTTTTTGTGTTTATTTTATTTAATACGGCTGTACCTCTAAGTTTAAATTACGTAGGAGAGTTTTTATCTTTAACTGGAGTTTTCTTACAGTCACCTTTTATCTCTGTATTAGGGGCTAGTGGTATCGTTTTAAGTGCCGCTTACTCTATTTGAGTTTATACTAGAATTTCTTACGGATCTTATAATAATCCTGTATTTAATCTTATGGGTAGCGTAAAAGATATTAATAGAAGAGAATTTTTCTTATTATTACCTTTATTAATTGCCACCGTAATTTTAGGAATATTACCCAATATTGTGTTAGATGCATTACACGCATCTGTTACCACAATACTATATAGTATAATATAGTCAAATATAATCATCACCTCTTACATACTTCTCAAGCGCCTATGTAAGTGCTAACACAAGGCCAGAAGGCAGAGAAGGTAAAAAATATTAAAGTTAATCAATTAGTTATAATTATTACTCAACTAGTGCCACTAGGTATTTGATTTTAGTATTATTTTTTTACAAAGATTGTTTTTGATTATTTTTTTTTCGACCGCTAATATTAGCTTGCGTTTTTTTAATTATAAATTTTACAAACACATTACCCCCCTTCCCCCCTCCCCGGTACCTGGTGACAGGGAGGCTAGCCACATGCTGTGCTTGTGTAAACAAGTGCTTTGCATATGCAGTAAACAATAGCAAGCAGCATGATTTATTCCTCGTAATTGCTGAGGTAAAAAAAATAAAAGAGATATAAAAATTTGATTACATTCAGAATCAAATACTTTGAGTATAATGACAGCCGTAAAATTTGTTAAAATATAACCCCTACTATAATCCTCAATCCAACGAGCGGAAAGAGTTGGGGGGACGTATCTTCACCATATTGATGAATAATCAATAGCCGTAGGGCCTATACTGCATATGCACACAGAGAAAGAGTTATAAATATAAGGGCAGATGACCGAATGGTAATGGTGGTTCTCTGTAAAAGAATTGGTCTATGACTGGCCGAGGGAGGTTCGATTCCTTCTCTGCTCAAAAAACAATTTTTTACGTCTAGAATTATAGAAGTTTTGTTTCGGATAAAAGAGATATTTTTATTTATTTTTTTCAAATTAATAATTATTTTTCGCCCATCCGAGGCCCTGCAGCCGACTGGGCGTAGGGCTGACTGGTGTTGGGCTTGCGTTGCTTGTTGTGCGTACGCAGACAAATGCAGCACTAGCACGAGTAGGGTAATATATGTTAATATATCGCACCCTGGCGCACGCCCAGCCAAGCAAAATTAAAAATATAAAGACTGTAGCATAATTGGTAATGCAGTTCGCTCATAATGGATTAGTTAAGAGTTCAAATCTCTTCGGTCTTATTGATATAATAAACAATTTAAAGAAAAAAATAAAAAAATAATTCTCTTTAAAACAAAATTATCATATAATTTTATTTTTCCTTCCCCATGTTCCATATCTCATGTCTCGAAAAATTTGTTTGTAATCTTTTAATTTTTTATCAAAAATTAAAAGAGACTAAAAAAAATTAAAAATTTCTAATTAAAAAAAAGATATTCACACGTAGGGCAGTCAGCGCGGGCTTGCTTGCGTTGCTTGTTGTGCGTACGCATACAAATGCAGCACTAGCACGAGTAGGGTAATATATGTTAATATATCGCACCCTCGACGCCGGGCGCTTAAAAAATATTATAGCGAGCATGTTGAAATTGGTAAACAATCCTTTCTTAAGAAGAGGTGGAATTTTTTCCTTAAGAGTTCAAGTCTCTTTGTTCGTATAAGTATGTAATGTAGTGTAACCCCCTCTGGCGTATACCATCGCTGGCTGTGCATATGCAGTAGCGAGCATAAGCCGGCCCAGCTAGTCCTTGTATGCCAACCACATCCTTAGGGGAAAAAGTAGGGCGTACTGCATATGCACAGCCAGCGCTTCTCTAACTCTAATTTTATTTGAATTTTAGGGACAAACATACCTGACATAGTCAAGCGAGCGCGGCCAACCTAAATTAGAAATAAAATAAAAGGGACATGTGGTAGAGCGGTTTAATACGATCGTCTTGAAAACGATTACTCTAAAAAAGTCGTGAGTTCGAATCTCACCGTGTCCGAGTTTCCGAGCGTCCTAGTCCGAATTAAAAAATTTTTTTACTTAATTGCTCCATCATTTTTTAATAAATCGTGGGCTTAAGTGAATTATTCCGTGCGTTGGCGTGTGTGCATATGCACATCCGCGCCCTTATTTAAAATCTAGTAAGGAGTGCTAAGCACCATAATCACCAAGTGTTAAAGGTAGAATAAAAAACAAGCAAATAATTTTTATTTTTTTGTACTTTTTGCACTTTTGCACTAAAAATTAATTCTTAAAATTTATAATTAACCTAAAAAAATTCCAAGCTAATTAAGGCCATGATTTAATGGTAGAATAGTTTCTTGATGAGAAATCTGTAGAAGTTCAAATCTTCTTGGCCTTATAATGAAAATAAATAGTTATTTATGTGGTTATTTCGTCCTTGACCTCACTATTTATCTCTTGCTGACTATGGGCCCTGCGGCTATTGATTATTCATCAATATGGTGAGTGAGACTATGCCACACCCGGCGCCCACGTTCAGCCACACCCCCCACTCGCGTGCTTGGGAGGCAAATTAAAAACAATTTTTTAATAAAAGAGATTAAAAAAATTAAAAGAAAAAAACATAAAAAATATTATTATTTTTATTCTGTGGCGTAGGGCGGTGTACGCCAGTGCATCATATGGGATATAATATTAATGTAATTAAATTACACTAATTAGGGGCGCTGCTGCATTTGTATGCTAGCACAACAAGCAACGCAGGGTAATATATAATCATATACGCCCACACCAGTCCCTATCCTTCTTGCTTAACTGCGATGATAAAGTAGAATTAATTTAATTGGCAAAATATTGTCTTGTGGCGACAAAGTACAGGGTTCAAATCCCTGATTTTACCTTATTTATTTTCTAAAACTTAAAAACTTTATCCTGCTTCGGGCGTATGTTTACTATACAAACATATACCCCAGTAGGGTGTAGGACATACTGCATAAGCACAGCCAACGTGATAAAGAGAAAATTTACTAATTAGCCCTGTAAAATTTTTGCTTGCGTTGCTTGTTGTGCGTACGCATACAAATGCAGCAGTGTACGATTTATAATCAAAATATTAATTCTAGGGGAAAAGGTGTTATGGTTAGGGCACGCCGGCCTCATGAGCCGGAGGATTAGGTTCGATTCCTGATTTCCTCAAATTAAAAAAAATTTCCAATTATTAAAAAATATTTTAAGCTAAGCGCTAAAAGCTAAAACCACCCTACGTAGGAAAAATTAATAAAAGATTAAAAAACTAATAAAAAAAATAAACCTCAGCAATTAACAACTCTTAAATTATTAACCCAAAAAATATTGATACTTAAAATTTAAAAACTATAAAAAAGTATTAGGCTCTTTAGTAAAATCGGTATTACCTGAGCGTTTCATACTCAAATTGCCGGTTCGAGTCCGGTAAGAGCTATATTTAATTCAAGGGCTTGCTTGCGTTGCTTGTTGTGCGTACGCATACAAATGCAGCACTAGCACGAGTAGGGTGGCGTACTGCATATGCACAACAAAAGATGATGCGACCCGCAGGGGAATTAGCGTGGGCGACACACGCTCGCGTGTGCTACCCACGGTGGTAAAATTTTTTAATAAAGGGAAGGAGATAAATAAATCTATGGTTGATATTTTTGATTTGGGATTTGGGGCACGGCTCTCCTTTTTTCAATAATTTCAATCCCTCTCCCTAAATTAATAAATAAAAAAAAAATAATTAAAAATAACTTTATTGAAATAATTAAAAAAATTGTTTTTAATAAAAGCCGGAATAGTTTAATTGGTAAAACCGTATCCTTGTAAGATACTATTTTTGGTTCAAGTCCAAATTTCGGTAAACACTAAGGTTTATATATTAGCACGCAACGCTAAAAATTAAAAATATTTAAATTTTTGGTGATAAAAATTCTAATTGCAGGGTCAGGTTTGCGGTTAATTTTTAAGAATATTTCTTACACTTGCTTGTGTAAACAAATGCAAATAGAGGATAGAGCCTAACATATAAAAGACTATTTTTTTTATATTAGATAGCTTTAATCCTAGAAGTTTAAATAATTTTATTTTTTTGTCATGTTCTCCTTGGGCACTTGGTTACCTCTTTTATCTTGGTCGTCTCGGTTAGCCTAGTTACTGTGGTTACCTTGATTGTCTAGCTTATAAAAATTGTTTTTAATGAGTTGTAGTTTAATTGGAAAAACACCATTTTTTGGAAGTGGCCGATATCAGTTCAAATCTGATCAACTCAGTATTTAAAACTTTTTAAGTTCGGCTGGGCTGACGAATATCTTACGCTCGCTTGGCGTACAAGGGACGTACATCAGTACACCACTGCTGCGTTTGTATGCGTACGCACAACAAGCAATGCAGAGCATTGGAGACATAGTCAGCAAAGCCCTACGCCAGTCAGCGTAGCTAGAATCACGGTGTAAATAATTATAACTAAGAAAAAATTTTTATACGAAGTGTGTTTCCTCTCTGTAGTTTTACCCGATTAATTTCATGATTTTTTAAATGAAATGAAATGAAATGAAATGAAATGAAATTAAATTAAAAATTAAATTAAGCAAGGTAAATTTACAGCAATTATTGAACCTGTAAAAAAAATAGAAAAAATAAGATTTTGTGCGCGGTTTTTAATTAGTTAATAAAAGAGATATAAAAAAATTTTATAAAGAAAATTTAAAAATCATTGTTTTTAAACAGTCCAGCCAGTACTGCATATGCAGAGAGAACAAATCAAGATAAAAAAAGTTATAAAAGGGCAAGGGGAATTGGCGTGGTGGGGCGTAGGGCGTATGCCAGCCTGCCATAGACGTAAAAAAATTTAATATATAGTTTTACTGCCAAAAAAATAAGAAAGGGGGTTAGCTGAGTGGTTTAGCAATAAATTTACACTTTATAGACAGAGTTTCGATTACTCTACTCCTTAATTATCACAAGATTATTTCCCTACGAGCCCTACGGTTGCGTTTGTTTACACAAGCAAGGGGCGTGCAAAGTTTATATTTTTGTTTTTTTAGTCCGGCATGGGGAATTAGCGTAGGACGTGGACTGGTAGTCAGTCAGCCACTGCATTGCTAGTGTAAACAAGTGCTTTGCATATGCAGTAAACAATAGCAAGCAGCAGAAAGTATTAAAAATATTGTTTTTTTTGATATAGAATGGGGAAAATTCGAGGCACGCCTCTTGCTTGTGTAAACAAACGCAACTAGGGGGCTAGGCGCTTGAGAAATTTGAGAAATTTGAAAAATTTACATTTATTTAAATTGTACTCAAAGGCTGGCATACGTGGACTGACGTAGGGCTGTGCATATGCAGAGAGGACATAACCACTACTGCGTATGCACAAACCAAAACAAAAAAATAAAATTAAGGGCTACGTCAAAAATGGATGATTACTAGGAAAATTTTAACTACGCGAGTATGCTGAAATTGGTAGCCAGGCCAAACTTAGGATTTGGTGTTCTTTAGAATGTAAGAGTTCAAGTCTCTTTACTCGTAAAAAAAATTTTTTAATTAAAGCGCGGGCGTACTGCATATGCACAGCAGCGCCTTAAGTTTTAATAATTTACTTAATATAATACTAGTCCGTATGGAGCGTGTGCGTACGCAAACGCAAGAATAGGATTATTATCTTAGTAACATTGCTCACCGCTCTTGCCTGATTTTATTAAAAAAACAATTTTTTAATACTTTTTAGGTTTTTTTCCGCGCGCTATTTCACGCTATTTCGTAGTTTTAAAAATTAATGTACTATGTTGGCGTAGGACGTAGGACTGGCTGACCGGCGTACTGGTGCGTAGCGAGTGTACACCCTCCCACTGCTACGCCACCATGCCAGTCAGTCAGCCCTTAAGTATAATTTTTAATTATTTAATTGTTTTTAATTTTTTGGCTCTGCAATTATACCAAAGGTTTCTCGAAAAAATCAATAAAGTGTCGCTAGGTAAAAGGAGGTAACCACAACAAGCAACGCAAGCCAAACAAACATCTTTAGCTGAATTGGTACAGCCATTGTCTTCGGAGCAAGGGATTATTGGTTCGAGTCCAATAGGATGTTATTTTTTTTTAATTATTTCTGCGTACTTGTGGGGCCTAGTTGCGTTTCGTAATGCGTACGCAGAGCAGCACCCGGTACGTCGGTCAGTATGCATTGATTTATTTTTTGATATTGCTTAATTTAGTTGACCGGGATTAAAATTTAATGTGGCACGACCATAAAATTACTTATTTAAAAATAAAAGAGAACATAATAAATCGTTAAAAATAATTATGAATACTATACGATAAAATAAAAAATCTAGATAAAAAGTAATATTTTTAGATAAATTTTTTAATTATTTAATTTAATGGAGAATTTAATTTTGGTTCTGATTGAACGTTATTCAGTAGTTTCAAGGCATGCAAATCGCTGATTTTTTCGGAAATCTGGGTGTAGGGGTGAGTATTTTAAAATAAGATCAGCTGTAGTTCATCACAAATGGATTGAATAAAAGTTTAACGATAATAAAGGATTAAAAATCTGCTATGGAAATTCTATTTAAATTGTTTAAGGGTAGTTGGAGGGATAACAGCCCAACCAAGCCTACGATCAAAAGCCACGGCTGAGAAGCCAAATGGTCACATTGGGAACGAAAATGCCCCAAGTAGCGGAAATTTAACGTTAAATTGTCGTTTATCATGTATAGAAATTTAAATAGAGCGCAAAAAGATTCTATTTAAGGATGCAGTAGTATATATTGCATCACAGCTTACATTAACGCTATCAGCAGTCGAGAATATTAGTCAATGCTCGAAAGAGTGAACTAGCTAACTGAAATCACATTTTTTTTTAATCCGGGTGCCTAGGAATCATAAACCGAACGGGGGGAAAGTCTATTGACTTTTCTTGCCGGCATATAAAAGCGGGTTCAATAAAAACAATATAAAAGGTACAATACTTTTTAGGTTTTTTTTTCAAAGTGTGTGTCACTTGTGATGTCGTAAAAGGAAAATCATGATACGCCTTTTATTATTAGTGTCGTCCAAAGCTGGTGCCAGAAGACTCGGTAAGGCCAGAGACGCAAACGTTAGTCACAATAAGCAGGCGTAAAGGGTTCGTAGGCATCTTTTTTTTTAATAACTTAAAGATAGAATCTCATGGAGTGTGACCCGCTAAATGCCTCATGTAGGGATGAAATACTTAGATATGAGGTAGAGTACTAAAAGCGATAGCAGCTTATCATGTACAGATTGACGCTGAGGGACGAAGGAGAGCGACAGGAAAAAGGATTAGATACCCAAGTACCCTCTCTGTCAACGATGAATGGTGACTATTAGCACAGGTTAGTCTGATAAGTAAACACGTAAACCATTCCGCCTTGTGAGTACGGTGGCAAACGCTGAAAACAAAAAAATTAGTCGGTCTCGAAGCAAACGAAGTGAAGCATGTTATTTAATACGATAGTCCGCGTAAAAACTTACCAGATCTTGAATATTTTTAAACAAATTTTTAACGTAAAAGATATGGGTTCCCGAAAAATATATTTTTTTTAGTTGCGAAATAAATAATGTTATTTAATAATGTAAGGTTATGTCTTACATTACATTTATCTAGTTTTCTAGCGACTTTGATTTAGAATTAAAATTAGTATAACTATTGTATTATATTTATAATCTTTATTTATACTAGTCAAGATTTAAATTAGGGAAAGATGGATAAGTGTAATTATTAAAAATCCTGTGATGATGAAAGATTGCAAATCTGGATTCATAAAGAGAAAGTCTAATTAGGGTTTAACCTATTTGTCGGAAAAGAAAATATATTTTTTTTCTATAATTTTATTTCTCGAAATAAAATTACTTAACTCTGCAGGTTAATTTTTTTAATAATTCACTGTATTTCTAGCGGGTTTAATAGCTTAGTCAGAGCTTAAAATTAATTTTAGAATTAATTGACATATTACTTTTATTTACAAAAAAATAAATAAAAAAATTTAAGGTAAAATTACTTTTATTTTAATAATGTCTTAGACTTTAGCTATATTCTTTTAAAATCCATCACTAAATTAAATACAGAAAAAAAAATCTTTAGACTACATTGTCAATTATTTAGTGCTCAATGAGCGGAAGTAATGGTTTGTTAAAAATTCAGTATAAGATATATATTATATATTAACTATGTTTTATATATTTTTATATTAAAAAAAAATACAGGTGTTGCATGGCTGTCGTCAGTCCGTGTTGTGAGAAGTCAGGTTAGTTCCTCTTAACGGACGTAATCCCTTCAGTTAATTTTAACTTAACTAAAATATATGAGTAGTAGCCTGGGAGTTATACGCTATTTGGGGCAAAGACAAGCCGTTATGGCCCTTATGATCTTGGGCTATAGATGTGCCGCGGAGGCTTTAGCAATATGAAGCAAAATCGCAAGAAAGAGCTAATCACAAAAAGAAGCCGTATACGGATTGTTCCCTGAAATTCGGGTGCATGAAGAAGGAATTTCGAGTAATCGTTGATAAGTAGACGCAACGGTGAAGTTTTAATTCTTGATGAACTAACTGTCTGTCGCTGGGAAGGAATTTAAACTGTTGGAAACGGGCCGTATTTTTAAACTTTGAAATTTCAAATTGACTTAAATTTTTTTAATGATTTAATTATTAAAATGGATTTAAATCAAACGTTTATATTTTATAAACAAAAATTTTAAGAAAAGTATTTGTCGTTAAGGCATTTAGGTAACATCTCAAAAGTCATAGCAAGGTAGCCGTACTGGAAAGTGCTGCTGGAGAATATTTGTTAAATTTAACCCCCCCACCCCAGGTATGCGCCAGTCCTTGTATGTCAACCACACCCACAAGCTTAGGGGAAAAAGTAGGACGTACGCGGATGGTACAAGGTTGCAAAGGCGACTACGTAGCATTATAATAAGGGAAAATCAGATAATGGTAATCTGTTGTGCTTGCACCACAAAAATGATAGTTCGAATCTATCTTTTTCCATAATAAAAATGCAAATCTCGCCGCTGACTGCATACGCATTGCACCACCCACGTAGGGGTGCGTAGCGAGCGTGTGCATATGCAGTACGTCCTTGCCTAGCCAGTGAGGGTGAGACAGGGCACATAGTAAGCGCTTGATAAATTCTTTTTTAATTAAGCCGGGTGTGCTGCATTTGTTTACACAAGCAATGCAGTACGTCCACCGTGATTATTTTTTTTTGTGCCCTTTAACGTCTATGATGCTGTAAAGTAATTAAATCGAATTTCTATGTTAAATAGCCTAAATATATTGCACTGCTGCCGTACGGAACGCAGAAATTTATGTATTAAATTAAAAACAATTTTTTTTCTGCCCACTATTAATTTAATAGTCAAAACAAGATAGACTCTAACAATGAATTTATTATTACAAAAATTAAAGCCTTGGTCGCTTAAACGGTTAAAGCGTTACTCTGAAGAAGTAAAGCAGGGAGTTCAATACTCTCTCAGGGCAAAAATTATTAGTATAGCCACAAAAGTTAAGCTTATCTGGCTCGGCGGACATAGGGCATACGCCAGTCCGCGTAGCCACTACGCTGCTGAATTTCTATACACGGAAAAGGATATAATGCTTTCATATGGTCTTTACTTTTTTATACTGTTGCCAAGCCCTTAAACGCCAACACTAATCTGCGTGTGCTTGCGCACAAGCAAGTAAAGGTAGTGAAGGTGAGGCGAGGGGAATGAAATCCATAATAGAAAAATTTTAATTATTTTTATGTTAAATTTTATATAGTTGATTTACTACAGCGTAATTTTTAAATGAGATAAAAACAATTTTTTAAATCTTTATGTGCTGTACTTATTAGCCATAATTATTAATTAAAATACTTAGTAGTTTAAGATTTCTAAGTATAAAAAAATAAAACTTAAGACATACAACATAATTATTAAAAATTATACAAATTTTATTTAATTGCGGTGATTATATTTAAGGACATACGTCTTTAATTTTCGAAAAAGAAAAAAAAATAATGGAAATAATAGAAATAATTATTTTTATTATTAATTGTTAATTTTTTTTAATATAAACGCCTTGTCGCACCTTGACGCATCTTGGCTCGGAACGTGGCTGGTTTTTATTGCTCTACTTTTTTTATATGATTATTTAAGTTTATTTATAAAAAAAAAACAAAAACTTATTTATATTTGAAAAGAAATGGGGGCGGGTCTGCCAATATTTAATTAAACTTATTGTAAAGATGAATCACTCGCCTCACTCGCTTTAGCGATAACGCTGGAACTAAAAAGTTTAAAACAAATTTTTTTTTCCTTTTTTTCAACTAGGCTGCGAAAAAAAAATGCGTGGCGTTCGCCCTCTCGCCTTCCTTCAATTAATTTGTTTTTTTTTTTATAAATTAAGGGTAAATATGAAGTGCGTTAAGGATTATTAAATTTTAAATTTATTATGTTGTTTTTAAGAACCTCGGGTACTTAATTAAAACTTATTCTAATTTTTAATTATTATTTCCCATAAACCCCGTATTACCCTTTCCCTCTATCTTTACTTCCTTTTCGTATATTTGGCTATGCTGGCTACGCCGGCTACGCCGACTATGCCAGAGCAGCGCGTCGCCTCATACGCGGCAACAGAAACAGAAGGAAGCAATAAAACCTTTAACTATTTTTTTAAAGAATAATAAAAATTTGAATATGAGTGTATTAGTATTTTTTTTTTTACACGTTTTATTTTATTTTTAGTACTTTCGGGCTGCGCTCGCAACGCTGGCTACGCTCGCTTCTGGCGTGTAGTGAACATAAGTAAGTTATGTCCATCCCGCCCCGCCTTTTACCTACGTAGCCAGACTTTACTAAAAAAATGAATAAAATTTAAACGACGATTTTAAAAATAAAAAGGAAAAAATTATTATAAATTAAGATAAAAATACGGTACCATTTATTAGGTCTGTAGTGAAAAGGATAACAGTTGCTTGCTACGCTCCATACGGACACACGCACTGGAATTAAGTTTTATAGTTGTGGTGCGCGAGTGGCATAACTTGGCTAAATTTATTATCAATTTACGATCTTTTATAAATCAATACCTCCATATATAAACTAATTTAAACTGTATTAATTTTTATTAAATTGTTATTTTATAAATTGTAATTTATAATTTAATTTTCCTTATCAATTTTTAAGTATATAATAAATATAAGGCAGTATTATAATTTACGATTATTTATTTAATTATTTTTATAATTAATATTAAGCATTCGTATAGCTCATTTATTTTTTTTTATACTGGCAGCAAACAGAAAACTCTATTGTACGGACGGCAAAATCACAACTAAATTAAATTTTATTAGTTATTTAAATGTTTTTATTAAACTATAATATCACTAAATTAGTAAAATTATTCAGGAAAAGTGGTCTAATTATAATCAAAGTTTAAAAGGATGGCCGGAGCAAGCCACGAAATATTTCTAGGACGTGGACCGGCGTATGCCCGGCCAGCCTGTAATCTTTTAATATTTTTAGGCCGTCAAGGCTACTTTAACGCTATTAAATCCTTTGCGGTGTAGCCCGGAACAGATGGCTTGTTTTAATATTTAGAAAATTTAAAAATTTAATGTAGCTGTTCTCCATACTAGGTTTTAAAAATTTAAAAAAGAATAAATTATAAAATAATAAAATTAAAAAAATAATAAAGCATAATTATTATTAAAAAAAAAAAAAAAATTAGAAAAATATGAGTAGTATAAATAGATGATTGTTTTCAACTAATGCCAAGGATATTGGTACTCTTTACTTAGTTTTTGCTATTTTTGCCGGTATGATTGGAACTGCTTTATCTGTTTTAATCAGGGTAGAACTGGCTGCCCCCGGTGTGCAAGTTTTACAAGGAGATCATCAATTATTTAATGTGATCATTACAGCACATGCATTTATTATGATTTTCTTTATGGTCGAAAGTATAGACTTTAATAATAAAAAATTTTTAAATTATAATTTTTTTGGTTCTACCCTTCATGCTAATATATTTAAAAAAAATATAAGTTACAACAATTCACCTAAAAAGGGACATAAGCACCCATATGTGAAATTTTTAATTAGTGATCCTTTTAATAATCGTACCGAAATAGCAAAAATTGCTAAAGGTGAAAAGGGTGTTTACTTATTTGAAGTAAAGTCTAAAAATTTAAAATATGTGGGTAGTTCTATAAACTTATATAATAGGGTATGTTCTTATTTTATGCCCTCTATTTTGGCTAAATCCGATCGAAGAGTTCTTCGATATTTTAATAAATATGGGTTTAACGATGTTAGTTTAACTTTGTTTATTATGAATTCCGATAGTACTTGAGATCAAGTTATTGAATTAGAACAATATCTAGACACATTATCACCTGAATTAAATGTAGATTTAGTTGCTGGTGGTTATATGGGATACCATAAACCTGTGTCAGAAGAAGCAAAAATAATGCTTAGACAGTTGCGAGGTACACCTATTTATATTTATGATACCACTGCTAAATCTTTAATATTTATTTCAGATTCTAAACAATGAATATTTGATAATTTAAAAATTCACCTTGTGTCTTTAAATAATTGTTTATCCGATGGAAATTTATATCTTAACAGATTTTTTTTCTCTCTAGATATTATACCAGAATTTCCTTTTGAATCTGTAGTTAGTTCTAGTGAATTAATATCTTTAGTTGAAAAAACAAAATTTGAATATAAACCTAACCAACCTGCAAGTAAAAATATTTTAGCTGAAAACATTTTACGTCCTGAATTAACTAAAAATTTTACAAGCATTGGTGAATTATCCCGCCATTTAAAGGGGGATAGAGGAACTATTAGAAACTATGTTAACGGAAAATCTTGTGGATTATACCGAGGGCAATGAAAATTTTCAGTTATTGAAGCAGACAAAATATAATTAAAAATAATAAAAAAATTAAAAGTTTAAAGGCATGGCCGGTTTATATAGTAATATATATTTTTTATCTTGCTGTTTGCTAGAACCCCTTTAGAGCGTTAACAGCTAGGCCTACTTAAAGGTAGGAAACAGAGACATGTTAATGATTAGGCAATTAGCAGGAAACTTTTTAAATATTAGGTTAAAATTTTTAACTTAAGCGGAAGTAATCTATTATATAAGATCTCTGCATGTAGAAGAATATCTATTTTAAATAAAGGGGATCCTCAGAGACTATACGCAAGATATCCTATCAATATAGGATAAAGAAATAGTCCGTCCCTATTAGAAATTTTAGGGGTAAAGCGTTTTTCAAAATATCTTGTATGCCCGATAAATGAAAAGCAAAATATTTGTTAATATTTCTAACCCAATTCTTGTTAGTTATATTTTTATTACTTTTTGTTTATTTATTAAGTTTAGGTGCGTCAGACGTAGGTCTAACATTAATTAACAATTTTATTTTAATGTTTTCTACAAAACATTTTAGTACTAGCTCAAAAAATAAAGCTAAAAAAAGAAAAACTTTAAAATCTCCAGAATCTAAGCCATACGAAGATTTATATTTAGGTAGAGGAAAACCTGAAATTTCCCCAGATTGAAACGCAGATAACGAGGAAGAAAGAAGCCCTTTTGGTTGTTCCTGGTCTAAAAAAGAAAGAGGAATAAACCCTATAAAAACTAAATTAGAGCATTATAATATTGACGACCCTTTTAACAACCGAAACACAATTAAAGAAATTTGTAGAGGGAAAAGAGTTGTCTATATTTGAACTTATATTCCAACAGGGATTTGTTTAGTAGGTTCTTCTTCTAATAGTGTAGAACGAATAATCAGTTATTTTGAATCTAAAACTTTATTTTTAGATAATAGAAGAGGGGTTCAATTCCTAGCTAATTATGGTTTCAAAGACATCAGACTGACAATTATACCTTTAGACTACCAAGAATTTACTAGCCGAGATGTTAAATTATTAGAAGCTTTTTATATTCTAGAATTAAACAGTAGTTTAAATACGGTTAAAACAGTTTATATCGCCCCTGAAGTAGAATTATCTGCATTATCCTTTGTTGAATTAACTAACAGAGATACTTCAGTACCAATTTTTGTTTACGGTGAAGATCTAACTAGAGTTTTATATGTTTTTCCTTCAAAAACAGCTTTATATGGGGAATTTAATGTGCACCATATAACATTAGACAAAATTTTAAATAAAATTAATCAGGATAAATTAGAAGACAAATATTCTGGATACTTTACTTTTACTTCAGCATTAATTGACGGTTCAAACTTAGATAGTCTTTTAAGTTTAGAAGAATTGATCTCACTAAGAGATCAAGTAGATCCGGCAATAAGTCATAATGCCCAAAAAATAATAGTAATTGATCTATTATCCAAAGATAAAAAAAATTTACAATTTTTATCTATAACTAAAGCTTTTAACCATATTAAAAGTGTTCAAGGAACTGGAGATAGACACAGTATCGCTAGATGTTTAAAGGAAAATAGAATTTACAAAAAAAGGTGACAAATTCTTGAAAGTAAATAATTTTTCCTAACGTCAATTTAAAAAGAATACCAAAAAAGAATATTAAAAAAACAATAAACCTACTAAGTATAATGTATGCCTGAATTAATTAATATTTGGATAAATATTAAATGGGCTTAACTATCAAACTCCGGGGACTCCTTAAAGACTATAATACCAAACTATATTCGAAAGAATATAAGTGGCTGAAGTAATTACTCAGGTATGGTAACAAGTTATAGTATGCGTGAAAACAAAATAGGCAATCGCGGATCTAAGTCAATAACTAAAATTTATTATTTATTTATTGTAAAAGAGCAACGAGTAGACGGTAGTTACTTAGGTTTAAATTTAATCTAAGTTAAGGTGTACTCTGACGGAATATTATTATTATTATTCTAGAGCTTTCGAAAGGAAGTAT
>Ga0247815_10000067_pt1 | contig 77986 bp, 63 predicted proteins | sample UWRJL194509B1_FD_181014 | JGI IMG/M metagenome (GOLD analysis project Ga0247815, IMG submission 181014) | Plant litter microbial communities from Arlington Agricultural Research Station in Wisconsin, United States - UWRJ-L194-509B-1 | ecosystem: Environmental > Terrestrial > Plant litter >... | reverse complement strand
TTACCGCTTTCTTCATCGTAAGCCATTAAAGAAACTTTCGATTTAAACCAACGATCTGCATTTTCAAAAGGATGAATCTCGGCATAATTCGCCACTTTAATATTCGTGATTTTAAATTCTTCACTAATATAAGCCGCCATCTCTTCATTGATTCTTTTTTCGGCTTCGGTATAGGATAAAGCATCAACCAAATAAGGTTCGGTTAAAACTTTTTGTCCTCCGGTTTCGTCAGTCTTTCTATATTTTACTTTGCATTCGTACCAAGTTGCGCTCATCTCTATTAATTTTTAAGGATGCCAAAGATAGATTTTACAGGAAAATAAACCCTTAATTCCTGAAATAGATATTCACAATTTTAGTTACTTTTTGGTAATGTTTTGAATGTCTGTTGATTGTGGTGATAATAAACCGTTTTTAGAACATTATTAAAATAAGGTTAAACCAAAACTCCATCCAACCCATCCCGTTATTCCGTTGCCATTGTCTTTGATCACATTATAACGTTTGGTTCGATTTTGTACAAAAGTAGAATTATTGATGTCCGGGCTATTTTTATCTCTTCTTTCAGAGGAATAAAGATTAAAGGAAGGTCCTGCAGATAGTGCTACGCCTTTGAAAATTCGAAAGGTAAACGGAGAATCGAATTTATAGACAAAATTATATCGGTCCCAATTTCCTAAATAAAGATATTGAATGCTGATTTCGGGATTATAAGTAAGGCGATTTCCTAATGGGATATTTTTTCCTAATCCAAATCCAAAAGAAGTTAGTTTTTCTTCGTTAGTTCGTTCGCTTTTTCCCGCCATCAAAATAGTGTACAGTTTATTATCTCCTGTTTTTATGGCTAAGTTTATATCCGAAATTTCATTGCGTGTCACACTAAATTTTTGATAACCACCTTTTTTAAAGTTCAATAATCCAAAACTATAACCTGATGGCGAACCCGTAATATTCACTAACCCAATCTGAACTCCGTCTAATTCTTTGGCATAATTTAATGCGGCGATTTGCATACCACGTACTTTTTGATGTCCTGCATTATAAATACCCGAAATTTGCAATCCGTTTTGAGTAGCATTTACATTATTATAAATAGCGGCCATCTGGATTCCTTTAGCATCCTGCTGAACATGGTTATAAATACCGGAAATTTGCAAACCTATCTGCGAACCTTTTACGCTGTTATGAATGCCGCTCATTTGTAAACCATTAAGATCTCCAAATACATTATTATAAATTCCGGCCAACTGAACTCCTTTTACAGATCCTCCCACGGTATTAAATAAACCTGCCATTTGAAGCGCATGAACATTCATACGGTTTATATTGTACAGTCCGGCCATTTCGACCCCGCGAACCCCACCGGTATATCCTCCTAATAAGTTTAAAGAAAAACTACTGTTAATTTGTGAATTCATCATACCGCGCGTACTCAGACTCGGAATTAAAGATGCTTGCACCGGAACTTCGGATATAAGTCCGCCAAGGTTCAGGGATTGTATTTTTTGTTTCGAAGAAATAAAGAAACGTCCAATTCCCGATCTTTCGACTGCAGAGAAATCACCATCGACATAATCTTCATTTGATTTTCTGGCACCCATCTGGATCTTAATTTCCGAAAGGAAAATAGTGGTTATGGTTTTATAATTTTCCTTTACAACAGTCAGCTCGATGGTTTGGGGGATATTTTTTAGTTTTAATTCAAAAAAACCTTCCTTATCTGTAAGTGTAGATTGCAGGGCATTCCGTTCGTAAACACTTGCATTTTCGATACGTTTGTTGGTTTGTACATCCATAATGTAGCCATTTACAACCTGATGTTCGCCCACAACGCTGTTTTTTTCTAACACAAGTGCCAGTTCTAAAGGAGCGTAACGCAGAATAATAAACCCTTTTGATTCTTTATATTCATATTTATTTTTTAATAATTGATCGAGCACTTCTTTTATCGTAGACTGATCGGCATGAATGCTTACCAGACTGTCTTTTGCAACCAATTTGCTGTAATAAGCAAACCGAAAATTTCCTTTTTGCTCCATTATTTCCAGAATACTGCCTAATGGTTTTTTATCTGCCTGAATAGAGATTGGAGTGTCCAGCATAGATTGAGCACGAGCACTAAAAAAAGGACCTGAAATAAGTAGGAATAAAAGTGATATAAGAGTAATTTTTGAATTCATGAACATATAAAAATAGAATTACTCTAATATAATTTGGTTGTCTTTACGTTCAATTTCGATCATAAATGTCTCTTGAATTACTTCTAATATCTGATCTAATGACTGATCTTTAAATACTGTTGTGATTGGTTTTTTCTGCAAAGCGGTTTTCTTTATAATGATATCAACATCGTATATTTCGTTGAGCGCATCAACTAATTCCTGTAGTGGTGTTTCATCGCAAACAAGTTCTTTATTACGGTAATAATTATACAGTTTTCCTTTGCTGACACTTTTTAATAATTGCGATTGCAGATCGGCAATGATTACTTTTTCACCGTGTCTTAATTCTACCTGATCTTTGTTTTTACTTACTTTTACAATTCCGGTTTCGACATCTACGGTGGTCTTTCCGTTTTTGTTTTTTACATTAAACGAAGTTCCTACCACTTGTACCGTAACATCATTGATGGTTATGATAAACGGTTTTGTTTTATCTGGAGCAACATTAAAAAAAGCTTCGCCTTTTAAGGTAACGGGACGTGTTTTTCCCTTAAACTTACTGGTGTAAGACAATGATGAATTTTTGTTTAAAGTAACCGTTGTGCCATCTGGCAATGTATTATTTAGAGTAGAGTTTGATGCATGTATCTGAATTAATGTATTAGCTGATTTATTTTCGAAATAAGAGTACCCCAACCATCCTAAAGTACTAATAAGCACAATAGAGGCCGCAATGCGTAACCACTGGAAAGAAGATTTTTTCAGCGTATGCACCGGAACATCTTTTTCGTGAATACGGTTTTGCAATCGTTTCCAGGCAGCATTTTCATCTACGTGGGTATTTTCGGCAGCAATCAAAAGGCTGTCTTCCCATATTTTCTTAAAACCCTTGTAATAGTTAAGGTTTTTTTCATCGGCTTTAAGCCAAATTTCTACTGCTGCATTTTCGTCTGCATTAGTTTCGCCAACCAGATATTTCACTAGTAAATCATCGTTCATATTCATATTGTTTTGGCTCATCATCTTCGTATTAAATGTAATAAGGACAGGAAAAAAGGAAGATATTCTACCAGTTTAGATCGTAACACTTTCAGGGCTTTTCCCATTTGATTTTCGACTGTTTTGACAGAAATATTCAATTGATCGGCAATTTGCTGATATTTGAGCTGCTCGAAACGGCTCATCTGAAAAATGGTTCGGCATTGCTGTGGCAATTCATTAATTGCTTTCTGAATATCATTTTCGAGTTCAGATGCGATCATTTGGTTGGATGCATCCTGATTTGAGGATTCCATATTACCTGAATACTGAAGTTGAAAGGAATTTTTTATTTTAAGGTGTTTAATGTGATTTAAACTTTCATTATGCACCGCTCTGTAGAGATACGCTTTTAATGAATCATCAATTTGTAATTGATCTCTTTTTTCCCAAATCTTAAAAAATACATTTTGTACAATCTCTTCGGCAATGCTATCATCTTTCATAAAAGTGTAGGCAAAAGCATGAAGGTTTCTAAAATACATTTTAAAAACCTTTTCGAAAGCAGCTTCATTTCCGTTTTTTATAAAACGGATTTGGTCGATATTGCTATACTCCACTAATACATTTTGATATTCAATCAAAGATAGATACTTTTTATATTTAATAACTCATTGGGTTAATTACTTCGTTTGTTCTCTTTACTCGACGCATAAAAAATTAAACACATAGAAACATAGATTTTTTTGTGCTGAAAAGGAAACAAAAAGAAACACATTTCTTTCACATAGAGAGTTATGTGTATTTTAAATAAGTGAAACGCCTTTTTACGTAAAGAAAAGCTATGTTTCTATGTGTTAAAAATATTTGCATTTGGAGGATTATTTAATGTTACTTTTTTGATTAATTACAAGATGGATTAGGCTGGTAATACACCCGGTTATGATTGGCCAATAACGCAATAAAAGCATCAATTGTAGTATTTATATCAATATCAGTATTTAAACTAAATTCATAACTATGAACAATACAGCTATGATCTGAGAGATAAGTAAAAGACAATCCTTTTTCTGTTTCTGTCGTGATCATTTTGTCGTTTATGGTTTTTATACAATTATCTTTTCGGCTAAAGTATTCGAAAAGCTGTTGCTGAAATTGTTGGTGTTTTTTTTGACTTCTTCGCATGATACAGGCACTTGAGGTTGAGTAATTTCGTTTTTGAATTTCTTTTTGGCAATAGCATCCGGACTGGCAAAAATGTAATACATCTTTTTTCGAAAACCATTTGCCTTTTTTACATCTCTAATAATATCCTGAAACTCGTGAATGTTGAGGTATAACGGATTAAGTTTGCTTTTAAGCGCGCTGGTAATGCCATAGCGCGGTTTTTCTTCTTCGTACTGAAAGGAATTAAATATGTGGTCCCAAATCATAAAAGTCGCTCCAAAGTTTTTATCGAGATATTTTTCCTGACTTCCGTGATGTACGCGATGATTAGATGGGGTTCCAAAATGTTTTTCGATAAAAGGATGCAGTTTTCCAATGGCTTCTGTATGTACCCAAAACTGATACAATACACTCAGTTGATTGGCGATAAAAAATACAGCAGGATGAAACCCGGCAAAAATAAGCGGAATAAAAAACACAATTTTGGCATACTGAAACCAGCTTTGCCTAAAACTTACGGTAAGATTATAATGATCAGCCGAATGATGCACAACATGCGTTGCCCAGAAAAAACGGCAATAATGAGAAATACGGTGTGTCCAGTAAGAACTAAAATCATAAAGTATGAAACACGGAATCAAACTCCACCAGTTAAATTCCATTCGATAAGGCACTAGATTATAAATGCCAACAACAGCATAAAGCAAACCGGTTTTCATTAATAAATTGACCGTTAGATTACCCAGGCCAATTAATACAGATCCTAAAGTTTCTTTTTTGTCGTATTCTTTTTTTTCTAAGAAATAAAAAACAACAAATTCAAGCACAGTAAAAAATAATACAACGGGCAGTGCATAGACAATTAAGTTGGGTGCACTTTTTTCTATTTCATGAATTCTTCCCATTGCAATGGGTTCTGCTCCAAAGAAGGTTAGTTTGGTAAATAGATAACTAATGATTTTGATCATGATGATTGTTTTTTAGATTGATTTATGCGATTTGAATGTTGATTGTAAATAGGGAGTGGTGCAATTCGACTTTTTGGCATACGCCATTCAGGAAATGATAATCATTATAATTTCCGTCAGGTAATACGATACGATAGGAGTGATTGTTTGTTTTTTTGATGACCAAAAATTGCTGAAAACTATCAGAGTAAACCTGATTTTCGCCTACAGGTTCTTTGCTGTAGAGTAACATCAGATTGTAATCGATATATTGCTGTTTGATTTGTCCCTTTTTATTTTCAGCTAAAGTTTTATAGCTCGAATCTACAAGTTGGGTCGTTTTATTGGCTTTCTCTTTTCCGTTTACGTGGCGTTTTACGTATGACGATATTAATTTCCCGTTTTTAAAATGCGAGCCTTCTTCTGTTTTGATATCAATACCAAAAATCAATCTGGTTTTTACTTCTGATGAAATTTTCAAAAAAACATCATCATTATTAGTCTTTTGATAAAACTGCATTTGCCCAATGATAGTGCCGTTGCGAAGAACATTATAGTTTACTGTTTTTTCTTGTGCCTGAGAAAGTATTGCAATGAGAAAAAAGAGCAGAACAAATTTTGTTTTGCCGGATATCATTAGAAAACTGAAGTTTCCTGAGACAGTAGTTTCGTTTTTTAGTAATAGCCAAAATAGTAATGCGACACTGATCATTATTGGTATCATAAGGCAATGTGAGATTAAGAGTTGCTGAATTGTGCTCTTGTTATTGTAGTAATACAACCGAATCTCATTTTACCCCTACGTCGTTTTTTTATTTTTTTTTTGAATGTGCCAATGATGCGTTTTTGAAATTCTTTAGAAACGAAATTTCTTGTAGTTGAGAAGGACAAACCGGAGGGTAGAAAAAATGAATATTATCTTTTAGAAGAGATAATTCTAATGGTTAAATCAAAAATAAAATACCCGATTATTGCATAAGGTAATATTGAGAAAGTAAATAACTTGGTTTTTTAATTATACCCTATATTTATAAACCAAATTTAACTCCACTATGAAACCAGAAATTTTAATTGCGGTATGATTATTCCAGAACGGAATCCAGAGCGGATTTTTTTTATGTAATTTAATATTCTTTTCTAATTTAAATAAACTAGTATTTTGAAAAAAACACTGATAATACCTTTAGTTATTGTAATAAATATTCTTTTTACTCATCTCGGATTGGGACAAAGTCAGATAAAATATAAAACCTTTAATCAAAATGATTTTGATAAAAATGCAGTATTTAAAGAGACATATAATTTATGGAATAACAATAAGGCAAATTGGTTTTCAGAGTCAAAAGATAGTGCGAAAACATCCTATTTTGTAGATGCCAGAAAGTATAAAGGAATTGTTAACTATGGAGTAACGTTTAAAAGCAAAACTTTTAGGGGGTTTCAATTTTTAGAACATTTATCGATGTGTTTTTTAAAAATAGAGATAACTAAGTGTAATTTCAGCCCGAAAGACAGTATTGCAGAAATAGAAGGTTTTGTTAGTGGAAATAATGATTGGGGTTCGAATGTATTTATGAGAACTAAAAAAGTAAAAGAGTATGTTGAGGTATTTCTGGGAGAAAAAAGAGATACGATAAGAATTTGTTATTTGGGAAATACTGTAAATAAAGATAGTGTAGCGGTAAAATTTCGCAATAAAGAAGCAGATGAACTTACCGTTCTGGATCAATTTCCAGCTTTTTATTTTAAAAATTATCAGTATTACAAAACAAATTTGGCAGAAAAACAGCCTTTTAAAATAAAAGGAAAGATTAACAAAAATACGCTCCTTGCATTTGGTTCGGGCGCATCTTATGCTGAGATTTTCGATTTGGGATCTATGATTTATGATCCAAACAAAAACAGAGCAAAAAAAATAATACAAAGAGAGAATTTTGACTGCAAACCTCTAATTACGGCTAATAAGTTAGTAGCAGATATTGAAAAGGAGAAAACTCAAAAACAAGAAATCAATTATTATACGTATACGAAAAATGCCGAAAATTACATTCTAACCAGACAGTTTGGCAAAGCAAAAGAAGAGTATAATTTGCTTGCTCAAAAATATCCCACATTGTTTGCAAGAGATATTCATAACGCTATTCGTTGTAGTGTTTTATCAAGAGATTTTAAAACTGCTTTCTGGTGGAGCGAAAAACTGGCCTTAAAAGGAGTTGAATTGCCGTATTTTAATGCTAAAATTTTTAACGGAATAAGAAAAAATTCGGAATGGAAAAACTTTAGTATCAAATACGATTCGATCTGTAAAAATGCCCAAAGCAAATGGAATTTGAATCTAAAGAATGAATTAACAAATTTACTCAACGAAGATCAGGCTGATTACGGATTGGAAAATCGAAAGAGTCCAAAAGTATTATACGAAACCACCGAAAGAGTGACCGGAAAGCTGATCGATTTAATAAAAAAAGAAGGGTATCCATCTGAAGAAAGAATAGGCAGTCTTGTGGTTAAGGACACTGTTTTGATCTCTTTTCCTGATTTTAATGTTTTAATTATTCATGCCTTACAGCAAAAACCAGACAACCTTGCTACTCTAAACGAACTTCTTGATAAAAGCAGTAATGCTCTGGAATATGATGGCAAAAGGCAAGTTAATAATATAACAGGAGAAGGGTCTTGTTTCCGTATTTATAAAGGCAATTTGTATGGCTTGAAATCGTGCGGAAGAAATGAATTAGAGATTAAGAAAATAAGTTTCAAGTTTAGTAATCCTAACAGGTTTATTATGGAAAACGGAAATTTCGTAATCGAAGCACATGACTCCAGGAATCCAAAAGAGGTAGATGATTATTATAAACAGAAGTACAATTTAATCATGAAACTTACAGATGATTGGGAGTTTTATGAAAAATAAAAAAAGGATATAAAAGACACCAAATAAGAAGAATCGCAAACAATACTGATTTTAAAAAATGCTGGAACATTGCAAAAGATATAAAACCGGTACTTCCGGATTGGTAAAACAGGATTAGATTTTATGATTATCTTTCTATCTTAAAATAAGCCAGTTCTTCTTCATCCCGGATCAAATTATCTAATCGTTCGAATCCTGATTTTTGCAACACATTTTGCGATCCGGTGTTGTTGATATCAGTTATGGCGACAACTTCTTTCGTATTTGTATTGGCAAAACTATATTGAGTGAGAGCCTTGCATACTTCTGTGGCAATACCTTTTCCCCAATATGGCTTGCTAAGTACATACCCAATTTCTATTTGGTTAGTATTGTGTACAAAAATGCGGGCAACACACATTCCTATAAAATTACTATTTGTAGTATCGAATATCGCCCAGCGACTAAGATTTTTCTTTTCGTAATTTTCAAGTAATTCATTAAACATTTCCAAATATCTTTCAGATGATACGACAGGAAGATATTGAGTAACCTGATTGTCTTTAAAAAGATCTATAAATGTTTGTTGTTCCTGAGGTAAAAATTCTCGAATGGTTATTCTCGGGCTTTGATAAAGAGTAGACATGGATGGCAGTTAATATTTGGTAAATAATTCAGAACTTTTTGCTAAAATAGTAGCAGAGTTCTGTTTCGCAATTACAGCCAAATTTACAGAAAATAAATAAGTAGAATAATTTTCTGCTCTCTAAAATATTCCGTGATTTTTTATAAAAAGAAAATATTGGGCTTCTTCTGTTTAATGAAAGATGATAAAAAAGCAAATCGATTTAAAAACAAAAAAGCTTCAGATTTCTCTGAAGCTTTTTTTAGTAGCCCGTAGCGGAATCGAACCGCTCTTACATGGATGAAAACCATGCGTCCTAACCGATAGACGAACGGGCCTACTTTGCTATTGCGGGTGCAAAAATACAATCAATTTTAAAATACACAATAGTTTTTTAGAAAAACTTTTTTTGGTTACTCTGAAAATAGCACGTTTAGAAATCATGAATCGTAAACAGAATTGAGTTAACTAAAATGTATTTGTTTGATTAATAATTGGTTGTTTTAGATGTGAAAGAAGATTTTTTTCGTCTTTTGCTAATAGAAAAACTTTAAAATAATTTTAAATTTTATTGATAATTGTTTGTTTTGAAAGAATATTTTTATGGTTTTTCATTGTGTTTTTGTGTTTAATTAAAAAAAGTATTCATAAAATGCTGGTGTGAGCATCTTGACATAAGTGTTCTAAACTTTTTGAAAATGGGCTGAAAGTCCTCAAAGCACTAGCGTATTGCAACGCACTACGATTTAAATAAAAAGTGGAAATTGTCCAGAAAGGGCAAAAGAAAATTGACAATAATTAAAATAAAGGTATTTTCCAGAAGAACATCATGTAAAATAGGGTAAACGTACTTTTTGAAATGAGGCTTACGCCCTTACAGGGCTTACATGTATAATCATTTTCATTTATAGTGCTTCGCACCATGCTATTGCTAAGGCTCTTTCAGAGCAACAGGTTTCGAATACTTATGGTATCTTGATAGACAGAAAACAGTGAGGTTTTGGATAGCAGTGACTTAACTTCCGGGAAGATTTGGCAAATCCGAAGAATAGACATAATTTAGTTTCAGGATCCGCCGCATTAAATTCAACCAAATGAAAAAAATAACTTTTGCACTACTTCTATTGTCAGTGATTTGCTATTCACAAAATCAAAAAATTGAGCGAGAACCTTTCAAATTAGAATTAGTTGCTAATGCTGAGAATAATTATTCTGCTAATATTGCCAAATCTCGATATTTCGTAAAAGAAAAAGTTCTCCAAATTTATCCTGGGGAAGAATTAAATATAGAAACTGAAATTAAAGGAGATAGTATTTTTTCAATGAGAGTAGTCGACAAAGTTACTTTTCCTGATAAAACAATAAAACTGAAGTTTTTTTTATAAAATAATCAGCGAAAATTTCTTACTAAAACATAAAAATATTATTTTCGAGGCAAGAAAAGAAATCCTTGATGAAAAAATAAATATGACAATTGATACAGCAAAAAGTATTGTAAATTTTGGAGGCTCGCTTTGGTGGATTTTGGTAAGATTTTGTAAAACAAAACTTAGCGATGAACATAAGACAGAGAAATCAGCTCGGAATTTTATCTTTCTAATTTTTATTTGTTATTCGATCATATTCATTTGCCTAAAAGTTACATCTCCAGATCCTCTTTATGTTGTGAATGAGATAATTGTTAGCAAAACTGAATTCGAAAAATATAAACCAAACGAAATTGAATCGATAAATGAATTCAAGGGAGAAAGTGCTAAAGCTATCTATGGCGAAAATGGAAAGGACGGGGCACTTTTGATGACATTAAAGCATCACTCAAATTAAAAGCCCTTTTGATAATTTAGAGTGGAAAAATTCTATATTTGAAAGTAATAATGTGTGAATTTATCAAACATATCTACGCAAATTTAGATGGCTTTGTATGATTTTGTCACACATATAAATAAAATTATGCCTCATGCTAAAACGGCGCCCTAAACAATATGGAAAGAATCATAAATCTAATTAAAAACAAAAACTGGGACGAGATTTTAAATTTCTCAAAAGCTTTGACAGAAGAGGAACGTTTTTCTACTATTTCTTTATTGAAAGGGCTACATATTGACAGGGATATTTTAAAAAAGGAGGGTTCAAAATTAATTGGTCAGGAAAGAAATGATTTTTATAAAAATCGGCAACAATTAGATGCTTGTTTAAATTACTTTTTAATAACCTGTATAAGAAATTATGAAGAATTAAAAAGAATAGAAACTAAACATGAATTTTATACTTCAAATCCATATTACAGCTATATTTCAACTAATAATTTTGAGCCACTTGTTAACTTCTATAGGCTATTCCCACCTAATTATCTGAATAAAGTAATTAAAGACCTGTTAAAAGAACGATTTAGAAACATCAACTTTAAAATACTTTGGAAATTTTATGAAAATAATTGGGTCAAATTTGATGAGGAATTTTTTGTTAGAAGCTTATTTAATTTACAAGGTTTTGACAATAACCATTTTGATGATGCTGAATTTTTATTGACACATACTGAATTGATAGACAAAGTTTTTTGTAAATTTTATAAATATGAAATTCCAATTCTAGATTTAATTAAATCAAACTCAATAGATTATTCTAATGGTTTAAGCGCAAAAGCAAATGTTTATTGGACTGAAGTTTTCAAAATATTAATTAAAAACAATGCTTTTACTAATAGAAGTATAGTAACGCACCTCTTTGCATCATTATTAAATAATTGGAAGAAACCGCATTTAGATTGGCATGTTAGATTACTGGAATTGTTTCATCCGACGAAAGAAGAATTAATAGCAAATCAATCTACACTATTTTCGGTATTAGGAACTGGACAAACTAGTTTAATAAACTATGTTATCTTAAATATTAAAACTATATACACAGATAAGAAATTTGACACTTCATTATTTATAGAAAATGTTCCGATTATATTTACTAATAACAAAACTGTCAAATCAATTTTAGTAGTTTTGGAAATTATTGAATACGTGTTAACTAATTCATTTAAAATTGCAATTGATTACAGAGAAGAACTATGCTTACTTTTTATACAATCTGATACAAAGATTCAAGAGAAAGTTTCAAAAATTTTAATAAATTATTTTGATGATAAAGACTTAGTAATAATATTATCTCCATTTTTATCAAATCTAAAAAAAGTAGCAAAAGATATTTTAAAAGTTGATAACCTCACTTCTGAAAATTTTGATAACGTAATTGATGAGAAGAAATCAATTAAAGAAATTGCACCATTTACTAATTGGAATGAGCTTTTGTTTCAAATAGGGACTTGTATACGAACAAAATCAACAATAGAAATAGAGCTGTTTTTTGAGGGCATTATTCAACTTCAATCTAAGATTCCATCTGATTATATAGAACAGATAAAACCATATACAAAGTCGCTTTTTGCTAAATTTCATGAAAGTGATACACTAACCGCATTTACGTTATTTCTTGAGAGTTGGGTAACTAAAAATGATGAAGGGTTTTCAAAGATAGATTTCAAATACATTCCATTTTTAGGCAAAAAGGCAAAAATGACATTTTTGAAATTAAAGGATAAAAATACATTGCCATTTATATCAACACCAACTCATGAACCATTTTTTGTACATCCTAAAATTTTATTAGAAAGGTTGTTGCAATATGAAAATAGTGATACAAAAGTTGATTTGGAAGATTTAATTGTTGCTTGTAATAGAATATTAATAACAGAATTGAATGGTGATTATAGCAAAGGTGTAAAAAAACTAAAAGGTTATTATTCTCATGCTATAGGATACTTTTTTGGAGTATCTGACAAAATTAATCTTACCAATGAAACATTACCACTTTGGACACAAATAACTAGAATTAAAAACCCTAATGGAATTTTTTCTGAATTTCAAAAATCCAAAGCATCAAACTATCCTTCTGTTGTTAATCCATTTAATATTAGTTTTAATATTGAAAAAGATGCTAATAAATATGCTACTTGGTATAGATTAATTCTAGATAATAATTGGAATTATACTTGGTATAGTAAAGAAAAAGCAATAAGGCAAGAAACAATATTTTACAATACTGCCTCGATAGAAAAAGCAAGTAGGGTTGATATAGGCAACCAATTGTCATTAAATCCTAATTATATTGATGCACTAATTTGTAGATATATACCAGATACAGCTACAGGAAATGAAGTAGACGGATTTGAAGAATGTTTATATCCAATGCAATTTATTTTAGACCATCAACTTATTATATATCATAGCGGTTGGCTATATGTAGCAGTATGTTTACTTTTCGAGAAGAAAATTTCAAGAGATCTTGCATCAGAGTATATTAATTTAGCAATTACTAGAAATGAAAATTTAGATGATTTTGCAAAAAAATTAAGTAAGTTGATAAGCGACAAATTTGCGCCAATAAACCGATTAATTGAGTATTTAGATAAACCTAATCATTCAAAAGAAACTAAACATTTTCAATTTCTTGTTTTATCTAATTGTATAAAAAACTTTGATAAACAAAATCTACCTACTAATAGTAAAAAAGTTGTTCAATATTATAAAGAATTACAAAATGATTTAAAATTAAATATTGAAGAGGAAGTAGAAAAGAAAATAATTGAAATAAAGAAATAGTGGAAACAGAATTTATTTATGAATATAAAAATCCAATCGCTCCGATATGTAGACAACGATAGCGCAAATTTGTAATCTGTGCCCGCAAAGAGAATAAGAATGGTATAAACAAAAAAAGCTCCAGATTTCTCTGAAGCTTTACTTAGTAGCGGGAAGCATTCAAATATCTAACCAAATTGTTGCAGATTATTATACGATTTTGTATTAGCCTCTTAACGTGATATTTTATAACTAATATAAATAAAATGGTTCAAATTCTATAGAGAATTAAAAATCCTGAGAATGTAGATTCTCAGGATTTTTTCTGATTGGGAAATTTTTGTCTTATTCTAGCTTCTAAACAACGTCCTTAAGTTTAAAGGATTTTAATTTAACGTACTATTTTTGAGATTTAATTAGCTAATCCATTAACTACCAAAGTTAGTTTGATCAGTATAATACAGTCGATTCACTCGATTTTTTGACGAAAATAATTCCATCAAAAGCTTCTTTCAATTTTTCTTTTTGAACCATTTTTGGAGAATAAGTTGATCCAATATCTCTGTAAAGTACTTTGGAAGTTATGAATTCATTTAATGCGGGAAAATAACCACTTTTATTGAAATCTAAAAAATATATATCAGAAGATGCACCATTAAATACCTCAGTACTTGTCTTTTTTAAAGGTTCATCAATAGTATAACTTTTAATTTTGTTATTTTCAATATCCCAAGCATTAAAACTACCAGATCCAAAGTCAAAACCTAAACTGTAATATTTTTCAAAATATTTATTCTTTAAGTAATATCCTAAGGAAGTAAATGAAATATTGCTTTTCTTAATATGGGAATTGTGAGCACAAATAAATATATTGCCCTTAGTATTTTCTGCTAACCAATTTATATTTTTAAACATTAGTTCATCTCTAAGACTTTGGGTACAATTTATCTTCATTAAAATATATTGCAAAATAGAATTGTTAGCTTGCCATAAATATGGGTCTTTTAATTTTAATGCTAACGACTTTAAGACCAGATAGTGTTCTTCAAATTCTTTTTTTCTTAGATTATTTTCATTCTTTTTTGAAATATAACTATTTAATACAGTAAGATATTGTTGATTATCCGCAGAAGGATCACTTTGCAGGTATTTGTAAAGTATCTTTGATACATTTTCGCAGTTCAAAACATCTACCCCGATAAAACTCAATTGGTTTTCTTTGATTTGTGATGAATTATACAGTTTCATCCATTCAATTAATGATAATATCTCGTTTGTATTCCAGATCCAGTATCCTATTTTTCTTAAAACTTCTTTTGGATTACCCCCTCCACCTTTAATATAAGAATCAATGCTCAGACAGTCTCCGTAATTTGCTTCTATTGCAAATGTTTTGACATTACAATTAACAACTAAGTATCTAAAAAATTTATCTTTTAACTCCTGAAATTCTTTAGTGCCATGTGTCGCTTCCCCAAAACCAAATATTTTTATATTTTGAAAAATATTGTGTAATTGAGGGAGTTCCTTAAAAGGATACTCTGGATTTGAATTATCAATTTCAATCAAACTTGTATTAATAGAAAAAGTTAGTTCTGTATTTTGTGATTTAACTGATTTAGAAGTAGTAATAAAAATAATTAATAGTAATATTTTTAATTTAAGCATTTTCAAGATAATTTTAAAAAATTAATTTAAAATTAGATTATATTTTGATAATAGAATAAAAAATTACTTATACTATTAATATTTTTATTTAGATAAAGAAGTTTAATCTTTTTGATTTTCTTTCCCGAAACAGAGTTTCAGGAAAGAAAAGTTTTAAACCTAGGTTTGCATAAAACTAAAATTATATTTTCAAGTTAATACTTCGTCGGCTTTGTGTCGAGGTAGTCACGAGGTGTTGTCAAAGATAGTTAAAAACAAAAAAAGCTCCAGATTTCTCTGAAGCTTTTTCTCTTAGTAGCGGGAACAGGACTCGAACCTGTGTCCGCCGCGGCGGATATAAGTCCGGCGAGCTGAAATTTATTGCATAAAAAAAGCTCCAGATTTCTCTGAAGCTTTTTCTCTTGGTAGCGGGAACAGGACTCGAACCTGTGACCTTCGGGTTATGAGCCCGACGAGCTGCCTACTGCTCTATCCCGCGATGTTTCGGGTGCAAAGATACGCCGATTTTTAAGAAATCCAACGAAAACTTTAAAAAATGTTTTATTTTCTGTATTGAGTTGATATGACTACCTTTGCAAATTAAATAATACACAAATGTCACATAAAGCAGGTTTTGTAAACATCATCGGGAATCCAAACGTTGGAAAATCAACATTGATGAACGCCTTTGTTGGGGAAAGATTATCTATCATTACATCAAAAGCACAAACAACTCGTCATCGTATTCTTGGAATCGTGAATGGCGAGGATTTTCAACTTATATTATCGGATACTCCCGGAATCATCAAACCCGCTTATGAAATGCAGGAATCGATGATGAACTTTGTAAAATCGGCGTTTGAAGATGCTGATATACTGGTTTATATGGTCGAAATAGGAGAGCAGGACTTAAAAGACGAGGCTTTCTTTAATAAAATCATTCATGCTAAAATTCCGGTTTTATTATTGTTGAATAAAATCGACAACTCAAATCAGGAGCAATTAGAAGAGCAAGTAGCATTTTGGACAGCAAAAGTGCCAAATGCTGAAATTTTCCCAATCTCGGCTTTACAGAATTTTAATGTTCCGGAAGTTTTTGGAAGAATCATCGAATTGTTACCGGAATCACCGGCATATTACCCAAAAGATCAATTAACAGACAAACCGGAACGTTTTTTCGTAAACGAAACCATTCGTGAGAAAATCTTACTGAACTATAGCAAAGAGATTCCGTATGCGGTTGAAATCGTGACGGAAGAATTTTTTGAAGATGAAAAAATTATCAGAATCCGTTCGATCATTATGGTAGAACGCGAAACTCAAAAAGGAATCATTATTGGACATAAAGGTGCGGCTTTGAAAAAAGTAGGAACCGATGCTCGTGCTGATCTGGAGAAATTCTTTGGGAAACAAATACATATTGAACTGGTTGTAAAAGTGAATAAAAACTGGAGAAGCAATGCCAATATGCTGAAGCGTTTTGGATATAATCAATAATTTTTTCTAAACGCCAGATCATAATTTATGCAAGTTTCAACGAAGTATTCAATACCAATATGTTTGGGACTTATAGTGATTGTGGGTTTGGCTCGTCTTTTTGGTACCGAAGAGAAAGCAGTTCCAGCGAAACCTGTAATCAAAAAAACGGAAACTATTGTAGAGAAAGATTCTGTAGCTTTTGATACAATGGCTTGTTCTGATCAAGAGGTGAGATTGTTTTTAAGCGAATTTATAAAGCAATTCCAGACCAATAAAGCTTCGAATATTAATAAGTTCATTGATAAATCTAACGGATTGGCCATATTTGTGAAAGATGGATATTATCCTATTTTGAGCTTTCCTAATAAAATTGATGACTGGATCGAATGGTTTGATTTTAAAATCTATGAGAATATAGAATTTGGAAAATTTCCTGAATATCTGGGAGACGGCGAATTTAAAAAGACAGGTTTTTATTATGTGAAATATCAAAATAAATTCCGTTTGGATGATTTTGAGGATACTTATAGTAATCGGTCAGATGAAGATAAAAAGCCATTTAGAAAGCTTGAAAAGTTGTGTAATTACAGAGCCGATGTAATGTCGATAGATAAAAGCAGGGTTTTGACATTGTATTTTAGTATTCATAAAAATAATAAATATTTGGTGGGAATTACTCAGGATGCTGTAGATGATGTTTTGTATACCGCTCCGGAAAAAGAGTTTGTACCAATAGATACAGAAAAGCAAGTCGAAGCGTTTTTATCAAATAACAGAAGGTTTTGCGATGTAGAGAATAAGGCGTATGTTGATTTTGATAAAAAAGAACTTATATACTGGGATTTTGGTGATGAGCCCTTTCCGTTTAGTAATTATAAAATAGGTTCTTTAAAAGTTATTTCGGCAAAAATTAAAATTCGGGATATTACATTTTTTAATGTAAAGGAAGACGATGGACTAACTTTAAAATTATCCAATAAAGGTGATTTTAGTTCTTACAGAATGGGAGCAAGGCCGCAATATATTTATGAAAAGTGTAAATAATTTCAGAAATACTTAATTGGAAATTAAGAGGTTGAAGTTTTTCTAGAGGTTGTAAAATAGATTGTTGATACAAAACAATTATTAATTTTTGATGTTGACTGAATTTCTTTATACCCCGAAACCCTAGCCCTGATAGAAGTGGAAATCCCTTTTCTGGCTGCTGCCAGTCAGGAAAAGATTGAAACGGATAGCAGGAAACAGCTCCCGAAAATAACAAGAATAACAATAAAAATCTTAGGTACTTAGAAACTTAGCGACTTAGTCACTTTTTTAACTACCTTTGCAAAAAATTAAAATTAAGCATTTTGGATTACAAGGGATTAGGTTTTTAGGGAACTAAAAATCTGAAACCTAAAATCTAAAATCTAAAATTCAAAGAAATGAATAACATTGTTGCGATAGTAGGAAGACCTAATGTAGGGAAATCAACCCTTTTTAATAGGCTGATACAAAGAAGAGAAGCTATTGTAGATTCGGTTTCTGGAGTTACCAGAGATAGAAACTACGGTAAAAGCGAGTGGAACGGAAAAGAGTTTTCTGTAATAGATACCGGTGGATATGTTCGCGGATCTGATGACGTATTTGAAGGTGAAATTCGTAAACAAGTGGAGCTTGCTATCGACGAAGCTGATGTTATTATTTTTGTAGTAGATGTTGAGGAAGGAATTACACCAATGGATGATGTTGTTGCGCGTTTATTGCGTAAAGTGACAAAACCAGTTTTATTGGCTGTAAACAAGGTAGATAACGCAATGCGTGAAAAAGATGCAATTGAGTTTTATAACCTTGGTTTAGGTGAATATTTTACGTTTGCAAGTATATCTGGAAGTGGAACAGGAGATTTATTAGATGCTTTAATTGACTCTTTTCCAGAAAAACCAGAACCAGTTCAGGAAGAAGTAGTTTTACCTCGTTTTGCTGTGGTAGGACGTCCGAATGCTGGAAAATCTAGTTTTATCAATGCACTTATTGGTAAAGAACGTTTTATGGTAACGGATATTGCGGGGACAACCCGTGATGCAATTGATACAAAATTTGATCGTTTTGGATTTGAATTCAATTTAGTTGATACTGCGGGAATCCGTCGTAAGGCTAAGGTAAAGGAAGATTTAGAGTTTTACTCAGTTATGCGTTCTGTACGTGCGATTGAGCATGCTGATATTTGTATTTTGGTTATTGATGCAACACGTGGATTTGAAGGTCAGGATCAAAGTATTTTTTGGCTAGCAGAGAAAAACCGTAAAGGTGTTGTAATCTTAGTAAACAAATGGGATTTGGTAGAAAAAGATACAATGTCGACTCGTGATTACGAAGAGAAAATCAAGAAAGAATTAATGCCTTTTACTGATGTGCCAATTTTGTTTGTTTCGGCTTTAACAAAACAACGTTTATTGAAAGCATTAGAAGCTACGGTTACGGTTTTTGAAAATAGAAAACAAAGAATCCCAACCTCTAAATTCAATGAATTTATGTTGAAAGTAATCGAAGCTTATCCGCCACCGGCAACAAAAGGTAAATATGTAAAAATTAAATATTGTATGCAATTGCCAACTTTAACACCTCAGTTTGTGTTTTTTGCTAATATGCCACAATACGTTAAAGAACCATATAAAAGATATCTTGAAAATAAAATTAGAGAAAATTGGGACTTTTCAGGAGTGCCGATCGATATTTATATTAGAGAAAAATAAAAGTAGAAGTCCTCAGAAATGGGGACTTTTTTTATGTCTTTTATTAATCCAAATATTTTTATCAAGGTGAATGGCACACTGTTTGCGTAAATGTTGAGCTTACAATTAAACCTTTTGACTCTACTCGAGTCTTACTATTTCTAACCAACCATTTTATGACCAAAATTTATTATTTTCTAATTTTTTCTCTTTTTTGTTATTCGGCAAGTGCCCAGAATGAAATTGTCCTTAAAGGAACCGTTGTAGATATCAATACGCAATTACCGCTGGAGTTGGCAACCGTTTATTTTACAACTGTAAAAGATTCTACTGTAATCGAATATGCTACAACCGATAAAAACGGATCCTTTAGCATAAAAACCAAAAAATACGACAAGCCTATTTTCTTAAAGGTAAATTATATGGGGTATCAACCTTATTTTGAGGAAGAAAAAGGACTTCTTGAAAGTAAAGACTTTGGTAAATTATATTTATTGGAGGCTGCAAATGCTTTGGATAATGTCGTTATAAAAAGTGAAGCTCCGCCTATTACCATAAAAAAAGATACGCTGGAGTTTAATGCCGCTTCGTACAAAGTAAGGCCGGATTCGAATGTAGAAACTTTGCTGAAACAATTGCCTGGTTTTGATGTAGGTACAGATGGCAAAGTTACCGTAAACGGGCGCGAAGTAAATCAGGTTTTAGTAAACGGAAAAACATTTTTTGATAAAGATGGTGCCATTGCGTTGAAAAATCTGCCGGCAGAAATCATTAAAAAAATTCAGGTTTCAGATTTTAAAACCAAGAAAGAAGAACTTTCGAAGCAAGAATCGACTTCGGATTATTCGAGTATAAATATCACAATTGACGAAAAGAAAAACAAAGGCTACTTCGGGAAAATTCTTGGAGGATACGGTTCTGATGATCGTTACGAAAGTAGTCTTTTATTGAATTATTTCAACAATAAGCAAAAGATCAGCGTTTTGGCTTCATCGAATAATATCAATTCGACAGGTTTTGCAATGGATGAGGTATTTGATAATATGGGAGGCGGCCGAAATGCAAAAGGAAACAGTGGAGGCGGCGGCAGTTCAGGAAGCGGTAAAGGTATCACGCAGTCGAATTTAGTAGGACTTAATTATTCTGATGACTGGTCGGAAAAATTGATGGCAATGGGAAGTTATAATTTTTCGAATTCGATTAATAATAACGATAGTAAGTCTGATCAGGTTAGTTTTTTACCAACCGGAAATATTGCCACTTCATCTGATTCTAAAACAAGAAATGAAAATACAGGAAATAACGTAAATTTTGAATTAGAATATAAAATTGATCCCACAACGAGATTGGTTGTAGTACCAAAATTCAATCAATCCCGTTCGAATAGTAATTCGACTTCGTCTAGTTTTTCTGAGGATGAAAACGGAGAAGCTTTGAATGAAAGTACAGCCAAATCATATTCAGAAAGTGACAATACTACTTTTGGCAACACAATCAACTTCAATAAAGCTTTTAAGAAAAAGGCCCGTAATTTTAGTGTTGTTTTTGATAATAACAATGCCAAAACAGATGCTGAGGCTTTGAATCTTTCTCAGACTATTTTTTATAAGGATGCTAAGCCAAATGATGATCGTAATCAGAAAAGTAATAACAAAAATACTACTGATAATTATTCTCTTGAGCTTGAATATACAGAGCCTGTAACAGATTCATTAAGAATAAGGTTTGGGTCTGATTTTGACTGGAACAAAGATATGAAAGACGTAAAAACATTCGATTTTGATGCTGCATCGCAATCGTATAGTAGTTTAAATGATTCTTTGAGCAATTATACGACTTCAAAGCAAAATTCGTTTAGTCCCAAAATTGGAATTACCTGGCAAAAAAGTAAATATACGGTCAATTTGAATTCGAGAACTTCGATTGTAGAGTTTGATAACCATTCGTTATATCTTAATAATGCAACCGATTTAAACAAACGATATGCTTTGCCATACGGAGATTTTCAGGTAAGGTATAAGTTTAGCCGTTCAAAGAATTTATCATTCAAATACGATTATTCAAATGCACTTCCTTCAGCGGTTCAATTAATGCCGGTTTTAAATTTAACCAATCCATTAAATACCATAACAGGAAATCCTGATTTGAAGCCTATCGAAAAAAACAGCGCTAATTTTAGTTTTAGAAATTACGATTTCCGTACACGCTCCGGCTACAGTTTGTATGTAAAAGGAGATTATTATAATAACGATGTGGTTTCGACTTCTATTTATGACGATAGCGGAAAAAGAACTACTACTTATGTCAATATTTCGGGAACTTATATGGCTTCGATTGGAGGAAACTGGAATCAATCGATAAAAAGAGACGCTCATGTTTTACGATATGGTTTTGGGTTAAACGGTAGTTATTCTTTTGATAAAGGTTTTACCAATGCTATTTTGTACAATGCAAAATCTACGGCTGTAACGCCAAAAGTAAACTTGACTTACGAATATGGAGAATTGCTTATTATCTCGCCATCATATAGTTTATCATACAATCAGACCAATTATGAAAACTCTTCGAGAGATGCCAGTTCGAATGTAGTACACAGAATCAATTTGCAAACGACAAGTTACTGGCCAGAAAATTTAATTTTTGGAAATGATTTTGGATATACTTACAATTCAAGTATTTCGAGCAACTTCAAAAAAGATTTCTATTTGTGGAATACCAGTTTATCTTACGGATTTTTTGATAAAAAAGTCTACGCAAAAGTGAAAGTTTATGATGTTTTAAATCAAAACCAAAGTGCTACCAGAACTATTTCGGCAACCTCTATTCGTGATGAAGAAAATACTGTATTGAAACGTTATGTAATGTTCTCTGTAAGTTATAAAATAGGAAACTTTGCCGGTGCTGAAAAAGGAGGGAAGAAGAGACAGCGAATGGATTAGAAAAAGGTTCAGAGTTTCAAAGTGACAGAGGTTCAAAGGTTTTAACTTAGGGACGCACAGCAGTGCGTCTTTTTTTTGCCCAAAGATTTGCTTCGTCTGAGTTTTTTATTAGAATTTTATTTTCTAAATCCTCGGTTTCCTATTTATTCTATGATAAACAGTAAATCTAATAATATCTCTGTCGTAAAAATCAATTCCGCTTGAACGTCTTTGAAAGCTTTTTAGGTAACCTAATTCCAAACCAATATTTGGGTTAAAATGATAACGCAAAGCAGCATAAATTCGGTTTTGATCGAAAGTGTTTCTTTTATTGTCTTTTCCAAAATTGAACATTATTTCATCAGAAATTGTTCCTTTTAGACTTCGTTTATCCTTTTTCCAAAGATCAAATGTTGCTTGTAATCTGTATCTAAATCGATATGCAAAAGAAAAATCATCCAGCAATTCTGTTTTATTTGCTTTCTGGATAAAACGTTCTTCGAGCTGAAAACGGTTATGAAAAGTAACTTTAGCAATCTCATTAATAAAGGTAATATCTTGCTGAATTCGATATTCAGGAACAGAATAATCAGGATCAATGTGAGGGTCTTGTGTGTTCACATTAAAATAAGCAAAACCGCCACCTAAATCTATGTTTTTATGAATTCGATATCTTGCCTGAACTCTTAGAACAAATAAATTTTCATGTACGGGATTCAAAAAACTCCTGTTGTCAATCTCAGAATGTATTGCCCATTTTTCAGTAATCGGCAAAATATTGTAATATCTTATCCAGGTTAAGGTTTGCTGATCGGTCTTTTTTAGACTTTGTGCCGATAAAAAAGGACTTATTAAACCTATAAATAATAGTAATCTGAGAACTTTCATTCAATTTGTATCAATTCAGGCTGCGAATATATACAAATCAGAATAGATGTATCGAACAATAAAATTTGTTTTAAATTCTATTTTGTGATTTCATTGCATAAAAAAACGAGACAGATTTAAAAACCTGTCTCGTTTCATATATTTAAACTAACTAACTGTGATTATAGAGAATATTTTAAAGTAACACCATAAGTTCTTTGATCACCAATTACACCAGCATATTGTCCTGTGTTTCCACCTGCAGGTAATAATTGTTCGTAGTAATCTTTATTTAAAAGGTTACGTCCCCAGAATTGAACAGATAAACCTTGCGAAGCGCGGAAACCAATACGGGCATTAAAAATAGCATAACCAGGAACGACTAAGTATTTTGAAGCCGATGGGCTAGATGAAAATTCAGAACGAGCGTAAGAATCTAATGCGATGAAAGCTTTTCCTGCATTTCCGAAGAATTTTGCTTTGTTAGAATATTCACCTCCCAGAGATCCTGCCCATCTTGAAGCACCTGGTAAATCAGTTCCTGAAACATCTTTGAAGGCTACCGGAGCTCCTGTTTCTTCTAATGGAAGCGGTGCGTTTGTAAATTTAACATAAGTACCTTCTGTATAAGTTGCAGCACCATTTATAGTTAAGTTTTGACTTATAACAAAGCTAGCATCCAATTCAGCACCTCTTACACGTACTTTATCTGCATTAGCAAGATATCCACGGTTTACACCCAATTCAGCTGCCTGAACGTTGGTTTGAAAATCTTTGATTTCTGTGTTAAAGAAAGCAAGGTTGAATACTGAATTTCTAAACGGTGAAGTTTTAACTCCTATTTCGTAATGATTTACTTTCTCTGGTTTAATTACGGCAAGATCTAATAAAGGATCACCTTTTGAATCAGTAGGAAGTCCCGCTACGTTTACACCAACCGGTTTGTAACTTTTTGCATAAGTAGCATAAGCATTGATTTTGTCCGAAGCTTTAAAAGTCAACGTTATGTTTCCAGAAAAGTCAGTGTTGTCAGTACTGGAGTCAAATGCCTGATCAGAATACACTAATTTTTTCAAAGCTAATAATGCCGGATCAGTAGTTTGTAAACCTCCGTATGTTGTACGAGAATAATGAGCGTCTTTTTTATCAAAGTTATATCTTAATCCTGGTAAAACGTGCAGGCGATCTGTAATAGCCCAGTCAATTTGTCCAAATACTGCCGCACTTGATGCTCTTATGTTGGCATCTGTTTTGATTCCGTATCCTTCAAAAAGTCCCGGAGTTTTCCATAAAGGGCTGGTTGTACTTTGCGCGAATCTCCATTGTGCATTACCAGATTCTTCTGTACCATCTGTTTGAGAAGTTTGGTCAATAAAAAATACACCTACAACACCACTAATTTTTTCTGTAAGCTGACCTGCGTAACGAACTTCTTGTGTAAATTGAGTTTGTCTTGTTGGGTTTTGAGATAATGCCAATACTTGCAATCCTGTAAAATCCCTGTCATTTGATGGATCCCAGTTCCAAAATCTCCACGCTGTTGTCGAAGTAAGTGTTCCTGAACCAATTTTAGTATCGATATTAAGAGAAATACCACCCATATCTTGTCCTGAACGCCATGGCGTATCATGATCAATTTTACGATCAAAAGCATTTAAGCTTGGTAATTGATAATTTAAATCTTTAATGATAGCATCAAACTGGCGATAAGCAGCTCTTTGAGTAGGCGCAACACCTGCAACAACCTGAGCATATCCGTCAGGACGTTGTGTTGTAATATCTGCTGCCAATATAATATTGGTATTTACTGTTGGAGTCCAAAGTAACTGACCTCTAATTCCCTGGTTGTTTAAAGTATTTGTAGGTCTTCCTGTTGCAACGTTATCGATAAGACCATCACGTTGTGTACCGGAGAAAGACAAACGACCTGCTACTTTTTTTCCTAAAGCTCCTGTTACAGATGCTTTAGCTTGCAGGAAATTATAGTTTCCGTAGCTCACTTCAAAATCAGCTCCTGAAGTAAAGCTTGGTTTACGGGTTGTGATGTTAAATGCACCCGAAGTAGTGTTTTTTCCAAACAAAGATCCTTGTGGTCCACGTAATACCTCGATTTGTTCTACATCGATAAAATCTAAAGTTGTAGCAGCCGGACGTGCATAATAAACACCGTCTACATAAAAACCAACTCCAGGATCGATTCCGTCATTGGTAAGTCCAAAAGGAGAACCTAGACTACGAATGTTGATTCCGGTATTTCTAGGGTTAGAAGAATACAATTGTACTGATGGAACCAATTCTTTAATACGGTTCACATTAAAAGCGCCTGTTTGTTCTGCTTGTTTACCTGTAATAACAGAAATTGCAATTGGCACATCCTGAACTTTTTCTATTCTGCGTCGTGAAGAAACGACAACTTCTATAAGTTCGTTTTCTTCTCTAAGTGTTACTTGTAATGGAGCAGTTGGTAAATCAGCAAGTTCTATTTCTGTAGTTTTGTAACCTACATACTGAACTAAAATGGTAACAGGAAGTTTTCCTTTGCTGTCGATTGTAAATCTTCCTTCGCTGTCTGTAGTGGTATTGGTAGTTGTTCCTTTAATAACAACATTAACAGCTTCAAGTGGTGTGTTTTCGCTAGTTTTAACTACACCTTCAATGTTTTGAGCAAATGATATTGAGAAAGTTAAAAAGGATAATATGGTAAGTATATTTTTTATAGAATTTTTCATTTTTATATTAAGTATATGTGATTAGTAGAATTTAAAATAAAATTTTTTTTATCAGCACATACACATCATAGAAGAATTGTTTTTCACATTCGTGAAATGAATATTTTGGTTTCTTTGCAAAAGATTTTTTGACACACCTGATCGATTGTAATTTACTTTCATAGGGTTTAAAATTTTGTAAATGGTTTGTTGGTTTTTTTGCAAATATATGTAAATTCTATAGATTTACTAGGAATTAAGAAATATTTTTTTATTTCTTTACAAGTGAGGCGATTGTGATGCCTTGCATTGCCTTAAGAGTTTCGTCGCGAATGATCATCAGACCATGTCTTAGACTGCATTCTTCCTCAGTTTTACAATCTGAGCATGGTTCGTAAAAGTTTAACGAAGCACATGGTAAAAGCGCAATTGCACCGTCAAATAAACGGTGAATTTCTGCCAAAGTAATATCGTTTTTAGAGCGTATCAAATAATATCCGCCAAATTTTCCTTGCTTACTACTCACAAAACGTCCTCGTTTTAGATCCAATAAAATTTGTTCTAAAAACTTTTTAGGAATATTGGCGCCATCAGCAATTTCAATTGTTCTTGAAATGTGATTTTCGTCTTGTTCTGCTAAATAAAGTAAGGCCTTAAGGGCGTATTTTGCTTTATGTGATAACATCTATGTTGAAGTATTAATTGTAATTATAAATTTTTAAAACTGAAAACTGTCACTGCAAACTGTGACTTCCTTTCTACCAGCCTCCGCTAGAACCTCCACCAGAGAATCCGCCGCCGCCAAAACCTCCACCGAAGCCTCCGCCACCGCCAGATGATCCGCCGCCGAAACCTCCAAATCCGCCACCGCTGCTTCTTCCAAGACTGCTTAAAAGAATTACATCCATCAGACTAGGGCCTCCGCCGCTATTATTGCCTGAATTTCCTCCACCGCCTTTATTTCGTGACAGTAAAATTAATACAATTACAACAATAACAATGAATGGCAATATCGGAAAATTATTTCCTTTGGCTTGCTTGCGTTCGCCTTTAAATTTTCCTTTAAAAACATCAATTATGGCATCTGTTCCTTTATCAAGTCCATTATAAAAACTTCCGGCTTTAAATTCCGGAATAATAATATTTCTGATTATGGTTCCGCCAATTCCTGCAGTCAAACGATCTTCAACTCCGTATCCGGGATTAATGGCAATTTTTCTTTCGGCTTTAGCCAATAAAATAACAACACCATTATCATCTTGCTTTGTTCCTCCAATTCCCCAGGTTTGTCCCCATTTTGTAGCCAGCTGACTAACATCTTCACCTTTTAAACTTTCGATTGTAATCACTACAATTTGAGTCGTAGTCGAATCTGAGTAGCGAATTAGTTTTTCTTCCAGCTGTGTTTTTTCAGAGGCGCTTAAAACATTTGCATAATCATAAACTGAAGTCTGCAAAGTTGGTTTTTCCGGAATTGTAAATTGTGCAAAAATACAATTGGTAGTAAAAAAAGCGATGAACAAAAAGGTAAACTGAAAAAGTCCTTTTGAATAAGATATTTTGTTTTTGGAAATTTTCATTATTTATCCTTTTGAGATTTCGTTTGATAATTCATTAGTGTCACCTTCAGACCACGGAAAGTATTTTTTTAATTGTTCGCCGGCATTCAAAATACCATCGACAATACCTTGTTTAAAGTTTCCCGACTTAAATTGGCTGATCATGGCATCTTTGGTACAATCCCAAAAATCTGCTGCAACAAGATCATTTATGCCTTTGTCTCCGCAAATAGCAAATGTTTTATCTGCTACGGCAAAGTAAAATAAAACCCCGTTTTGTTGCTGGGTTTCATCCATTTTTAATTCATGAAAAACTTCCAAAGCCCTGTCAAAAGGAACCTTGGAAGTTGTTTGTTCTATATGTACTCTAATCTCGCCAGAAGTATTTTTTTCAGCCACGCGAATAGCTTCAACAATGGTCAATTCTTCTTCTTTGGATAAAAAATCTTCTACTTTAGACATGGTGTATTTTAGAGTTTAGATTGTTGATTTTAGATTTTTTGACTAAATCTTAAATTCTAAGAAGTCTATCAATCTTATAATCTAGTTTTTTAGAATTTTACTTCAACTGGTTTTTCAGCTCCTGCAACAGCTTCAAAATATGGTTTTTCTTTGTAGCTTAAGAACCAGCTATTCGGAATTGCAAGAACATAACCATTATAATCTTGTACAGCTTCGTTAAAACGAGTTCTTGCTGTTAAGATTTGGTTTTCTGTACTAGCCAATTCGTCTTGTAATTTCAGGAAATTCTCGTTTGCTTTTAATGTTGGATATTGTTCAACAGAAACCAATAATCTTGATAATGATGAAGATACTCCGCTTTGAGCCTGGTTGTACTGAGCCAATTGTTCAGGAGTTACATTACTTGGATCAATAGTTACCGAAGTAGCTTTTGCACGAGCTTCGATTACAGCTGTCAAAGTTGATTTTTCGAAATCTGCTGCACCTTTTACCGTGTTCACTAAATTCCCAATAAGATCATTTCTTCTTTGGTAAGTTGTGCTCACATTTCCCCATTCTTTATTAACGGCTTGATTTTTTTGCAAACCAGTATTTTTAATTCCAATTGACCAAAAAGCAATAATAGCAATCAGTACTACTATAATTCCTACGGGGATTAACCATTTTTTCATATTCGTTTTAATTTAAGTTTATTTCTATTTTTAATTACAATTCGTTTTTGATTTCGTTTAATTGTGTTTTTATGGTCTCTAATTTACGTATTATTTCGAATTTATCTAATGTTTTCTTTTGCCCCTCTTTCAGGTGCGTTCTGGCGCCATCTAGTGTAAAACCTCTTTCTTTAACCAAATGATAAATCAGTTGCAGGTTGGTAATATCTTCGGGCGTAAACATTCTATTGCCTTTAGCGTTCTTTTTAGGTTTTAAAATATCAAATTCGCTATCCCAAAACCGTATTAATGATGCATTGACATTAAAGGCTTTGGCCACTTCGCCAATGCTATAATACCTTTTATCTTTTGAAAGCTCAATATGCATGTTTTTTTAATTTTCTATTTTAATTTCAAAAATACTACTTTTTCGAGGATTAATCTAATGACTGATTTTCCTGGTTGGCCATTTGTGAAATTGCAACGTATTCTGCGGCCGAAATATTTCCGTAATAAAAATTCAAAGGGTTCACGACTTTTCCGTCTTTATGCACTTCATAGTGACAATGCGGTCCTTCAGATCTTCCTGTACTTCCTACGTATCCAATAACATCTCCACGTTTGACATGTTGTCCGGCTCTGCAATTGTATTTGCTTAAATGCGCATACAAACTTTCATATCCAAAACCATGCCTGATCACAACATGATTTCCAAACCCCGAAGCAGAGGCATCGGCTCTTTCTACAACGCCGTCGCCTGTGGCATAAACCGGCGAACCTGTATTGGCGGTGAAATCCATTCCGTTATGCATTTTTCGCACTTTCGTGAAAGGGTCAGTTCTGTAACCAAAACCGGAAGCCATTCGTTTTAAATTTTCATTCCTGACAGGCTGAATGGCAGGGATTGCCAATAACAGATTTCCTTTTGTACTCGCCAATTTCAAAATTTCATCTAATGATTTCGACTGAATAGCCAATTCTTTCGATAATCTGTCAATTCGTTTTGTGGTGCTTAATACCAGTTGCGAATTGTTGTAACCTTCTAAATCTTTATAACGTTTAGGATCTCTAAAACCTGCTTTCCGGATAGAATCCGGAATTTCGGTTTTATTAAAATAAACCCTGTATATATTGTTGTCCCTGTTTTCTAATGCCTCAGTTACATCATCAATTTCATCCATTTTTTTGTTTAAAATTGCATATTGCAATTTCAAATTCTCGATTTCACGTGCTTGCAAACGATCTTTTGGCGTTTCGAAATAAGGAGTATTAATTAATAGTACAAAAACTAAAAAACCAAATAATGCCGAAGCCAGCAAAAACAGTAATGCGTAACCGATTTTGATTCTTTTTCTGGTTTTTATTTTCGTATAAGCCAGATTTTCTGAGTCGTAATAATATTTTACTTTCGCCATATTTTAAAATACCCTATTTTTGTAGCTTGTAAAATAAGTTAGTCGAACAAATTTAATAAATGTTTCAGTTGTTCGAAGCTTTTTTTTAAGAATAAAATAGAATTAGATAATGTGTCAATTTGATAATTAGATAATGTTTTTAATGTGAAATTTATTGTTTTGAATGGTAAATTTCTAATTAAAAAACAACATTAACATATTTTCAGATGAAGTAAATTATCTAATTGACACATTATCAAATTATCACATTTCTAATTATAACATGAAATCACAAGACGTACGTAAACAATTTCTAGACTTTTTTAAAAGCAACGGGCACTTAATCGTTCCGTCGGCTCCTATTGTGCTTAAAGATGATCCAACCTTAATGTTCAATAACTCGGGAATGGCCCAGTTTAAAGAATATTTTTTAGGTAATTCAACTCCAAAAAGCAAACGAATAGCGGATACTCAAAAATGTCTTCGTGTTGCCGGTAAGCAAAATGATCTTGAAGAAGTTGGAATTGATACTTATCACCATACCATGTTCGAAATGTTGGGTAACTGGTCGTTTGGTGATTATTTTAAAAGAGAAGCGATTAATTTCTCATGGAAATTATTGACAGAAGTGTATAAAATTCCAAAAGAAAATATTTATGTTTCTGTTTTCGAAGGAAATAAAGAAGAAAATGTTCCTTTTGATCAGGAAGCATGGGATATCTGGAAAGAATTAATTGATGAAGACCGAATTATTCTTGGTAACAAAAAAGATAATTTCTGGGAAATGGGCGATCAGGGACCATGCGGACCTTGTTCTGAAATTCATGTTGATTTACGTTCTAAAGAAGAAAAAGAGGAAGTTTCAGGAAAAAGCCTTGTAAATAATGATCACCCGCAAGTAGTTGAAATCTGGAATAATGTATTCATGGAATTCAACCGTAAAGCTGATGGATCTCTGGAAAAACTTCCTGCACAACACGTAGATACCGGAATGGGATTCGAGCGTTTGTGTATGGCATTGCAAGGAAAAACATCCAATTATGATACGGATGTTTTTACACCGCTTATCGAAAAAGTAGAACAAATTACAGGTTTAAAATATACTTCTAATGAGATAAAAAACATCTCAGAAGAACAAAATAAAACCAATATTGCGATTCGTGTAGTAGTAGATCACGTTCGTGCGGTTGCTTTTGCAATTGCCGACGGACAGTTGCCATCTAACACCGGAGCAGGTTATGTAATTCGTAGAATTTTGCGTCGTGCGATTCGTTACGGATTTACATTTTTGGGTACAAAAGAGCCTTTTATCAATAAATTGGTAGAAGTTTTAGCAAACCAAATGGGAGAATTTTTTCCTGAGATTAAATCACAGCAACAATTGGTTACCAATGTAATTCGCGAAGAAGAAGCTTCTTTCTTGAGAACTCTTGATCAGGGATTACAATTGCTGGATAACGTAATTGCTCAAACTTCTGGTTCAGAAGTTTCTGGGGCTAAGGTTTTTGAATTGTATGATACATTTGGTTTTCCAAAAGATTTGACAGCTCTAATTCTAAAAGAAAAAGGTTTCTCCTATAATGAAGAAGAATTTGAAGTTGAATTACAAAAACAAAAAACACGTTCGCGTGCTGCTTCTGAAGTTTCAACAGAAGACTGGACTGTTTTGATTCCAGGAAATGTAGAAACATTTGTTGGTTATGACCAAGTAGAAAATGACGTAAAAATCACAAGAATCCGTAAAGTAGATTCGAAGAAAGACGGAATTCTATACCAAATCGTTTTAGATAATACACCATTTTATCCAGAAGGAGGAGGACAAGTGGGTGATAAAGGAACGTTGGTTTCTGCAAACGAAACGATAGAAATCATCGATACTAAAAAAGAAAACAATTTGATTTTGCATTTTGCAAAACAATTGCCTGAAAATATTGAAGCTGGTTTTGTAGCAAAAGTAAATAACGATTTAAGAAGTTCAACTTCTAAAAATCACTCTGCTACGCATTTAATGCATTTGGCTTTGAGAAACCTTTTGGGAACTCACGTAGAGCAAAAAGGTTCATTGGTAAACCCAAATTATTTACGTTTTGACTTTTCACATTTTTCTAAAGTTTCAGAGGATGAATTACGTCAGGTTGAAGCAAGTGTAAATGCGCAGATTGAAGCACAATTGCAATTAGTAGAACACAGAAATATTCCAATTAAAGAAGCATTAGATAAAGGTGCAATGGCTTTATTTGGAGAGAAATACGGAGATAATGTTCGTATGATTGAATTTGGTGACAGTAAAGAACTTTGCGGTGGAATTCACGTGAAAAACACAGCAGAAATCTGGCATTTCAAAATCATTTCTGAAGGTGCAGTAGCGGCTGGAATTCGTCGTATTGAAGCGATTACAGGTGATGCAGTAAAAGATTTCTATCAAAACCAGGAGAATACTTTAGCTGAAATAAAAGAGACCTTAAAAAATCCACAAGATATTTTAAAATCAGTGGCTTCTTTACAGGATGATAATGCGAAACTGAAAAAACAAGTAGAGCAATTACTAAAAGAAAAAGTAGGTGCTTTAAAATCTGAATTAGAAAAAGATTTCCAAGAAGTAAACGGAGTGAATTTCCTTGCCAAACAAGTAGATTTAAGCATGGCTTCTACAAAAGACCTGGCTTCCGCTTTAGGAAGTTCAAAAGAAAATTCATTTGTATTTTTAGCTTCTGTAGAAGATGGTTTGCCAAATATTCACTGTTATATTGCTAAAGAATTGGTAGCAAGCAAAAGCTTAAATGCAAATGCAGTGATCAAAGAATTAGGAAAATATATTGAAGGAAATGGGGGAGGACAGCCTTTCTTTGCATCCGGAAAAGGTAAAAATGCTGCTGGAGTTAAGGAAGCTTTAGCTCACGCAATTGAGTTTATCAAATAAGTTTTTAAAGTTGCTAAGATTCTAAGGGACTAAGGTTCTAAGTTTTTTATAGTATTTAGAAAAAATAAACCCGACAGTTTTTTAAAAAACTGTCGGGTTTTGTGTTCATAGTATTATAATTTTTCTCATTTTTATGTCATTTCGACGAAGGAGAAATCTCCGCAAGAAGCTCGACAAAGATTTGATTCTCGTTGCGGAGTTACTTGCGGAGATTTCTCCTTCGTCGAAATGACAAATATTACGTTTAACGAACTATTTTTTAAAAAAAACTTAGTGCCTTAGAACCTTAGCATCTCAGCAACTTAAAAACTTATTTACGCTCGCCTATCTGTTGACGCCACATAGCGTAATACAATCCTTTCTCTACAATCAAATCCTCATGTTTACCTGACTCGATAATTTTACCTTGTTCAAGAACAAATATTTTATCGGCATGCATTACGGTAGATAATCTGTGTGCGATTAAAACCGTGATTCTGTTTTGGTCGGATATATTTCTAATGGTAGCATTAATTTCTTCTTCGGTGATAGAATCTAAAGCAGACGTTGCTTCATCAAAAATCAATAAATTTGGATTTCTTAAGATAGCACGGGCAATAGACAAACGTTGTTTTTCACCACCGGAAACTTTAATTCCGCCTTCGCCAATTGTAGTGTTTAGACCATCTTCAGCACGTTGCAATAGTTTTTCGCAACTCGCTCTTTTTAAGGCATCGTATAGATCTTCATCGGTTGCATTGGGTCTTACGAATAATAAGTTTTCACGAATCGTTCCGGAGAATAATTGCGCATCCTGAGTAACAAAACCTAATTGTTTTCTTAGATCGAGTAAATCAATTTCGGTCGAATCAATATCGTTGTAAAGTACCTGACCTTCGGCTGGTGTATATAATCCCACTAATAATTTTACCAAAGTTGTTTTTCCGGATCCTGATGGGCCAACAAAAGCAACAGTTTCTCCTTGTTTGATGTCGAAATTGATATTTTCAACTGCTTTAAATTTGGCAGTTTTATGCTGAAAACTTACATTTTCGAAAAGTAAAGACTGAATCGCTCCAACATGTTTTGGACTTTTAGGACGGAATTCTTTTGGAGCACTTAATAAAGTTTTGAAGTTTTCCATCGATACTTTGGTTTCATTCAAAGCAATAATGAAATTCCCTAACTCTTGTAAAGGTCCAAAGATGAAAAAAGTAAAGAAAACCATCGTTAAAAGATCGCCTACAATAATTTTATTTCCAAACAAGAAATAATATAAAGTGAAGACCACACAAGTTCTTAAAAAGTGAACCGTTGTTCCCTGAATAAAACTCAAACTTCTGATAAAACGGATTTTCTCCAATTCAAGTTGAAGGATTTTAAAAGTATTTAAATTCAAACGTTTTTCTTCCTGATACGTTAATCCAAGACTTTTTACCAATTCGATATTTCTTAAACTCTCGGTTGTAGAACCTGCAAGTGCATTCGTTTGATTGACAATTTTTCGGGAAACAATCTTTATTTTTTTACCTAAATAAGAACTAATTAAAGCAATAATAGGAGCAGTAACCAAAAAGATAAGAGAAATGCGATAATCGATTCGGGCAACGTAAACAATAACAAATATAAACCCTATAATGGTTTGAAAAATCAAAGAGATCGAAAGCGTAATTAATTTTTCAGAATCAGATCTAACTTTCGTCAGTTTGCTTAACGTTTCACCGCTTCGCTGATCTTCAAATTCAGCATACGGCAAATCAAGCGATTTTTTGATACCATCAGTATACATTTGTGCTCCGGTTCTTTGAATCACGACGTTGGTAAAGTAATCCTGAAAGTTTTTGGTGATTCTGGATATCATTGCAGCACCAAGCGAAAGTCCGAGCCAGAAGGATAAAGATTTTAAAAAACCAATTTCATTTCCTTCGTATTTATGTAAACCAACTCCGCAATCCTGCATTAATTTACCGGTAATAATAGAGTCTGATAAGCTGAAACAGATGTTTATAGAGGCCATAATCAAAGCAAAAAGCAAAAGCATTTTGTGCTTGATTATATAAGAATATAATAATTTCATATAGAGAGAATGTTAAAAAAATAGAAGATGCAAAAGTAGTGAATAGTTTGAGTTTGTGAAGTTGATTTATGTTATTAAAAATGTTAATTTTATTAGTTACCGGATTTATGTAGTAAATGTGCCTTATACTATTAGTAATAAAACTTATACAGATAGTTGTTCTTTTTTTTAATGTTTCTTTTTGTTTGATAATTAAAAAACAATTATTATGAAAAAGAAATTATTTTATTTTTTATCTGCTTCTTTATTAGTACTAGGAGCCTGCTCTAATGATGATCATGCCATCTCAATCGACCCTGTTAAAGTAGTTACTCCAAAAACAATTACATATGATGGAGAGAATAGTGGAGGTATTGATACTAAAACGTTCATTTATAATGGAAATAAAATTGTTAGTGCTTCATGTATTGCTTATGGACACACTATGAAAACGGTTTTTACTTACACAGGAAACTTAATTACCAAAACGGAGGGATTTAGAGACGATCAATTAACTAGTACTACTTTATATACTTATAATAAAGAGAAACTAAAAGAGGAAAGCTATTTTTTACCTACGCAATTAGATGGTGCTTTTTATTATAAAAAAGTATACACGCACAACAGTGATAATACAATTTCGTATAAAGTATACCGTTATGAAAATCCTGCTGAGCCGGAAGATGGTACACATACTTTAACTTTTACAAACGGTAATCTGGTGAAGAGCAAAACAGAATATTCTGGCTTGAATCCTTATTATAAAAATGTCTATGAATATAAGTATGATAATAAAAACAATCCGCTAAAGAATATTTTAGGATTAGATCTTATTTTATTAGAAGGAGGAATTATCAGCGGACATGATATGTTTAATGGAGATTTTGGACTTAATGATTTTGGACTTAATAATATTGCAGAAAAAATTACAACCGTAACTTCAGAATTGGATGTAGAAACTTATGTTGAAAAACTAACTTATGAGTACGATGAAAATGGGTATCCAATAAAAAAGAGATCAGATCAATTTACAGATGTAATTAGTTATAGTTATTAAAAATATATTTTTTTTTGCTGAAATTATCGAAATCATTACGTGCTTTTAATGTGGAATCCCGTATGGTTTTGATTGAATGTTATAGTATGTTTGCAGCATTAATAAATTAACTAATCAAAAATGAAAAAACAATTATGTCTTTTTGTAGTAGCTGCTTTAACGCTAGCTTCTTGTTCTAATGATGATAACAATGCTGAAAACGCAATTTTACCTAAAACACTCAAGTATACAGATCTGGATTATCCGTCTGATAATGCCATATACACTTCTACCTATAATGGAACCAAAATTGTAAGTGTAAAAGATGAAGCAGGAAGAACAGATTATACTTACGACGGAAATTTAATTGTTAAAGAAGTAAATTACGATACAGAAAGTCAAATAGGAAAAGATGTAAAAAGTGATGAAGTAGTTTATACTTATGCTAATGGTAAATTAGTAGGAGAGCTTTCTTCAGAAGGTTTTTCAGCTGAATTTCCTGCTGGAGAATATAAAACTAGAAGAGTATACACTTATAATGCTGATGGTACAGTCAAAGCAGAAAAGTACAATACAAACTCAACCGGAATAGAGCAAAAGAGTAATTATATTGAAGTGCTAACATTTGCAAACGGAAATCTGGTAAAAAGCGTAGAAACAAATAGTGAATTTGATTCTGTATTTACTGCTGTTTACGAATACGATACAAAAAACAATCCTTTGAAAAACATTCTTGGGTTCAACTTATTAATAGGTCATAGCGAAGGAGAAGGATCTATTAGTTCTGTTAATAATGTAATAAAATATACTGCTTCGTATAGTGTTAATACTGAATCAAATGTCTATAAAAGAGAATTAATTTACGATGCAAACGGATTTCCGACAAAAATTACTTCTTATAAAAAAGACGGAACTACTATTGATCGCACAAACGAATATACATACTAGTCTTTCAATATTTAAAGATTGAATAAAAACCAAATACTTTCTGTATTTGGTTTTTTTATTGGTGAAAATTCGTGAAATTCGTGTTTAAATAAAAAGCCATGCAATTCAGAACCCAAATACCAATTTCTAAAACCAATAATCCAATCGATTATAATTCGAAAGTAATCTCTCTTGGTTCCTGTTTTGCAGAAAATATGGCGGAGAAATTTGATTACTTTAAATTTCAAAACTCGACAAATCCGTTTGGGATTATTTTTAATCCGGTGTCGATCGAAAAAATAATGAGTAGGATAGTCAAGGAAGAATTTTATACAGAGAAAGATGTTTTCTTTTATAACGAGCGCTGGCATAGTTACGAAGTACACTCAGATTTAAGTAACGCTGACCGACAAGAATTATTGGAAACGTTGAATAAAGCTATTTCAGAAAATTATAAATATTTAAAAGAAGCCACACACATTATTATTACGTACGGAACTTCCTGGATTTACAGAAATATAGAAAGTGACGAGATAGTGGCCAATTGCCATAAAGTGCCGCAAAAACAATTTTCAAAAGAATTATTGCCTGTTGAAGTAATTCAAAAAAGTATCCAGAATACAATAGATTTAATTCAGGTTTTAAACCCAAATATAAATTTCATTTTTACCGTTTCGCCTGTACGACATATCAAAGATGGTTTTGCAGAAAATCAATTAAGTAAATCACATTTATTTGCAGCAGTTCATGAGGTTTTAAAAACTCATAACTCACAACTCATAACTTATAATTATTTTCCATCGTACGAAATCATGATGGATGAACTTCGCGATTATCGTTTTTATGCCGAGGATATGTTGCATCCTAATCAGGTAGCAATCGATTATATCTGGCATAAATTCAGTGAAAACTATATTTCAGAAGAGAGTATTTCGACCATGCAGGAAGTTTCAGAAATACAAAAAAGCCTGCGCCATCGCAGCTTCAATCCGGAGTCAGAACAACATCAGAAATTCTTAGCTAAACTTCAACAGAAGATAAGTAGTATTCAGGAAAAGTGGACGCACATTAAGTTTTAAAGTTAATTTTTCTTTGTGTCTTAGCGCCTTCATGGCATATTCAAAAGTAAGAAAATAATTATTTGTGAGTAAAATTCTAGAATAATTGAGCGTAATTATGTAAATTGTTAAAGTTTAAAATTCTCAATTTTGTAAACTGTATAAATACAGCTTTATAATAACGCAACTTTAATCTAATCGTGTTTTATTGACGTATGAATAAGAAACCCATTCATTTTCTTAAAAAAACACTACGTATACTTCTTTGGTGCGTGGTTGCTATCATTGCACTTTTATTACTTTTAATTGTTTTAATTCAGGTTCCGTCCATTCAAAATTATGCGAAGGACAAAGCGATAACCTATCTTCATAATAAGATTAAAACCAAAGTTTCATTAGATCATATTTCGATTAAATTCCCGAAAGATATAGTTTTGGAAGGTTTTTATTTTGAAGACCAAAAAAAAGATACTTTACTGGCTGGTAAACGTTTAGAGGTTGATGTCGATTTGTTTAAACTGGTAAGCAGCGAATTAGAAATCAATTCGGTTTCGCTTGAAAATGTGAATGCGAATATTTCGAGAAATAAAGACGGCGTTTTCAATTTCGATTACATCATAAAAGCATTTGAATCTAAAGAACCAAAGGTGGAAGATCCTGATGCTAAACCATTCAGGATATCAGTTGTAAAAGTGAATCTGGATAATGTGAAATTCAGTTTTAAAGATGATTTTTCGAAGAATGATGTCAAAGTCAATCTAACACATTTCGATACCAAATTCAAGGAATTCGATTTGGATAAAATGAATTTCGATATTCCGAGCATTAAATTAGACGGATTAAAATTGGTTTTAGACCAGGATGCAGTTGAGAAAATTGCCGAAGTTTCGGTAGAAACCGTTGATACCATTTCGAAAAGAAAAGATTTCAATCTAAAACTAGGCAAAATCAGTTTGTCTAAAATTGACATTGCTTATGATAATAAAGATTCAAAATTAGATTCAGGAATAAAACTCGGTAATCTTGATTTATCGGTAAACAAAATAGATCTGAACAATCAGTTGTTGGATTTTGATACTTTCGAACTAAAAAATCTAAAAGGAAACCTGAGATTAGGTACAAAAGACAAACAAATAAAAACACCCAATTTAGATTCAACTGCCATTAAACAAGCAGGCTGGAAAGTAAAACTGAATGATATCGATATACAGGATGTTGCTTTCAAATTTGATGATATGCAATCGAAACCCGTTTTAAAAGGAATTGATTACAGTCATTTGGATTTGGATAAACTGAATTTTAAAGCAGAAAAATTATACTACGGAAACGATACTATTTCAGGAAATATAAAAGCTTTAACCGCAAACGATAAAAGCGGATTACAAATTCAATCTTTAAAAACCAATTTCTTTTACGGACCTAAAAATGCGTATCTGAATGATTTGTATTTAAAAACGCCTCAAACTTTATTACAAAACAAAGTTAAAGTAGCCTATTCTTCGATTGCAACGATTTCTAAAGATTTAGGAAATCTTTCTCTGGATGCGAATTTAAATCAGTCGAAAATTGGATTCAAAGATATTTTGCTTTTCGTTCCGGATTTACAAAAAACAAATCCGTTTAAAAGTAATCCAAATGCAATTTTGTATCTGAATACCCGCCTGAGCGGAAAAATAAAAGACCTTGATATTCCGCAATTCGAAATGAGCGGAATAGGAACGACAAAGGTTTCCCTTTCGGGGAAAATAAAAGGATTACCGGATGCTCAAAAAGCGTATTACGATCTGGATATTAAGAAAGTTTCAAGCACATCTAAAGATATTTATTCGTTTGTGCCAACAGGAACAATTCCTAAGAATATTCAATTGCCTTCGCAATTAAATTTGCAGGGAAAATTTAAAGGTTCTGTTCAGAGTTTCAAAACAAATCTAGCATTAAACAGTAGTTTCGGAAATGCAAAAGTGGATGGTTTATTTGATCAGCGTGTTAAGAAAAAAGAGAAATACGATGCGACGGTTTATCTGTTAGATTTCGATTTAGGGCGATTGATCAAAAACGATTCGATTGGGAAAATTACGCTTAAAGCGAAAGTAAAAGGAAATGGTTTAGACCCAAAAACGGCTCGTGCCCAATTTGACGGATTGGTTCAGAAAGCTGTTTTCAATAGATATACTTATAAAGATTTAGCATTAAAAGGAAATATTGCAAACGGTTCATTCGACGTAAAATCCGGAATGAAAGATCCAAATTTAAATTTTGACTTGGTTGCGAGCGGAAATACACAAGATAAATATCCATCAGTAAAATTAAAATTAAACCTTGATATTGCCGATTTAGAAAAGCTGAATCTTCATGCCGGACCAATGAAATTGAGAGGTAATGTAGATGCGGATATTGCCAATAGTAATCCTGATTTTCTTAACGGAAAAGTGTTTCTGTCGAACGTTCAGGTTTTGCAAGCAGCAGAACCAATTGTTCTGGATTCTGTTCGCGTAATTGCTTTTGCTGATAATAATCGAAATAATATTAAGATATCATCTCAGTTTTTAAAGGCTGAAGTTGACGGAAAATACAAACTGACAACACTTACGGCAGCGATAAAAAAATCATTATCGAAATATATCGATTTGAAAAATCCGAAAGTAAACGGAGAATCAGATGAACAACGTTTGGCCTTTACTTTAAAAATAGATAATGACCCGATACTTTTTAAACTAGTTCCGAAATTAACCGGTTTAGAACCAATTAATATTACAGGAAAATACAATAACGTAACAGATTCATTAGAAGTAAAAGGTACTATCCCAAGAATTGTGTATGCTGATAATACCATTTCTGACGGAAAAATAAATATCGAAGCCAAAGAAAATGCTTTAGAATATTCAGTTTCTGTAGCAACGATCGAAAGCGGATCTTTAAAAATTCCGTTTACGAGTTTATCAGGAAAAGTTGAGAATAATCTTTTGACTTATGCACTTGAAGTAAAAGATGTAAAAGACAAACAACAGTATTTTATTGCCGGAGAATTTAAAACGGAAGATTCTAAAAATATCTTTAAAATCGATGCTGAAAACTTTATACTGAATTACGATAAATGGACTATTGATCCTGAAAATGTAATTGAATTTGGAGGTAAAAGATTATATATCAATAAATTTTATCTGGCGAATTCAGGTAATGAATTAAAAATACAATCTCAGGGAGAGCAGGATAATGCGCCGTTAAAAGTTGAATTTGTAAACTTTAAAATTGAGACGATTATGAACATCGTCAAAAAAGATGAAATTTTAATGCAAGGTTTGATTAATGGTAATGCAGTGGTCGAAAATGTAATGACCAAACCTACTTTTACATCAGACTTGAAAATAGATCAATTTGCTTTTAAAGGTGAACCGGTTGGAGATATTACCGTAAAAGTAGACAATAAAACAGACAATTTACTGAATGCAAATGTAGCATTGACCGGAGAAGGAAACGAAGTAAACCTGACCGGAAATTACAAAATAGACGATGGAAATCTTGATTTTAATTTAGATTTGAATAAGTTGTATGTTAAAAGTATCCAGGGCTTTACGATGGGTAATGTTACCGATGGAACGGGATATTTATCAGGAAATTTCAAGATTGTAGGCAATGCATCAAGTCCAAAAGTTTCGGGCGAATTAAATTTTAATGATACAGGATTTAGAATCACACAACTGAATTCATTTTTCAAAACAGATAAGGAAAAAATCACCTTTAATAATGATGTTATTACTTTTGATAAGTTCACGCTTCAAGACGAAAACGACAACGAATTATCTGTAGACGGAACGATTCAGTCTCCGGATTTCAAAGTATATAACTTTGGTTTAGTAGTTACGGCAGACGATTTTAGAGCGATACATTCTAAAGAAGCTGATAATGATTTGTTTTATGGTGATATGTTTTTAGACACAAAACTAAATATTAAAGGAAATCTTGACAGTCCGGTTATCGATGGAACGATAAAAATTAATAAAGAAACCAATTTTACGGTTGTACTGCCGCAGTCAGATCCTTCGATCGCAGATCGTGAAGGAATTGTAGAGTTTGTCAACGAAGATAGTATGTACTTGAAACAGACCGTTGATTTGCAGAATAAACTCGATCAGTCTGAAGTAAAAGGAATGGATGTAAATGTGGCTATTTCGATCGATAAAGAAGCTGAACTGACTTTGCTTATTGACAAAGGCAACGGAGATTATTTAAAACTAAAAGGTGAAGCCGAATTGGTTGGAGGTATCGATAAATCAGGAAAAACTACTTTGACTGGTAAATATGAGTTTTCAGACGGGGCTTATGAAATGAATTTTAACGGAATACGAAGAAAATTTGACATCCAGAAAGGAAGCTATATTACCTGGAATGGCGAACCAACAATGGCAAATTTAAATATTACGGCAATTTATAAAGTAAATGCAGCGCCAATTGATTTATTAGGAAACCAGCTTGGAAACGATGATCAGGCCATAAGAAACAGATACAAGCAAAAGCTTCCGTTTCAGACTTTGCTGAAAATGAACGGAGAATTAATGAAACCGGATATCTCATTTGGAATCGTGCTTCCTGATGGTAATTATGATGTTTCTTCGGATGTTGTGACCTTAACGCAGACTAAACTAAAACAACTGGAACAAGATCCTGCAGAACTAAATAAACAAGTTTTTGCCCTTTTATTATTAAACCGATTTGTAGGCGAAAATCCGTTTGCGAGTGAAAGCGGCGGCACGAATGCAGAATCTTTGGCCAGACAAAGTGTGAGTAAAATTCTTTCGCAGCAATTAAACAATCTTGCCGGAGAATTGATTACCGGATTTGAAGTCAATTTTGATTTAGAATCTACAGAAGATTACACATCGGGAACGATGCAAAACAGAACCGATTTGAATGTTGCTGTTTCAAAAAAACTGCTCGATGACAGATTGAAGGTAACCGTAGGAAGCAGTTTTGGTGTTGAAGGAGCAGAGCGTGCCAATGAAGAAAGTACCAATATTGCCGGAGACGTAGCCTTGGATTATCAGCTTACAAAAGATGGCCGTTATATGGTTCGTGCTTACCGAAAAAATCAATATCAGGTCGCAGTTGAAGGTCAGGTGGTTGAAACGGGTGTTGCTTTTATTATTACAATGAGTTACAATAAATTCAGAGAGCTTTTTCATCGTTCAGAAGAAGAAAAGCAAATGATAAAAGAAGAAAAACTCCGCAAAGAAAAAATAAAGCAAAAAGAGAAAGAAGAAAAAGAATTAAAAGAGAATCAAATTGAAGGCAATGAACAAAAAACATAAACATATAGAAAATTGGTATATAAAGTATTTTGTACTGTTTTGCCTGTTTTTTGTTTTAGGCTGCAGTAATACTAAATACTTGCCGGAAGGCGATTTGCTTTACACGGGAGCTTCTGTAATGGTGAAAGATTCTTTAATAAAGAAAAAAGAAAGAAAAGCACTGGAAACAGAATTAGAAGGTTTATTACGTCCAAAACCCAACAAACAAATTTTAGGATTACGTCCAAAATTATGGATTTACAATCTGGCAGGTGAACCTAAAAAACAAAAAGGAACCAGATACTGGCTTCGTAATAAAGTAGGAGAGGCGCCTGTGCTTTTTAGCAAGGTCGATTTAGATTATAATGCTTCTGTTCTAAGAAATTTTACCGAAAACCGAGGTTACTTTAAAACCCGTGTCAGTGCTGATTCTACCGTTCGAAATAAACGAGTTACGGCAGAATATACCGTTATACCCAAAAAACAATATATCATAAAAAGCGTGACTTTTCCTGATGATTCCCTGGCAATGTCAAGAATCATTGGAAGATCAAGCCGAAGAAGTTTGTTGAAAGTAGGAAAACCGTATGATTTGGATATTATAAAAGCCGAAAGAGAACGAATCGATGCAAGGCTTAAAGAGAAAGGGTATTTTTACTTTAACCCAGATTATCTTTTGGCTCAGGTAGACAGCAGCAAAGGCGATCATGAAGTAAAAATCAGGCTGGTAATAAAACCAGATACACCGCCAAAAGCACTTACAGCTTATAAGATTAATAAAATTTTTGTTTACCCTAATTATTCTCTTTCGAATGATAGTGCCGTTTACAGGAAAAAAAATATAACGCAATACAAAGATTTCACGATTATAGATACAACAGAGACTTTTAAACCAAGAGTTTATGATCGAACGATATATTTTAAAAAAGGAGATTTATATAACAGAAAAGACCATAATTTAACCTTAAACCGTTTCGTAAACCTGGGAACTTTTAGTTTTGTAAAAAATGAATTTAAACCGTCGGATAGTATTCCAAAAACTTTAGATTCATATTACTATCTAACACTTTTGCCTAAAAAGTTTATTAGGGTTGAGGTTCTGGGAAAAACAAATTCAGCCAGTTATACCGGAACAGAACTGAATGTGAATTGGAATAACCGAAATTTACTTAAAGGCGCAGAACTATTTACCGTGTCTGTTTTTGGAGGTGCCGATTTCCAGCTTGGCGGTGTAAACAAAGGAAAGAACATTTATAAACTAGGAGCAGAAACAAGTTTAACCTGGCCTAGATTTGTTACGCCGTTTAATATCGAAGGAAACAGTGAGTTTGTACCAAGAACCAAAGTAGCTTTGCGATACGAGTATCAAAAAAGAACACAGTTATATGCGCTTAATTCCTTTAATACCTCTTTTGGATATTTGTGGAAAGAAAACATTAGGAAAGAACATCAGCTAAATGTAATTGATGTAACCTACGTAAGTCCAAATCATGTTACGCCGGAATATTTAGCAGACATTAAAGATGATCCTGCGCTGGGAAAAGTAATTGAAAAACAGCTTATTTTTGGGCCAACTTACAGTTATACGTATACAAATACAATGCAGAAACGCCGAAAAAACACGTTCTATTTTAATGGCGAATTAGATTTGGCCGGAAATATTACAGGTTTGGTTACGGGTGCAAATGTAAGAAAGAATGATACGATAAAAATTTTCGACGTTCCGTTTAGCCAATATGTAAAAATCAGATCAGATTTCAGGCATTATTTAAAACTGGGAAAAGAAAGCGAATTAGCCAGCAGATTAATTGTAGGCGCAGGAATTGCTTACGGAAACTCAAGGACACTGCCAACATCAAAACAATTTGTAGTAGGAGGAACCAATAGTATTAGAGCTTTTAGAGCCCGAACTTTAGGGCCGGGAAGTTATGTGATTCCGCCAACAGTAAACAACAATTATACACCAGACCAATCAGCAGATTTAAAACTGGAATTTAATACAGAATACAGAGCAAAGCTATTTAGTATTGTAAGAGGAGCAGTGTTTATAGATGCTGGAAATATTTGGCTTTTACACGCCGATCCTGATAAACCCGGAGCCGAAATCTCAAAAGATTTTATGAAAGAAATTGCAATAGGTGCCGGAGCAGGTTTACGTTTCGATTTATCGTTTTTAGTTTTAAGAACCGATTTTGCTTTTCCTCTTAGAAATCCAGCTCTTCCAGACGGTCAAAGATGGGTAATCGACGATATCAATTTCGGAAGCGGACCGTGGAGAAAAGACAACCTGATTTTAAACATCGCGATTGGATATCCGTTCTAGAGAAAGTTAGCCACGAATTACACGAATTTACGCTAATACTTTGTGTATAATTTATTAATGGCGTGAATTTAAAATTCTTAAAATTGATTATTATGCGCAAACTATGAATTTGTGAAATTCGTGGCGAAAAAACTTAGTAACGAAAAAAAACTTTTATCCTCTTAGAAAAAGAAGTAAATTGGTCTAATAAAATAAAAGAATGCAAAATTTAATAAAGAGAATAATAGTTTTAGCTGCGCTCGTACTTGTAATAGTTCTGGGTTTCAAATACTGCGAGTTCAAAAAAGACGACGATTCTACTATCGATTATAATACCAATCTTATTCAGCAGCAAATCCTAAATGTTGGGAAATTAGTAGTTACCGAAGGACATTTCTCAGAAGTCATCACCTACAGAAACCAACAAAAATACTTGATGGATATGGTTTCTTTTGAAAAGAAAGCCCTCGTTGTCGTAAATGCAAATGTTACCGTTGCCTACGATTTGCACAAAATGAAATACGATATCGACGAAAAAAACAAAACTATTACCATTCTAAATATCCCAAAAGAAGAAATAACCATCAATCCCGATATTCAGTTTTATGATGTAGAACAAAGCAAACTGAATCCGTTTACAGGAGAAGATTACAACAAAATCAACAAATCAGTAAAAGCAAATCTGGCCAAGAAAATCGAAAAATCGACCCTAAAAACCAATGCTCAAAATCGTTTAATAAGTGAATTGTCTAAGATTTTAATTCTAACCAATTCAATGGGTTGGAAATTACAATACGAAGGAAAAACAATCGAATCTGATAAGGATTTTAATGAAGATTTGAAATTGTGATTTGCCACGAAGGCGCTAAGACACAAAGCTTTTTTATAGACTATAACAATTAAAGCGGCTAAATAAATAATCTAGCAAAGACGCAAAGTCGCAAAGAAAAAAACTTAAAGTTAAAAACTTTGCGACTTTGCGTCTTCGCAAGATTAAAATAAAATCTGCGTTGACCAGTTCAAATCCGTAAAATCCGTGGGCAATAATTTAAACAGCTTTCTTATCGAAAATCAAATCCAATCCCCCTGAAATTAAATGTGCTACTTCTGGACGTCTTTCCTTCAATTGAGATAAATAAACTATTACTTCATGTAAAAGAGGTGTTAAAGAATCCCTTAAAAGTTCTGCAATCTCAACAGCTAATAGCCAATCATTTGGGTGATTATTTTTTAATTTATTAAATATTAATTGAAGTTCTGTTTTATTGCTATCATTATTTCGAATATTTCGAACTGTAGCATATAAAATTTCTAAATCATCACGTTCGTCTGTATGCTTGGCTTTAATAGTAGTTGTTTTTGGAACAGAATTAATCAAATCAAAACTATTTACATCGGCTGGACCGGAAAAAGCAGAAACCACTTTTTTACCAATTGCCATATCATAATTTCCCCACTCAGGCTGAAACAAAATTGTTTCGCCATGCATTACCGTACAATTTCTAAAACTAATCAGGATAATTTCTCCATGTAAGTTTCTTGAACCGGTTATAATTTCACCTTCAACAATAATATTACCTTCAAATTCAAGTTTTACGGTTTCATTTTCAACAATAGAATAAGCCTGTAAATCCTTCGGACTCATATCTTCAATCGCAAGATTAAAGCCTTTCAGTTTCCCAATCGGACTTCCAAAACCTTCCGGATGCGTCAAAGTTCCGTGACCCACCAATTCTTTTCACGGTATGATAAAGCTGTTTTTCCCGTAGTCTGAATGTAAACCGGTTTTCCTTCCTCTTCCAGAACATTAGTAAAAACACCCGAAATTTGTAAACCCGTACTCAACTCAATAGTTCCTAAAGCATTCGAATGAATCAGTTTCTGAATCCCCGAAAGACCTCCCGTACGTAAAGCCATTTTATTAGCAAACTCTTCCAAAATCAAACTTAAATAAGAAAAATTTGGCGTTACATAAAGTTGAGGTTGTAACTGCGTAATATCAAAATTTTGATTCGCAGCCGAGATATCATAAGGAATTTTCTTTACGTTATCTGTCATGCACCAGGCACTTTCACCAATCGACGAAAGTAATCCGGCGCCATATATTTTTGGGTTTTCAACCGTTCCAATTAAGCCATATTCAACTGTCCACCAATGCAGATTTCGAATCTGGGCCATTTCAGACAATTCTCCCATATTATTCTGTAAATCGGCAACTGCTTTTTCGGCTTCGTCTATTTTTTCTTGCGGCGTATCTTCAGCCTCTTTCAAAATCGAAAGCAAACGAATCGCTTCATACATCTGATAATCTTTGTGTGATGAAATTGCTTTGCAGCCAATTTCACCAAAACGTCTCAAATACTCAGCATATTCAGGATTCGCAATAATAGGAGCGTGGCCGGCACCTTCGTGAATAATATCCGGCGCAGGCGTATATTCAATATGTTCAAGCTGACGAATATCTGAAGCAATAACCAAAACATTATACGCCTGAAATTCCATAAATGCATTGGGCGGAATAAACCCATCAACGGCAACAGCAGCCCAGCCAATTTCGGTCAGGATTCTGTTCATTCCGTACATACTCGGGATCGAATCAATTTCGATTCCCGTTTTGCGCAATCCGTCTAAATACGAACTATGCGCAACTTTCGATAAATAATCTACGTTTTTACGCATTACATAGCGCCAAACCGCTTGATTTATAGGAGTGTAATCGCTATAATCCTGAGGTTTAATAAATTGCTTTAAATGTTTAGGCAATCGCTCTAATAACGGGTTTGTTTCAATACTTGCATTCATTTCGAAAACGTTGTAGATTAGAATGTAAAATTACGAATTAAGACCGCTATTTTTTGCTATTCGTTACAATTTTTTTATTCGAAATGATTTATTATTGCGTTTTTCGTGAAGTTTGTCTAAAGAGCTTGTGTAGGTTTTAGGAGCTTTTTCCTGCTATCCGCTATATCTTTTCCTGGCTAAAGAAGCCAGAAAAAGGATGCCGCTTCTATCAGGGCTAGGGCTTTAGTTTTCAGAAGATATTATTTTTTTACGCTAGAGTTCTTTTGATTTTTATACATTTTGAAGCATTAATAAAAAAGTGAAAATTTTAGCAGTCGTTATTGTCAAAACTCACTCTTTCCATTGTTTTTTCATAGCTTTCAACTTCTTTTTTAGTCATTGAAGCCTCTTTTAAATCTACTTTCAATTGCTTTTTAGTATCGGGGCTGATCCATAAACCTGAGAAAGTATTTCCCGTTTTCTTTAAAATTAAAACACCGCTAAAATCATGTTCGACCATTACAAATTCATTTTCAGCCTTTTTGTTCTGCGTGGGATAAATTTGAATCCATTTGCTTGATTTATTGTAGCGATACATTGAGGCAAACATTAAATCAGCAGTACATGGATTTTCTTCAGTTTTGATATAAAGAGTTATGGGTGTTTTTCCATCAATAGTTCCTTTGTATAAATTAGAAACCGGAGCTTGAGATTGTGCATTCAAATGACTTAAAAAAGAGAAACAGATTGTAAAGAACAGGATAACTTTTTTCATTTTAATTAAATTGTTTTTGATTTGGCTTTAGCAGTATTTTCAAACCAAATTTATTTAATAAAAAATAGTATCCAATCTAAATCTTGAAAATTTTTAAGATTTACCTGATGTATTTCTCAGTTCGTTTTCGGCATTCCTAAAATATTCAATTTTGTGACTGAACATATAGGCCATATTTGCGGCACGCATTTTAGCTTCTTCGGTTATTGGGCCGGCAAATTGTGCATCGATTGTGGTATTAAAAATTGCAATCCAGCGGTCAAAATGCGTTTTATCTACAGGTAATTGTTTGTGTGGCGGAAAAGGAGTTCCCGAATAAGCTCTTACATCAAATAAAATAGTCTGCCAGAATCCGTACATTTTTTGCAGATGAGGTTCCCAGCGATCTAGCAGTTTATCATTAAAGATAGGACCAATCAGCTCGTCTTTTCTAACATTTGCATAAAAGCTGTTCACCATTTGTTTAATGTCTTCTAAGTTCGAAATATCTTTAAGCGTCTCCATATTTTTAGTAATTATATAAACCGCAAAAATAAGCTATAACTCTAAGTTTATTCTATGAGATTTATCATTTGTGAAAATTTTATAACAGGATAGGATATTTACAAGATGATCTAAAAGCTTGATTTTAAAATATTTATCTATGTAGTAAAAAGCAAAAGTAATGTTTTGTGGTTTTTTGTAGTGTAAATTGTTGATTTTGAAATATTTGATAAAATAAAAGATAAGTTTTTGTTAAGGTAATTTTTACAAATGATGTGTATTTGTAAAGTCTCAGTTATATCGATTTCGTGAAAGATTGATGTAATTTAGATGCGTTTTAATAAAAATAATCATAATAAAATGACAGAAAATTAACTATCTAAAAACCACAAAACTTTAAAAAAATGCACAAAACTACTCACAAACCTACAAATCGGGTAAAAGCAATTTTGACTCAAGTCATTATTATAATGCTTTTCGTTATTATCAAAACAAATGCTCAAACAGTAACACCTTTTATCACATCTGGTGATCAGACAAGATTATTACAGCAGCAATCTACAGTAAGTTTCGGGACAAATTCAGGAACTAATCCTTCTACAATTACGATAAATGCCGGAACAACCTACCAAACCATGGATGGTTTTGGTTATACCCTTACCGAAGGAAGCTGCGAAGTAATAAGCGCAATGGCAGCGACTCAGCAAAACCAATTATTAAACGATTTGTACAATCCTGTTACAGGATTAAACGCCAGTGTAGTTCGTATTAGTATAGCGGCTTCTGATTTAAGCAGTTCTTCTTATAGTTATAACGAAACTTCAGGAGACGTTAATATGAATAATTTTAGTCTCAACGGACCAGATTTGACGTATTTAATACCCATTATAAAAAAGATTAAGTTGATCAATCCAAACATAAAAATATTAGCTACTCCGTGGTCAGCGCCACGCTGGATGAAAACTAATAATTCCTGGATTGGAGGAAGTTTACAAACACAATATTATGCCGCCTACGCGAGATATTTTGTAAAGTATTTTGCAGCAATGCAAGCGCAGGGAATTTCTATTTGGGGAATCACACCTCAAAACGAACCAGAGAATCCGCATAACGAGCCAAGTATGTTAATGAATTCTACAGAACAAAAGAATTTTATTAACCAGCAACTTGGGCCTCAAATGGCTGCGGCAGGTTACGGAAACATAAAAATCATCGCTTTTGATCACAATTGCGACAATACAGCATATCCTATCGATGTTTTAAACAACAGCACTTATGTCGATGGGGCGGCGTTTCATTTGTATTTAGGAAATATTTCGGCCATGTCAACAGTACGAAATGCCACAAACAAAAATGTTTATTTTACAGAACAATACACCGGATCAGGCGGAAGCTTTAGCGGAGATTTTGGCTGGCACATGCAAAACGTCGTGATTGGAAGTACCAATAACTGGTCAAAAACAGTTTTGGAATGGAACGCGGCCAATAATCCAAGTTTAGGGCCGCGTACTCCTGGAGGATGCAACACTTGTTTAGGAGCTGTTACAGTCAATAATAGTACAAGCTATACTAAAAATGTGGCTTATTATATTATTGGTCAAATCTCGAAATTTGTAAAACCGGGTGCTGTAAGGATTTCATCTTCAAGTACAAGCGGTACAATTCAAACTGTCGGATTTAGAAATCCTGACGGATCGATTGCACTTGTGGTTTACAATTCAGGATCAGCCAATACAATAAAAGTGGTTTCAGGATCATCAGCTTTTAATTATACAGTTCCCGCTTCATCAGCCGTTACTTTCAATTGGTCTGCAGGATCGCCACCATCATCTTCTTTTCCGGGATATTACAACATTATTTCAAGAAACAGCAATAAAGGACTAGATGTTGCAGATAATTCGACCACAAGCGGAGGACGCATTCAGCAATATGATATTACCGGTGGAGGAGGAAGTAACCAACGTTGGAAATTTGTTCCTGACGGAAGCGGCAATTACTATATCATTGTAAAATCGACAGGATTATATTTGGCGCCGGAAAGCAATAGTACTGCCGATGGCATAAAAGTACAGCAAAGAGCATTTTCATCTTCAAATGAATTTAAATGGACAGTAAACAATCTTGGCGGAGGTTATTATAGCATTATTAATGTAAATAGCGGAAAATCATTGGATGTCGAAAGTGTTTCTACTGCAAACGGAGCCAATATTCAGGTTTGGGCGTATACGGGAGGATTGAATCAGCAATGGCAATTGGTACAGGTTGAAGCTTCTGCTGCCAGAAAAGCTTCTGTAGAAGAAGAAGAGGCCAATCTCGTATCTGATTTTTCTCTTTATATCAATGTAACAAACAACTATTTAAAAATTAATACGCCAAATTCAGGTTCAGGACAAGTTGAAGTTTACAATGCTTCAGGTCAAAATGTTTTAAAAAGAAGCGTTGATTTTACAACTGGTACTGAAGCCGAAATAGAAATTTCGCAATTACCAAAAGGTATTTATGTAGTTAAAGTTAACGATAGTAAAAGCACGTATTCTAAAAAAGTGATAAAGAAATAATTACCAATTTTGAATTTTAATTAGTATTTTATTTTGGTTTGAAAAAGGCTGTCTGATTTTAAATTCAGACAGCCTTTTGTTTTATCCTATAAGTTGTGTAAACAAATCCTGATTGTCATTCAGGTATTGAAATTCGAAACCATTTTTGGTCATATTTAATTTAATAGCCATGATATCTTTTTTATTTTTTAATTCTAAACCAACAACGACAGAACCAACTTCACGACTGTTTTTCTTCGCAAACTGAAAATAAGTGATATCATCATCCGGGCCTAAAATGTTATTTACAAATTCTTTTAAAGCCCCCGGACGCTGCGGAAACTGAATCATAAAATAATGCATCAAACCTTCATACAGTAAAGAACGCTCTTTTATTTCGGCGGTTCTTTCGATATCATTATTGCTTCCGCTTACAACACAAACCACTGTTTTGCCTTTTATTTTATCTTTATAAAAATCTAAAGCAGCGATTGTTAATGCGCCTGCTGGTTCAACAACCATCGCTTCTTCATTATACAAACGTAAAATTGTCGTACATACTTTTCCTTCGGGAACCAGAATTATGTCTTCAAGATTGTATCGGCAAATTTCAAAAGTTTTGTCTCCAACTTGTTTTACAGCGGCACCGTCTACAAATTTATCAATCGTTTTTAAGGCTGTATTTTTGTTTTCTTCAATCGAGGTTTTCATCGAAGGAGCACCTTTGGGTTCAACCCCAATAATTTTAGTGTTCGGACTCAAATGCCTAAAAACTTCAGATAAGCCAGAAGCCAGTCCGCCACCGCCAATTGGAACAAAAATATAATCTATTGGTTCTTTATAACTTTCCAGAATTTCTAAACCTACAGTCCCCTGACCGGCAATTACTTTTTCATCATCAAAAGGATGAATAAATATTTTATGATTTTGGATTGCATCTGCTGTGGCCGAAGCATAAGCATCATCAAAAGTATCTCCGGTTAGTACAATTTCTACAAAAGATTTTCCAAACAACTGCACTTGTTTTACCTTTTGTTTCGGAGTTGTTTTTGGCATATAAATTTTGCCTTGTATTTGCAAAAGATTACAAGAATAGGCTACACCCTGCGCATGATTTCCGGCACTGGCACAAACTATCCCGATTGCTTTTTCTTTTTCATTCAACGAAGAAATCTTGTTGTAAGCGCCTCTAATTTTATACGACCGGACAATTTGTAAATCTTCCCGTTTTAATAAAATAGTTGATTGAAACTCGTCTGAAAGATTTAAATTTTGAGTGAGTGGAGTAGCGGCAACTACATTTTCGAGTTGCTTTTTGGCAGCAAGTACTTCGTTAAATAAATTCATTTTGTTTTGTTTTTTGTTTTTGCCACAGATTAAATGATTTAAAAAGATTTTAATCTTTGATAATCTGGATCAACGCTAAATATTGTGGAGAAACATTAAAAAGATAATACTACCTAATTATTTTTTACCGCAGAGAACACAATCCCGATAGCTATCGGGATTCGCAGAGTTCACTAAGATTAAGTTGTGTTTACACAATCTAAGTACACAAAGCTTTGTGAACTTTGTGTTTTTATTAAACTTAGCATATTTAAAAAACTTTGTGTTCTCCGTGGTAATTTTTTTCCCTATCCAAAGGTCTTAGAATTGATCTGATAATCTTTTAATCTGTGGCAAAAAAATCATTAAATAAAAAAACCTCCCGATTTGGGAGGTTTAATAAATTGTATTTTGTTTACTTATTTATATAATACCTCACCATTATTGCTGAATTGCAATAATGTTAATAGAGATAATAATGATATTTAAGTTTTTCATTTCAGATAATTGAATGGCAAATGTATTAATTATTTTGCGAAATATTCAGCACTTTATTAGTTTTTGTAAAAAACTGAAAACCGTCACTGAAAACTGCGACTAAAAATTACTTTTTAACCGGAGGATATTGCGCTAAAACCTTAGATACAATTTCTTTTACTCTAGCATCTTTTTTGTCGATGTTTTTGGTTAAAGTTCCAATTCCTTCACCTTGCCAGATCATTTCTTTCTTTTTAGCATCGATTAAATCAATGAATAAAGTTCCTTCTGTAGAAGTTGATACTGTAGTTTGGTTTCCTCCGTACATCATGTAAGGATTCCATCCCCAACCCCAACCGTAACCCCAACCGGCGCTAAATTGGTTTACATTTACTTGTTCTCTTGATTTTGTAAAAATATTTACTAATAAATCAGGATTTTCGCTTTTTGTAAAACCTTTGGCTTGCATTTGTTCGTCTATGGCATGTAGGATACGTCTTTTATCCAAATCAGAAATTTCGACCTTATCAATTCCGGGCTTAAAAAAAGCGTACGTCTTATATGGCGCGAAATCTACGTTTTTATCGTAATCAGAATATACACTTACCGTGCTGCATGAGGCTAGTATCAAAAGCAAAAAAACGGGTACTAATTTGAATGTTTTCATATGTTTAAAAATTTTAATGTTCTTGGTATTTAATTAAATACGAAACTTTTCCTAAAATAGATTTTCATCTACAATATTGGGTAAAGTTACCTTTAATAATGGCTGAACTTCCATTGCTCTTTTTATTGCAAAAATAGCTTCGTCATTTCGGCCCCAGCTTCGCCTTGAAATTCCGTTGTTAACATCCCAGAAAAGCATTGATGCTAAACGTTTTGAAGCCTCTTTAGAACCATCAAGAACCATACCAAAGCCACCATTTATAACCTCTCCCCAGCCAACTCCTCCGCCATTATGAATCGAAACCCAGGTTGCTCCCCTAAAGCTGTCACCAATCACGTTTTGAATTGCCATATCGGCCGTAAAACGAGAGCCGTCATAGATGTTAGAAGTCTCTCTGTAAGGAGAATCAGTTCCCGAAACATCGTGATGATCGCGCCCTAAAACAACAGTTCCAATTTCGCCTTTTGCAATAGCCTGATTAAAGGCTTCGGCAATTTTAATTCGGCCTTCTGCATCAGCGTAAAGAATTCTTGCCTGAGAACCTACAACCAGTTTATTTTCCTGCGCTCCCTTGATCCATTTGATATTATCCTGCATTTGCTGCTGAATTTCATCTGGAGAAGTCTTCGCCAATTCTTCTAAAACCTGACTAGCAATTGTATCAGTTTTTTGTAAATCTTCTGGTTTTCCTGAAGTACAAACCCATCTAAAAGGCCCAAATCCGTAATCAAAACACATTGGTCCCATAATATCCTGAACATAACTTGGATATTTAAAATCGATATTATTTTCCGCCATAACATCAGCACCAGCACGGGAAGCTTCAAGTAAAAAGGCATTTCCGTAATCGAAAAAGTAAGTTCCTTTTGCGGTATGTTTGTTAATTGCTTTCGCTTGACGACGTAAAGATTCCTGAACTTTTTCTTTGAATAATTCAGGATTATTGGCCATCATTTCGTTGGCTTCTTCAAAAGAAATGCCAACCGGATAATAACCTCCTGCCCACGGATTGTGAAGTGAAGTCTGATCTGAACCTAAATCAATTTTGATATTTTCTTTATCAAAACATTCCCAAACATCCACCACATTTCCTAAATAAGCAATTGAAACTACTTCTTTATTGGCTTTCGCCAAAGTGACTCTCTCTACCAATTCTTCAGTCGAAGTTACGATTTCATTAATCCAGCCTTGTTCGTGACGAATTTTAGTAATCTTCGGATTTACTTCGGCGCATACCGTAATACAACCTGCAATGTTTCCGGCTTTAGGTTGTGCGCCAGACATTCCGCCAAGTCCTGAAGTTACAAATAAATTTCCTTCAGGATTAAGTTTTATTTTTCTGAAACCATTCAAAACCGTAATCGTAGTTCCGTGTACAATTCCCTGTGGACCAATATACATATAACTTCCAGCCGTCATTTGTCCGTATTGCGAAACACCCAAAGCATTCATTTTTTCCCAATCGTCTGGTTTGGAATAATTCGGGATCACCATTCCGTTAGTAACCACAACTCTCGGCGCCTCAGCATGCGAAGGGAATAATCCCATAGGATGACCTGAATACATTGTCAAGGTTTGTTCATCTGTCATTTCAGACAAATATTGCATTGTCAATAAATATTGTGCCCAGTTCTGGAAAACGGCACCGTTTCCTCCATACGTAATTAATTCGTGCGGATGTTGCGCCACAGCATAATCCAGATTGTTCTGAATCATGTGCATAATGGCTTTTGCCTGCAATGATTTCCCTGGATATTCATCGATTGGTCGCGCATACATTCTGTAATCCGGACGCAGACGATACATATAGATACGGCCGTATTTTTCTAATTCTTCTGAGAATTCTTTAATTAATTCGGCGTGATGTTTGGCTTCAAAATAACGTAATGCATTTTTTAAAGCCAGTTTTTTTTCTTCTGTAGAAAGAATATCTTTTCGTTTTGGCGCGTGGTTAATCGCTAAATCGTAATCTTTTTTTGGAGGAAGTATGGATGGAATTCCCTGTTGTATTTGTTCTTGAAAAGTCATTTTTTTTTAGAGATACTAAGTTGTTAAGATTCTAAGACGCTAAGGTATTTTAGTTAGATTAACAACAGATTAATTTTTTGTTTTTTTACTATATCGCTCCGCTGGAGATCAAATTTTAGATTTTAGATTGTTGATTTTAGATTTTTGTAAACGTACAATTCAACATCTTAAATTATTATGTTTAAATTATATCGCTCCGATGGAGCTCAAAGCCATGATAATGTTTTATTCTATAAATATGCCACTCCTAACGGAGTTTTTTTAGCCTTGGAAAGGCGTGATATTTATAGAAAACAATATGCGTCATTTCATAAAATTTCCATCGGAGCAAAATATTAATTGATGCAATTGGAATTTGGAATTTAAAATTTGGAATTTATTTAAATTATCTACTTCCCAATATTGCCACATTTTCTAATTAAACTAAGGATAACGAATATCCGACCTGTGATACGATTTGTGGATCGTAATCTTAAATTTTCTTGAGCGGATATCCATATAATTATTTTAGATTTTAGAATTCAGATTTAGATTGGAATTTGGAATTTAAAAAATTGGAATTTTAATTTATAAATAAACTTCCTCATTAACACAAAACGGCATTTTTTTATTTTCAAAAAGCGCTATTATATTTTGTGCGGCGCAAACTGCCATTGCATTTCTTGCTTCGTATGTTGCTGAACCAATATGCGGTAAAATACAACAATTGGACAATGATAATAACGGATTGTCTTTTTTCATAGGTTCCGGATTGGTCACGTCAAGTCCGGCGCCCCAAATTACATTATTAGTAAGGGCATAAAACAAATCATCTTCATTATGAAATTTTCCTCTTGCCGTATTGATAAAAATAGCATTGGATTTCATTTTAGCAAAAGTATCTTTATTGAAAAGTTCATTGTTTTCTTCGCTATAGTTCGAATGAACGCTCAAAACATCACTTTGTGAAAGTAAAGTTTCAAAATCTACATATTTGGCATCAAGTTCTTTTTCGGCATTTTCGTTATGAGAACGATTGTGGTAAATGATGTTCATTCCAAATGCAGCTTTACATTTTTGTGCCATTTCAAAACCAATTCTTCCCAGACCAAATATCCCCAATGTTTTGCCGTAGAGTTCCTGTCCTAAATTTTCTAAAGCATTAAAGCTTTCCCATTTTCCGTTTATAATTTTTTTATGATTATAAAATGATTTTCTGGCAACACTTTGCATCAATAAAAAAGCAATATCTGATGTGGCTCTGCTTAAAACATCCGGAGTATTGCCAACGGGAATTTTCCTTTTATTAGCCGATGGAATATTAACAGCATCAAATCCGACAGAAAATAAAGCAATTCCTTTTAAATTAGGGCATTGCTGAAAAAAATCTTCGTCCAGATTATTGGCTCCAACGTTTAGTAAAACATCATTTTCCTGACAGATTTTTATAAACTCATTTCTTGACAATACATTTTCTGTGGGATTTACGGTAATGGTAATGCCTTTTTCCTGAAGTAATAAAATGCCTGCTTCCGGTATATTTTTATTTATAAAAACCTTCATTTTGTATTGTTTTTTGATATGTTGGGTAATTTGTAAAAAAATTAAACACATAGAAACATAGATTTTTTATGCTTTAAAAGATTGCAAAAAGAACTAGTTTCTTTCACATAGCTATGTATATTTTGATAAAGTGAAACGCCTTTTTACATTTCTATTGGCTATGTTTCTATGTGTTAAAATAATTGCGTAATGTTATAACGGTTTATTTATTCGTCCTGTTTTTTTATCAAATCCATACGGACAATGACGGCAACCACTTTTGCAGCAATAACCACGTTTTAAATGGTGTTTTTCGGTAAAACATTTATAACCTTCGGGCGTATAGTAAAAATCTTCGCCTTCGATTAGTTTATTTTCATTACTTTGCTCTTTCATAAATCTGCATAGGGTTGATGTTCTTTTCTTTTAAAATCAAATAAACGAATTTGATTGTGATTTTAATGAAATCGAACATTTTTTATCTACAAATTTATAAATTTTACAGCGAATGTTTCTAATTGTTGCTAAATATTTAATTCCGAAAGGATATCGCGGAATGGCTGTATTTCCGTTTGTAATTTTAAAATATGATTTGGATAAAAATAATCCTGTTTTTGTCAATCATGAAAAAATTCATTTGAGACAACAATTAGAATTATTGATTTTACCTTTTTATATCTTTTATGTTTTAGAATATATAATCAGGTTGATACAATATAAAAACAAAGATTTGGCTTATAGAAATATAAGTTTTGAGAGAGAAGCATATGCAAATGAAACGGATTTAGATTATTTGAAAAACCGATCCTTTTTTGGTTTTTTGAATTACATAACTTTAAAATAAAATAGATTTTGAATCAGGAAATTCATATCAGTTTTCCTAATCATATTTCGCTGACCATAAAAAGAGATGATCTCAACCATCCTTTTATTTCAGGGAATAAATTACGAAAATTAAAATACAATTTACTTCAGGCGAAAGCCGAAAATAAAACAACATTGGTAACTTTTGGCGGAGCTTTTTCGAATCATATTGCGGCGGTCGCGTATGCAGGAAAAGAGCAGGGTTTTAAAACAATTGGTGTTATTCGCGGAGACGAGCTTTTTGATAAAATTGAAGAAAACCCAACCTTGAAATTTGCTCAGGAAAACGGGATGCAATTTGAGTTTGTAACCCGGGAAGAGTATCGAAATAAAAGTAAAATTTCGTTTATCGAAAAATTAAAAGATAAGTTTGGCGATTTTTATTTAGTGCCCGAAGGCGGAACAAATGAATTGGCCGTAAAAGGTTGCGAAGAGATTTTGACGGAAGAAGATTCCGTTTTTAATTACGTTTGTTGTGCAGTTGGAACAGGCGGAACAATCTCCGGATTGATCAATAGTGCCTTGCCAAATCAGAAAGTTTTAGGGTTTCCGGCGTTAAAAGGTGACTTTTTAACCAATGAAATTCGTATTTTTGCAAAACAAGATAACTGGAATTTGATTTCTGACTATCATTTTGGAGGTTATGGGAAGATAAATTTAGAATTAATTGAATTTATCAATACTTTTTTTGAAGAAACAAAAGTTCCTTTAGATCCAATTTATACAGGAAAGATGGTTTTTGGCGTTATAGATTTAATCCATAAAAACTATTTTCCTGAAGATTCAAAAATATTACTCCTTCACACCGGCGGATTGCAGGGAATAGAGGGGATGAATATAAAATTGAAACAGAAAAAATTACCAATACTTAAAAGCAATGGTTAAAAAAATAATAACATTCTTGATTCTTGCTACTTTAGTAAGTTGTTCGTCCAGTAAACCTGCTATTGCAACGACCAAAAAAGCAGCAGCAATACAGAGGCCAAGAGTGGCAGCCACCAAAAAGCAAACTCCTGTTAAGCCAATTGGTAAAAATTATCCTTCTACAAACAATACAACTGAGGTTATTCAATCTACTTCGAAAACAGTTGTAACAGGCGATTTAATCAATAATTATATTTTGCAGTTTAAAGATATTGCAATGGGCAATATGCAGAAATACGGTATTCCTGCCAGTATTATTTTGGCACAGGGAATCTTAGAATCCGGCGCAGGAAGAGGTGATTTAGCATTAGAAGCAAACAATCATTTTGGAATAAAATGTCATAAAGACTGGTTGGGAGAAAGTGTTCGCCACGACGATGATTCAGCTCAGGAATGTTTTAGAAAATATCCCGAAGCAGCAGAATCTTACAGAGATCACGCTTTGTTTCTGGTAGGTAAAAAACGATATGAAACGTTATTTACTTACGAAAAAGACGATTACAAAGCCTGGGCAAAAGGTTTAAGAGCAGCGGGTTATGCTACAGATCCTAATTATCCGGACAAATTAATAAGTTATATCGAAAGATACAATCTGCATCAATATGATTGTCAGGTTACCGGAAGAAACTATAAGCCTTTTGAGAAATCAACTACGGTTAAAAATTCTTCAACTCCATCTAGAAGTTCATCAAATTCAAACTCGAACGATCCTAATTTATACGAAGTTCAAAAAGGAGATACCTTATACTCAATTTCAAAAAAATTCAATGTATTGGTTGATGACTTAAAACAAAAAAACAATCTTTCAGACAATGCCATTTCTATTGGGCAGCGATTGAAAGTGAAATAAGTTTTTAGTTTTCAGTGGCGGTTTTCAATCTCAGTTTGAAAGTATTCAAAAATCTAAAATTCAAATTTTAAAATAGAGTTCGCAGTTTATAATCTAAAATCAGAACTTTAAAATCTAAAATCTAAAATGATATATAAAAGAAGTAGTCAGCTTTTTGCTGAAGCAGAAAAAGTAATTCCGGGAGGAGTAAATTCACCAGTTAGAGCCTTTAAAGCCGTTGGGGGAACTCCTATTTTCGTAAAAAGTGCCAAAGGTGCGTATTTGTATGATGAGGACGGAAATAAATTAATAGATTATATCAACTCATGGGGACCAATGGTTTTAGGTCATGCATATCAACCCGTTGTGGATGCTGTGATCGAAAAAGCTAAGTTGGGAACTTCATTTGGAATGCCAACTGAATTGGAAACTCAAATCGCTGCTTTGGCGGTTGCTATGGTTCCGAATATAGATAAAATAAGATTTGTAAATTCAGGTACAGAGGCTTGTATGAGTGCGATTCGTCTGGCGCGCGGATTTACAAAAAGAGATAAAATCATCAAATTTGCAGGTTGCTACCACGGACATTCTGATTCATTTTTGATTCAGGCTGGAAGTGGAGCCGTAACTTTTGGTTCGCCAAATAGCCCTGGCGTTACAGAAGGAACTGCAAAAGATACTTTGTTGGCAAAATACAATGATTTAGAGAATGTAAAAACTTTAATCGAAGCGAATAAAGGCGAAATTGCAGCGATTATTATCGAAGCAGTTGCCGGAAATATGGGTTGTATTCCACCACAAAAAGGTTTCTTGGAAGGATTAAGAGAATTATGTACCGCAAACGGAATTTTATTAATTTTTGATGAGGTAATGACTGGTTTCCGTTTGGCTCGTGGTGGAGTTCAGGAATTGTATAATATCAATGCTGATATTGTCACTTTCGGAAAAGTTATTGGTGGAGGTTTACCGGTTGGTGCTTTTGCTGCACGCGAAGAAATCATGAATTATCTTGCGCCGCTTGGTCCGGTTTATCAGGCAGGAACATTATCAGGAAATCCTTTGGCAATGGCTGCAGGATTGGCAATGTTACAGGCACTTGATAATGATCGTGAAATTTTCACCCGTTTAGAAGAAAAAACAGCTTATCTGGAAGCAGGAATTGATAAAGTTCTAAAAGCGAATAACGTTGCTTTTACGATCAATAGAGTAGGTTCGATGATTTCTGTTCATTTTGATGCTAATCCGGTGGTTGATTTTCAAACCGCTGCAAAAGGAGATAACGAAACGTTTAAGAAATTCTTTCACGGTTTATTAAACGAAGGCGTCTACATTGCACCATCTGCATATGAAACCTGGTTTATTACAGATGCGCTGACTTACGAAGATTTAGACTTTACAATTAATGCGATTGACAAAGTTTCAAAAACATTTTAATAACAAAAAAGAGGCTTTAAAAGCCTCTTTTTTTTGATCTCAATTACATTTTATCTTTTCTGTGATCTTTCATTTTGTCTTTACGCTCTTTCTGAATCGCTGTCCATTTTGTATATTGATCAGCATTCAAAATAGATTTCATTTTGGCATCAGTCGCTTTGTGATCTTCTTCCATTTGTTTTTTCATGGCTTTTTTCTCTGCTTCAGTTGGCGCTGCAGCGTTTTCTCCACGGCTCTTTTTCAGCATTTCCATTTTAGTACTTCTGTCAGATAAAAGTTGACCAACTTGTTTTTGCTGATCTGCATTTAAATTTAAATCTGTAGTTAATTTTTGCAAATGTGCCTGATCACGTTCTTGCGGAGATTTAATATCTCTATGACCTTTATGATCTCCTTTACCTTTGTGATCTTTTTTCAAAGCAGTCCATTTTGTGTATTGATCCGCATTTAAAATAGCTTTCATTTTAGTATCATTTGCCGCTCTTTCAGTTTCCATTTGTTTTTTAAAAGCTTCTCTCTCTGCAGCAGTTGGTTTTGTTTTACGATCTTTATTGGCATCTTTAAACTTTTCTCCTTTAGCAGATCTTTCGGCTAATAATTGTTTTACTTGCGCTTGTTGCTTTGTATCTAAATTCAATTCAGAAGTTAACTTTTGCAAATGTTTCTCATTACGTTGTTCCGGAGTTAATTTTTCTCTTTGATCACGTGTAGCTTTCTGATTGATGTCTTGTGCAAAACTTACCATTCCAACGAACAATAAAGCTGCGATAAATAATTTTTTCATAATTCGTTTTTTTTAAAAGGTTTATATCGATTAGACTTCAAGAAGTTTGCTAGGTTTAATTAGATTGTAAGATTTGTCTTTTAATTAACACAAACTATTAATGAAAACATAAAATAGTATCTAAAATAAAAAAGAGGCCATTTAGACCTCTTTTTGTAACTGCTATTAGTTGTTTTCCTTTTTGTATTCTCTCATTTTTTCTTTGGCCTGCTCTCTTTTCTCGTCCTGAATAGAAGTCCATTTTTTGTATTGATCTGCATTTAAGATAGCTTTCATTTTAGCATCATTGGCATCTTTTTCAGCTTTTAATTCAGTTTTAAAAGCTTCTCTTTCTGCAGCAGTAGGTTTCTCTTTTCGGTCTTTTCGTTCTGCTCTCAATTTTTCAGCTTTAGCACTTCGGTCCGCTAAAAGTTGTTTTACCTGAGCTTGCTGATTCGCGTCTAAATTTAATTCGGTAGTTATTTTTTTTAACTGTTTCTCATTACGTTGTTCCGGAGTTAGTCTTTCTCTTGGTTCACGATTAGGAGCCTGATCTGCTTCTTGTGCAAAACTTACTACTCCAACGAATAGCAAAGCTGCGATAAATAATTTTTTCATGATGTACGTTTTTTAATTGTTATAGTAATTAGACTTTATCAAATTGAATAGGTTTAATCTGATAATCAGAATTGTAGTTTATTTAACAAAACGAAAAAACGAATAATGATATTGTGTCTTGATGTGCAATGGCTTTTTAACTGTTTAATTATCGTGGATCATGCTATTTTACAAGAATAGGTTTTAACTTTGTTAGTGTATTAAAAATTTTAAAATAGAATTACCAGAATACAATATGGAAGAATTATTTAATAAGAAAAACAAAAACCGAGTTCTTAAAGCCGTAAACGGAGAAATGTCGTATCAAAAATTAAATGCTGCCGAATTGCATCAATTTGTACAGCATTGGAATTATGATGACGGAATCGAACCTTTTCTATGGATCATCAAACAAAAACATCTGGACAAAGGAACAGCGCTTTGTTTGTATTGGATGTTACAGCCGGATTATTTCTGTAAATTCAAAAATGAAGAAGACATAAAAGAAGATATTAATTATGAGAGTTATCCATTAATAAAAGAAATTGAAGAAAGATATATTTCCGGCTTTTATGAAGAGGAGAATTTTTCTTTTGATCCTAAAGAAGAGTTTTTGGATGAAAATTCTAATGCAACATGTATTCCGCCAGAAATGCTGGAAAATTCACCAGGAACTATTTTCGAACGCCAAGATATTGAGTTTGCTTTTTTAAGGAATCCCAACGAGAAAGAATTGAAAACAATCAATACGAAGATTGCAGATGCTGTAAAAATCATTCAAATTTCAAATCCTGATTTTGTCTATGATAAAACTGATGATGCGATTAATGCTATAATTGAAAGCGTTGAACATTGGAAAACAAAAGAATTAGGGAAGGTAAAAATTAAGAATCTCTCTTATTTATGGATGGATTGTGTTCATAAAAAACACAACTGGAATTGGGTTATTTGGGATTGGGAAACCGGAAATAATATTGGAGTTACAAACGCTACAAAAGAATTGACGTGTTTGGCAGATACTATTATAAACCATACAATAGATGGATTTCAGCCATATTCGATAATTTCAGATTTATATCAGGATCTGGCCGGAGTAAATAATTTTTATGATTTGAAAAAAGATCCTTACAGCGGAATTGGTTTGCTTTTTAGTACAGATCATTTAAAATTTAGAGAATAATAACTCACTCATGGCATTAAGAAAAATTACTGTTGAAGACAATGTCTACTTATATAAAACTGTCACAGGATTTGGAGGTAGCACAGAAATAGCAACATTTGCGATAACAATATTCTTAGAGAATTATAAGCAAACTCCATTGCAAATTAAATTTATTACATGGGAAGACGCTTATGCCGGAAATCCTTTAAGTACGGGAACGAAATTAACGAAATTATCTACTAAAGATGAAGAAGTGGTTAATTTAAACAGGCCCAAATATATTAGAGAATTTATTATATATGGTTTAAAAATGGGGTGGAATGGTCAAAATAAAGTAGAACCTATTGATGGTTTAAAAATATTGGTGAGTTTAGATTATGATGTTTCTCGTTTACACCCAAAAGACGGAATTATTGTAGCTCATGGCAAAGAATATCCAAAATAAGTTGATTTTTTAGTATCAGAAATTTACTTCAGAATTAATTGCTTACTTTAGTAATACCAGAAGTTAAAACCCAAAACAAATTATTATGAGTTTAAATGCCACATCAAACAATAATAAGATTGCCTTTTTTTCGACACAGCTTTACGACAAATCTTTCTTTAATAAGTACAATGAAGATTTTGGTTTTGAGTTGGATTTTTTCGAAACACAACTAAATCCTCAAACGGTAATTCTAATCGAAAATGCTACAATTGTTTGTGTTTTTGTAAACGATATTGTCAATGAAGTCGTGATTAAACAATTGGCAGAAAAAGGCGTAAAAATTATTGCGTTGCGTTGTGCCGGCTTCAATAACGTCGATTTAGAAGCAGCAAAAATATATAACATAAAAGTATGTCGTGTTCCGGCATATTCGCCTCAGGCAGTTGCAGAACATGCGATCGCGATGATTTTGACTTTAAACAGAAAAACTCATAAAGCCTACAATAGAGTTCGTGAACAAAACTTTTCCCTAAACGGATTATTGGGTTTTGATTTATTCGGAAAAACAATCGGAATTATAGGAACAGGAAATATTGGGAAAGCTTTTGCAAAAATCGCTTTAGGTTTTGGATGCAAAGTTCTGGCTTATGATATTGTCACCAATGATGAAATGATAAAAGACGGAGTGAAATTTGTTTCTCTTGAAGAAATCTTCAAATCGAGTGATATTATTTCGCTGCATTGCCCATTAAACGAGCAAACCAAACATATCATTAATAAAAAGTCTATCGACGAAATGAAAGACAGCGTTATGATTATCAATACAAGTCGTGGCGCATTAATAGAAACTTCTTCTGTAATTGAAGGTTTAAAAGAAGGTAAAATTGGATATCTCGGAATCGATGTTTACGAGCAGGAAGAAAAACTATTCTTCAGAGATCTTTCTGCTGATATTATTCAGGACGATGCAATTCAGCGTTTAATGAGTTTTCCGAATGTTTTGGTTACAGCGCATCAGGCGTTTTTTACCAACGAAGCTTTAACTCAGATTGCTTTGGTAACTTTTAATAATATAAAAGATTTATTGACTAATAATAATATTGAAAACAAAGCAGCTTTGCTGGTTTAGAAACGTAATTACAAGAATTAAAAAATAGGAAGTATGAAAAGTAAAATTTTAGTGGCAGTTATGATTCTGGGAATGATTTCATGTCAAAACAAAGATAAAACCGACTCAAAAAGTATCATCAAAACAATTGCCGAAGATACCTTATCCAAAACCGTTGCCGGAACGGCCGATGTAAGCGATGCTCCTGCAAAAGAGGATAAAGCAGTCGAATTGATCCGAAAACAATTGAATATTCTATTAAAGACAGATCTTCCGGCAATGACAAAAGACGACAGATTCTTTTACTACGAAGCTTTCGATTTGAATAACGATAAAAAAGACGAATATTTCGTTGGTTTCTCTAATCCTTATTTCTGCGGAAGCGGAGGTTGTTCCGGTTATATTCTAAATAATGACGGAAGTTTAATAAATAAGTTTACCGTAACCGATTTCCCGATTCTCGTTACCACTTCAGCATCTGAAAAGTTTTACGATCTTATATTCGAAACCGGTGGAAAATTTCATCTCATAAAAATGAAAAACGGCAAATACCCGTCAAACCCATCCGTTCAGGAAATTTGGAAAGGTGAAACTCCTAAAGAAAATACTAAGGTTTTAGATATTCAGGGAAAGAAATTAGAGAAGTATTCGTTTTAATCAGATTATTATAAAAAAATCATTCCGTAGGAATGTATGCTCGGTAGAATTAAAATTGAAATATGGTTATACGTTCCGTAGGAACGTTTGATTAACGAAGCAGATGTTTTATTTCTGTAAAAAAAACAGGTGTCCCTACAGGACACACCATACAAAAACAATATTTTTTTCTACCGATGAGATATTCCTAACGGAATATTTCTATTCGTTCTGAATCAATTCGACTTTTTTAAAGCAAGGTATATAAAATAAAACCTGTCGGGTTTATGATAGATTTTATTAATTTGTCTTAGAAAGATTTTTTATTAATTTATACACTGCCATAAGTAAACCAGCGCCAAAAAATAATATACCAGTGTAGCCAATAATTATTTTGATTAATTTATTTCCTCTTTTAAATTCTTCAGGGTATAGAATCAGAAACAAACAATTCAAAACAAATATTAAGCAGCCAAAAAACATAGCAATATTCGTTTTAAACGTGTTTGTATTCGTGTCAATTTTCTTCTCTTTAATAAGGTAATAAATGTAGCCTAAACCTCCGAAGAAAAGAATACAATTGAAATACTCAATTCTTTTTTTAACTACAACAGTCTCAGAAAAGTATTCTTTATTTATAAATGAATCAACCAATAAATACACACCCAATATTGTGAATAAAATAAATACTGTATAAAGAAAATAATTTTTGATTTTCGACATAATTGTTTCTAAGTCATTAAGTTTAAATAAAAAACCCGACAAATTTTTAAAAATCTGTCGGGTTTGAATATTAATACAATTTTGGAATTTTCAAAATCTACTCCACCAATTCCACAAACTTAAACTCACCTTCAACAGCCACTTTCGTCAAACCGTGTTTAGATAAGTTTTTCATAGAAGCATCCCATTTTTTACCGCTTAAATTCGCAGTAATTTTTAGTTGCTGAAGATCCATTTTGTTTTCATTTCCTTTCAATAAATCTACGATAAATTTTTCTTCATCAGACAATTCAATCTGAGCTTGTTTTTTCTCCGGACGCATTTGCGGGAACAATAAAACTTCCTGAATCGATGCGTTGTTTGTTAAGTACATAATCAAACGGTCCATACCAATTCCCATTCCGGATGTTGGCGGCATACCATATTCTAATGCTCTTAAAAAATCTTCATCAATAACTCCATTTGCTTCATCATCACCTTTTTCAGCCAAACGCATTTGGTCTTCAAAACGCTCACGCTGATCAATTGGGTCATTTAGTTCAGAATAAGCATTTGCAATTTCTTTACCACAAACCATCAATTCAAAACGCTCAGTAAGTTCAGGATTATCGCGGTGTTCTTTACAAAGAGGCGACATTTCTTTAGGATAATCAGTAATAAAAGTAGGTTGAATATAATTTCCTTCGCATTTAGCGCCAAAAATCTCATCAATCAATTTTCCTTTACCCATTGTTTTATCAACGTCAATTCCCATTCCTCTGGCAGCATCAAACAATTCCTCTTCCGTTTTACCCGAAATATCAAAACCAGTAAAATGTTTGATAGAATCTGTCATTGTTACACGAGCATACGGTGCTTTAAAGTTAATTTGGTGTTCACCAAAAGTAACTTCACTTGTTCCGTTTACAGCAATGGCACAATGCTCAAGTAAACCTTCAGCAAATTCCATCATCCAGTTGTAGTCTTTGTAGGCTACATATATTTCCATAGCGGTAAATTCAGGATTATGCGTTCTGTCCATACCTTCATTTCTAAAGTTTTTCGAGAATTCATAAACACCATCAAAACCACCAACAATTAATCTTTTCAAATACAATTCGTTTGCAATACGCATATAAAGCGGAATATCAAGCGAATTATGGTGCGTAATAAACGGACGTGCGGCAGCTCCACCAGGAATCGATTGTAAAACCGGAGTTTCAACTTCAAGATATCCTGCATCGTTAAAATAACCACGCATTGCAGTATACAACTTCGTACGTTTGATAAAGTTTTCCTTTACTTGGGGATTCACAGTTAAATCTACATAACGCATTCTGTAGCGTAATTCAGGATCGTTAAAAGCATCGTGTACGTTTCCTTCTTCATCTACTTTTGGCAAAGGCAACGGACGTAATGTTTTACTCAAGAAAGTAAATCCGTCAACACGAATACATTGCGCGCCCACTTTTGTGGTAAACAATTCCCCTTCAACACCAATAAAGTCACCTAAATCAGTTAGTTTTTTAAATACCGTATTGTATAAAGTTTTATCATCACCTTCACACAAAACATCGCGATTCACATACAATTGTATACGACCTTCGCTATCCTGCAATTCAGCAAAACAAGCTTTCCCCTGATCTCTAACACTCATTAAACGTCCGGCAACGATCACCTTCTTACCCTCTTCAAAAGATTCCTTCACCTGCTTCGAAGTATGATTTACAGGAAAAAGATTAGCCGGATAAGGATTGATTCCTAAGTTGCGTAAGTTTTGAAGTTTTTCTCTTCGGATGATTTCTTGTTCTGATAATGCCATTTTGTGCTCTTTTTTAAGTGCGCAAAGATAAAGAAAAGAATGTAGATTTCAGAATGCAGGTTTTAGATTTTTTGAAGCAGTAATTTATTGCATTTCAAAGACCTTTTGTCCCGCTATTCACTTGTATCTTTTTTGCCGAAAAAAGCAAAAAAGGATACCGCTTCTATCGGGGCTATTTTAGAAGTTTTAGTTTTTAAAAGGCATTTTAGTTAGTGCGTTAACACAATGTTTGTCGTCCTGAGGAACGAAGGATCACACAAGAAGCTCAACAAAGATTGGCGATTTAGTTTGCGGCACTTCTCGTGCGATCTTTCGTTCGGGATGACAAACTAAACGAATGAAAAAACATTTCTGTAAAAATTAAACAAAAAAACCTCAGTATCTTAGCAACTCAGAACCTTAGTGTCTTAAAGAAAATGAACTACATAAAAGCCTTTTTACTTTTACTCTTAATTTCGAGCTGCCAAATTACCGAAACTATCAACATCAATCCAGACGGAAGCGGAACTATTGAAGTTTTTCAACTACGGGACGAAAATAGTTATTTGCAATTAGGACGTCCTTATTCTGATTCTGAAAAATTTACAGATACAATATTCGTTTTTCAGGATTATATAACAAAGTATGCAGCAACGTTTGTAAAATTTAATAAATCTGACCAGGCATTGTTTCAGGAACATGCCAATGTAAAAATGCATATTAAAGTGGATCCGGTTCAAATGGAAAATTTTAATGTAATTTCTTCTGACTTTAAAAAAATAGAAGAAATACCTAATCTTTATGAGAGCCTTAGTTTGGCAAGTTCTTTAAAAGAAAATTATCCGGTTTCAAAAGAATCTTTCAAAATAAAATATACTTTCGATGGTTTTACTTTCAAAAGAAATCTTCTAATTGTTGATCAGCAAAAGTTTGATAAGGACAAAAAAATGCTGGAAGAAAGAAAAAAAATGTATGCTAAGTATAAATTGGCGCAATCTTATACTTTAAAATATCATTTTCCAAGAGCAATAAAATCGGTCTCAAACGAAAAAGCGATTATTAGCTCAGATAAAAAAACAATGACATTGCAATTTCAACTTTCAGATTGTTTACAAAATCCGGAAATAACGAATCTGGAAGTGGTTTTAGAGCAAAAAGACCTTCAGTAGTGTCGTCTTAGTATCTTAGAACCTTAGTTTCTTAGAATCTTAAAAAATAAAATAGTCTTCGTATCTTTGATAAAAAATTAGCCATTATGAAATTATACAAGTTACTTAGTTTTTGTTTTGTATTAGCAACATTAACAAGTTGTACTCTAACCGAAAATATTTATGTAAACGATAACGGAACCGGAAAATTTTCTGTAGACATGGATGGTTCCTCTTTAATGGCAATGGCAGGCGATCAGCTTGGTGACCAAATGGGATCGGATGCTAAGAAAAATGTAGATTCTACTTTTACCTTTAAACAATTGTTCGAAGACAAAAAAGACAGTATCTCTAAATTATCTCCTGAAGCTCAAAAAGAACTTAAAAAGCTGGAGAATTTTGTAGTAAATACCAAAATGAACGCAGAAAAAAAAGAGTTTTTAATGACACTTTCTACTGATTTTAAAAACGTAAATGAACTACAAGATGCGGTGCAGGCTTTAAGTGCACTTCAAAAATTAGAAGGAGGTGCAAATTCTTCATCACCTTTTGGAGGTGGCCTGGGAGACAATAGCAGTAAGCTAAGTTATACTTATGACGGTAAGAAATTTACACGTAAAGCAGTAATAGATAAACAAAAATTAGCGGCGAAAGCAAAAGACTCTGCCGCAGATATGTCTAAAATGATTTTTGCTTCATCGAATTATATCATAAAATATCATTTTCCTAAACGAATCAAAAAAGTATCAAACCCAAATGCTTTGTTTAGTGAAGATCGAAAATCAATTACAATTCAATACCCATTCACGGATTATATGGAGAATCCTGAAAAACTTAACTTTGATGTTGAGTTTGAGAAATAATTAAAATGAATAAAAAAATTCAACTTCAGGATTTAGGAAGTAAAGACTATAAATCGACCTGGGAATATCAGGAAGAAATCTTTAAAGACATAGTCGACTTAAAAATCAAAAACAGGAGAGAAGAACTCGATTTGCCAACACCCAATTATTTACTTTTTGTAGAACATCCGCATGTATATACTTTGGGTAAAAGCGGAGATCTTGAAAATCTTTTATTAAACGAAAAACAGCTCGAAGCAAAAGGAGCTACTTTTTATAAGATCAATCGTGGTGGAGATATTACCTATCACGGCCCGGGACAAATTGTAGGTTATCCGATATTAGACTTAGAAAATTTCTTTACAGATATTCATAAATACTTACGTTTTCTGGAAGAAGCTATAATTCTGACTTTAGAAGAATACGGCTTAAAATGCGGAAGAAGTGAAGGTGAAACTGGAGTTTGGCTCGATGCGGGAACTCCGTTTGCACGTAAGATTTGTGCGCTTGGCGTACGCGCTTCACGCTGGGTAACCATGCACGGATTTGCCTTAAATGTAAATGTAGACTTAGGATATTTTGACAACATTATTCCGTGTGGAATTCGCGGAAAAGGGGTTACTTCTCTACAAGTAGAACTTGGTGTAGAAAAAGTTGATGAAGCCGAAGTAAAGGCTAAAATCGTAAAACATTTGACCCAATTATTTGAAGCTGAATTCGTTTGATGAACTTTTAATTGAATAGATTTTTATTTTTGAGTGTACGAGAGAAATACATTTTTTTACATAACTAGTAAGAATAATGGAGCATAAGATTTAACCACAAAGTCCGCGAAGGTTTCACAAAGTTCAGAAAGAGTTTTTAGTGAAGTTTTATTTAAAAAAAAAACAAGTTCGCAAAGCTTTGTGTTCTTTGTGCTTTAAAAAATCCTGCTATTAAAAAAACTTTGTGTTCTCTGTGTTAATAATTACACCCAACTAGTATGAAAAATGCTGAAGAAAATAACAATTATAGAATTGCCGTTCCTTCAGCATTTGAAACTGTTTTTTCTCATTTTTACTTTGCCGAAAATAAAACGGCATTTCCCATAACAAAAACCTTATTGCCAAGTTTTCAAACCATTTTGGTTTTTAACTTTGGCACAAAATCATCTTTAAAATCGCAACAAAATACTTTTTTAGAAGTTGAAAAATGTATGGTTCTTGGCCCTATAAAACAAGCTTTCGATTATACTTTAGAGCCTAATTCAGAGATTTTGGTAGCCAATTTCAAAGAAGACGCTTTTTACCGATTCTTTGGCAATGCACTGTTTGATTCTTTGCCCATTCATCCGGATGCCTTAATCGATGAAAATTGCTTTACTCTTTTGTGGGAAGAACTTCAAAAACTTTCTGATACAAAAGAGCGTGTCGATTATATTTTAGATTTCTGCAAACCTTATTTAAGAGAACAAAACGAGATAACAACGCTTTTAACAGATTTTCAAAACCAAAATCTGAATCCCATAAAAGCAATTGCTTCGCAGATCAATCAAACCGAAAGAAATATTCAGCTCAATCAAAAGAAACTTTTTGGTTATACTATTAAAGAAGCCAATAGGTATGAAAGGTTTTTAAAAGCGGTAAATCAAATTCAGGAAAATATAATAAACAATTCTAAAACAGATTGGTTAACGATTGTTGACCAATGCGGTTATTACGATCAGAGTCAGCTCATTCATGACTTTAAATATTATATGAATATTTCGCCCACAAAATTCCTGAAATTTCAAAACGATATCTGCAGCTCAAAGCCAGGATAAATCAGATTTCGTTTTCTTACAATTGTACTCAAACCTTGCGTTCTACATTTGTCATGTTAATCTTTAAAAACAGAAAACATGAAAAATTTAATTGTTTATGCACATCCCAATTCAGGAAGTTTAAATCATTTCTTCAAACAAACTGTACTCGAAAGCCTTCAGGAATCCGGAGAAGAAATTGCTGTTCGAGATTTGAATGAGATCAATTTTAATCCCGTACTTTCTTTAGAAGATATGAACGGACAAAGGATGGGAAAGGTTGCCGATGATGTTCAAACAGAACAAGACTTTATCACCTGGGCAGATCGTATTATTTTTATTTACCCCATTTGGTGGACAGGAATGCCGGCCATTATGAAAGGTTATATTGATCGTGTATTTAGTTACGGATTTGCCTACAGATACGATCAGGGCGTTCAAAAAGGTTTATTGACGGGAAAGAAAACAATCATTATTAATTCGCACGGAAAATCAAATGCAGAATATGAAGCAATGGGAATGGATAAAGCTTTGGCATTAACTTCGGATACAGGAATTTTTGCGTATTCCGGATTAGAAATCCAACAGCATTTTTATTTCGATAAAGCAGACAGAGCTTCGGCAGAGAGTATTTCGGACTGGGAAAATCAGATCAAAACTACTTTTAATTTCATCGATAAAGAGTCTGTTTTGGGATAAAAATTGATTTAAAAGTAATAAAAATTGTAAAAAAGATAAAAGTAGTTTACTAAGAGCTAAGTTTTTGAATGTACCGTAAATTATAGGAAGTGTGGTTATTTATGAGTTTTTTATACTAAATTTGGTTTTATACTTTTAATAAAAGCTTTAGCTAACCTAATTTAATGACTTATGAGAAAAATCTACTTTATCTGTTTTATTTTTATGATTAATGGTCTTTTTGCTCAAAAGAAAGATAAATTAAATCCAATCGATGTTTATGAAAAAGCCTGGTCAGAACGCAAGAGCGATTTAAGGCTAAAAATAATTAAAACAATCTGGCTGGAGGAAAGTACTTTTGAGGATCCTTCTGCATCCATAAAAGGAACAGCTGCCTTAAACAATGTTATAAATGAATTTTATAAAAAATACCCGGATGCAGTTTTTACTTCGGGACCAAAAGTGGTAAAAGACAATTATGTAAGCTGGGATTGGAAAATTTTAGATGCAAAAAATAAACTTATAATGGCCGGACGTGATTTTGCCCGACTCAACGGAAAAGGTCAGGTGAGTAAAATTATTGGTTTTTGGAATCCCGAAGCCACTTTGTCTGAGGCTGAAATTTTGAATAATCTTGAGACGGAAAATTATAAAGTTGTAGCTCAATATTACGAAAGTCTTTTTAAAACCAGGGATTTTACTGCAATGGCACATTTAATAGAAGAAGGTGCAGTTTATAATCAGGCCGAAGGATTGCCTTATGGAGGAAAATTTACAGGTTTTAATGAATGGGTAAAAATGTATGCGAAATCAGCTGAGTTTTTTGATTTAGAAATAGAAAAAGAGCCTGTGTATTTTAGCGATGCTACAAAAAATGAGGTAATTATTTATTTTACCATAAAAGCGAAAGCAAAAAAATCAGGTAAAACACTTTCGGTGCCAATCTCGGAACATTTCGATTTAAAAAACGGAAAAATTACAGCAATCAGACCTTTCTATTTTGATACCAAACAATTTGCAGAATTCCTGAAAAGTAAAAAATAATAGAAATCTTTTAATAACAAAAAACAGACTTGTCCATTACGATAAGTCTTTTTTTTGTTATTCAAAATTCAATTCGAGTTGATCCGGCAAAAGCCTAAAACTCATTCGGTGATATTTTGTAGTTCCGTATTTTTTGATGGCTTCCCGATGTTCTTTGGTAGGATAACCTTTGTTTTGTTTCCAGTTGTACATCGGGAATTCTTCATGAATCTGATCCATGTATTCATCGCGATACGTTTTGGCCAGGACAGAAGCGGCGGCAATACTTAAAAATTTACCGTCACCTTTTATAATGCTTTGGTTCGGAATCGATTTTAGTAATTCAATTTCAGTTGTAGAAAATTGTCTGCCAAAAGTATTCTTTAAACCCAGTTTCGCATTCAAAGAACGATTACCATCTACAATAATAAATTCAGGAATATGATGTAATTTCAGGATACATTCCTGCATGCCTTTCATTGAAGCGTTTAGAATATTAATTTCATCAATTTCATTGGGATGCAAATGCGTAACAGCAAAACAAAGCGCATGTTGTTCGATGATTGGTTTAAGAAAAACTCTCATCTTTTCAGACAATTGTTTACTATCGTTTAAAAATTCATGCTCAAAATGATTCGGTAAAATTACTGCGGCAGCGGTTACTGGACCAGCCAGACAACCTCGGCCAGCTTCGTCAGTTCCGGTTTCTAAATTAAATCCTGAGAAATTTTTTTCGAGCATTTCCTTTTTGTGTTTTAATTGGCAAATATTATAAAATTTTCTTTAAAAACATTCGTTCTCTTACTATTTGCCAAAGCAGTAGTATAAATTCAAGTGTTTTTTTATTTATACGTTTTTATCTTTTACCTTTGCCAGACAAATTTTGCCAAAATAATTCCATATAAAGCGATCAAATGAGAATATTCTTTTTTCTATACCTATTAGTTGTACCCACTTTATTGTTTTCTCAGGAAAAAAATACTTCTAAAAATAGTTTAGATATGAATACTAAATATTCAAGTATAACTGATACTATAAAAAAGAAAAAGGCAAAAATTGCAACAATAGATCAATATCAGATAATTACGCTGGAGCATGATACTACATATGTTGACACTTCGCTAACCATAAAAGGTGCTTATAAACAAAACAATCTTCGTAAGGATGATTTCGGACTTTTGTCTTTTGCAAATATCGGACAGACTTACAATACTTTGCAATATAGCCTGACTAGTTTTTCTCCTTATCCGGAAATTGGTTTTAACGGAAAACACTTTAATTATATGCAGGCCGATCAAATCAATTATTATTCTGCAGCAACACCTCTGACCGAATTGTTTTTTAATACCACAATAAATAAAGGTCAGAACGTAGATTCATTTATTACATTAAATACTTCAAAAAATCTCAACTTTTCTATTGCATACAGAGGTTTACGTTCAGAAGGAGATTATATAAATCAATTGGTAAGTGCGGGGAATTTCAGACTTACAACAAGTTACGCTACAACCGACAGGAGATATGCGATTAATGCACATTATACTTATCAGGATGTTTTGAACGAAGAGAACGGAGGAATTACTACTCCGGCAGATTTTGAAAGTGATAATCCGGATTATAAAAACCGTCAAAGATTGCAAGTGTATCTTACAGATGCTGAATCATTTTTAAAAGGCAGACGTTTGTTTTTTGATCATGCTTTTAGAATAAATCCAACCGAAGGGAATAATAATTTGTATGTAACGCACCAGTTTAATTACGAAAATAAATTTTTCGAATACAATCAGGCAACCGTTCTTTCGGCTGTTGGTACCAGATCAGTAAAACGATTTGGAGAATCATATGTAACAAGCGGTATCAACGACCAGACCCATTATGAAAGACTGTATAATAAGGTAGGAGTAGCTTATGAAAATTCTCTTTTAGGAAAATTCAATTTTTTTGTTGACGATTACAGATCGAATTATAAATACGGAAGAGTCTTAGTAAATACTGCAGGAGTTGTTATTCCTGATAATTTGTATCTGCAAATTAATAATGTAGGAGGACAATTTGAATATCAAAAAAACAAATGGAACGGACGTTTTTTATATTCAAGATCAATTACAGACCAGTCTCTTTCTGATTTAGATGCTAAATTAAAATATGATTTTAATGATAAAATCCAGTTTGATTTTAGATATCGTAATATCAACAAATTACCAAATAATAACTACAATTTGTATCAAAGTAGTTATGTGCAGTATAACTGGTCGAATAATTTTAAAAATGAAAAAATCAATTCGCTTAGTGCTGCTATTAGTACGCCTTGGTTAAATGCAGAGGTTCAGTATACAGTTTTAAATGATCATTTGTACTTTGCAGATGTTTCTACAGCAGCACAGGTTGCAGTAAATACACAAATTATAAATCCGGCCCAATACGGAAATTCGATTAATTACCTGGAGATAAAAGCAAGCCGTGAATTTAAATTTGGCCCTTTTGCCCTTGATAACACACTTTTATATCAAAAAGTAGATCAGTCAGATTTAATTTTAAATGTGCCTGATTTCGTAACAAGAAATACATTTTATTATTCAGGTCACTTTTTTAAGAAAGCATTGTTTATGCAAACCGGAATCGTTTTTAATTATTTTACAAAGTATTACGGAAATGGTTACAACCCGGTTGTTGGAGAATTTTATGTTCAGAAAGAAAAAGAAATTGGAGGTTATCCGTTATTTGATGTTTTTTTAAATGCCAGAATTCGCCAAACCCGATTCTATGTAAAGGCAGAGCACATCAATGCACTTTTTTCTAAAAGCGACTATTATTCGGCACCTAATAATCCTTATCGTGACTTTGTTATTCGATTTGGTTTAGTTTGGAATTTCTTCCAATAAAATTAGGATTATAGTATATTAAAAATCAATATTAAATTAAATAGAAATGGACTTTTCAAATAACATTTTAGAAACAATTGGTAATACACCATTGGTAAAACTCAACAAAATTGTTGCTGAAATTGATGCTTTAGTATTGGCAAAAGTCGAAACTTTTAATCCTGGAAATTCTGTAAAAGACAGAATGGCCGTAAAAATGGTTGAAGATGCTGAGGCAGATGGCCGATTAAAACCCGGAGGAACTATCATTGAAGGAACTTCTGGAAATACCGGAATGGGATTGGCACTTGTAGCGATTATTAAGGGATATAAACTAATTTGTGTAATATCAGACAAGCAGTCAAAAGAAAAAATGGATATTTTGCGCGCTGTAGGTGCCAAGGTAGTAGTTTGCCCTACAGATGTTGAGCCAACAGATCCAAGATCCTAT